>Ga0209083_1000591_pt1 | contig 51200 bp, 35 predicted proteins | sample AM7aDNAmetaG_FD_184132 | JGI IMG/M metagenome (GOLD analysis project Ga0209083, IMG submission 184132) | Freshwater microbial communities from Finland to study Microbial Dark Matter (Phase II) - AM7a DNA metaG (SPAdes) (version 3) | ecosystem: Environmental > Aquatic > Freshwater > Lake ...
TCCTGTACAGGAATCACAAACGGCTGGTCACGCTCAATGGGAATGAATTGGTTGCTCATGGCTGAACCTCTGGATACGAGGAATCATCCTAACAGGTTTACACCGGGGAAGTCAGACAGACTCCTAGGGTGACACCGGCATCGCAGGTCGCAACCCATTCAACCACCGGCGGGCTGGTGCCGTCCCCGCCCCGCGCAATCGCCGAGAATTCGACGGTGTGCCTGAGCCTTTTCAAGGCGAATTCCAAAAGGAATTCATTTTCCCGCCGAATCCAGTATTCGGCATCGTTCAAGCCTCCTTTTTTGAACACTTTGCGGTATTCGCAAAACCGACCGCCGCTGGGGGCGTGGCGGGTCACGCGTACGGCGTGAAGGTCGCGGATGACCGCATCGTTCAAATCAAAAGGGTTGCGCATCTTCGGTCGCCTTGCCTAGTAGCGCGAGGTGATGACCCTGACGCTGCGGTTACGCTCGCTTGACGGGTCGTCCGGGTCTATGGGGTCGTTTGCGCCTTTGCCCATGGCCTTAATCCTTGCCGGTTCTATGTCAAAATTGTCTACCAAGTAGGAACGGGCGGACTCGGCGCGGCGCAAGGACAAGGCTAAATTGTATTGGGGGTTGCCTTTGTTGTCGGTGTGCCCTTCGACGGTGAAGCGTTGAGCAGGCAGGGTTTGCATGACATCGCCGATGAGTCCTAGCAATTGCCTAGCTTCATGGTTGAGACGCGCTTCGTTCTTACGGAAGGGTATGTTTATATCGAAAAATGGGGTGGATTTTCGGCGTTGAGGTGTCAAATCCCCAAGTGATTTTTCAGGCGAATCCTCATTGGGCTGCAAATCAGTGGAGGCATGGCTAGAGCCTGAATCTTGGTCGGGAATCCTCATGATTTCCAGCAACTGTTCCCGTGTTGGGGGGTGCTGCGCGTCGAAGTATTCACCGTCACCAAAGGCGAACTGGCCGTGGATGCTGAATACAAGAAACAGTCCCAGAGGCAGCAGGCGGGCTAGCCTAGCATATTCTATTACTTGATGATCAAGTATTATCATCCGTTATCTCCGTTCACATGGTTTTGTTTTGGCTCTATGTGGGTTTATGGGGTGCTAATCAACAAAAGGCTCTAAAGTCTCACGGGACTAGCTAACGAATAGCGTTTATACGGGCCGCGCTGCTCACTCAAACCCGAATCCGTGTTGAACGTCCGAGTTTGGTTACTCATGCGACCATGCTGAATTTTTAAAGCCGGATACCGAGCGGTTCCCGAGCCAAATGAGAAAAACAAGCTTCGATTTATCGCCATTTGCTCATCCATTACCCCTTATCCATCGTAAATGGTGTGGTATTCCCGTGTTTTTGGCAATGCCGCCCCTGACCCGTGCGGTCATCCGTTGCCAAGCCGATATGCGGGGTCGGAAACCGGGCGGCCATGGCGAGTGCCTTGCCTCCTGCAGGTGCTCTTGAATCAGCGCGAATGCTTGGAAGGCAGGGCACTGGCATCCGAAGTCCAAGACCAGCTTCCGCGCCTTGCGGATGTATTGGGCGGCGCGGTACATGATTTCCTGCAGCACCGTCTTGAGGCGGCGGCGCTTGGCCGGGTGGCGCACCGGGCTGGCCTTGCCCAGCAGCCCCGTCTGTCCAATCAGCCGCAGGCTATTGTAGGCCAGCATGGCCAGGTGCAGGATGAGGTCGTTGCAGTCGAATTTGCCGGACGGCAGGCGCTCCAAGTCGAGGTCGGATTTGATTTCACTGTGGAACTGCTCGTGCGTGCCGTGTTCGCGGTAAAGTTCGATGACCTTTTCGGGCTTCGCGTCGAGGCTGGTCCACCAGCCCTCCAGCTTGTACTCGGGAAACAGCAGCACCTGGCCCTTGGGGTCGACGGTGCGCTCAATCAGGCGCACGACCAGGCGGAAGTCGCGCTTTCCCTTTTCCCAGGACCGCTTGACGGTCAAGTCCAGCAGTGCCACCCGCTTGCCCTGTCGCGTTTCGACCCAGGCATCGGCCTCAGTGGCGTGGGCAACCCAATCGGCCATCACCTGCTTGCGCGGGTTCCACTTGACCAGGTACTCGAAGGTGCGGCCCTCCAGCGCCCAGGCACGCTTTTCGTCGTCCTGCTGGAACAGCAGCCGCACCGAATCGAAGCCGCTGTCGGACCGCGACAGCACCGGCAGACCCGCAGGCGCCAGTTCGTGCGCCCGAGGCAGCACCCGCTCCAGGAAGTAGTGCGTCTCCAATGCGCTGTGCTGGCTGCCAAGCCGCAACTCCAGCGCCAGGCACCAGCCCTCGTTGCCGAGGTACGCCGCAATCGGGGTGTAGCCGTCCACGCCTTGGTAGGTGCGGTCCACGCATTCCTTCTTCGTGCCGCTGTTGTCCATCACGAAGGTGTCGAAGTCCAGGCAGACAAACCCGTTCATCGCCGTGACCGGCGCTTCGGCGTTCCGCAGCAGGCGCACACTGTAGGCATCAGTCTCCTCGCGCAGCGCCACCGCCAGCATCTCCATTCGCTGGCGCAGCCAGGCACTCGAAGGCACTGTGCCAATCCCCAGTGCCTGCCTGAAAAAGCGGTCTTTCCTAAACGCCTCAATCGCTTCGAAATCGCTTTTGCCCAAGGCCAGCAGCCCGATATAACTTTTAACGATGTCGGGCGTGGGTATCTGACCTTTCGGGACGGGGAATTTTTTGTCGAGCAAGTCCAGCCTCGCCGCCTCAAGGCATTGCCCCACCAAGATCAGGCCGGCATAGGAAGTAATGTGGCGCGTCGATTGCTTGAGTTCGAATCTGGGCATAACGTATGGGTGAACAGGTGATGAATGAATATGCCAATTATATCAACATCTTATGCAAATGTCAGCACCGATTCAGGTCAAATAGAATGGCGGGAGTCGAACGCGGCGGATAAACCTTGTTGAACTGAAGCGCTGGTACGGTGGTTTATATTGGCTGTTTTTACCCAACGCCTCGATTATGCGGAGCACAGCATAATCGAGGGGTTGGGTAAAAACAGCCACTGTGCTGCCTGGTCGGTAGCGGGGAAACAGCAGCAATCCCGGTCGTAGCGAGCCCGTTAGCGGTTGCCCGCGAGGCGGAACATAGCGCACCGGTTCGTCATAGCGCCACACGATGGCAGACTCTTCCAAATCGGGCCTGATTGAAGATAAAATCGGCCAGCTTCCGGCCTTCAGGCATAGTGGCATCCCCAAGCCGACCAGTTCCCCGCCCGGTGTCACCGGGACGACATCGTCACTTAACAGGCCATAACCGGCGGCGTTCAACGCAGCGGCCAAAGTAGTCTTGCCTGATCCGCCTGGGGCGATAAGCAGCAGCCCACGCCCGTCATCCAGTGCCAGACCCGCACCGTGGATGATCATCAATCGCTCAGTTTGATGGCAGCCTATTTCGACAAGGGTTCGCATGGTCATGACTAATGCATCGTCTGATCCTTGGCCTTCGGCTTCCACCCTATCATCCTGCCACAGCGTCCAATCCTCAATGCCTCCAGCCAGATGCAGGCGGTGGGCGATCCGCCCCTCATCCCTTACCCGCAAGGACTGCACCAGTGGGACCGCACACTGCGCAAGCCCTGTGTCGTCGATTATAAGGCTCAAGGACATCCCTGCCAAAGCCAGAGTGAAGTGGGCCGGATGGGGTTCTGCAAGGGTTCGATTTTTCGGCACTTTATGTACATCCGCCCGAACTGCACAGGGTTCATCGGCTGCGGAAGTAGCCCGGATGGAGCCACCGGAGGAATCCGGGTAGCGGGCCACAAAACCCGGATTACGCCTCGCCCTTCGACTTTGCTCAGAACAGGCTTCATCCAGGCTACAGCACGGTTCAATCAGTCCGGTTTGATGCCACTGGTTTATCAGGCTTTCGACCTGCGCCAAGGCGGTATCCCCGTCCAGCCCAAAACCTTCGCTCAGTAGGCTGGCCATGCCCTTTACATCCCATCCTTGCGCGTGGAGTTCCCACAGCATAGAGGCAGAGGAATTTAGCACATACAATCCCCAGTCCCCCGTTAGGGCCAGCACCCGACCGGCACCGAGCTTGGCCTCAAGCAAAGGCATTCCCAACAGCTTTCGGCAACTAACCGGGAGGTCCTGGTACGCTGGATTCAGCCGAGGCACGTTTTGAGCGCATCAGCATCAGCATCGCCGGCGGGGTCCAGGCGGCCCCGCCCGAAACAAATGTTGTAAGCGAAAAGCCATCTGCAATACCTGTAAAATTTAGCGTTAAACTAGTAGCTTTTACTGGATTGATATTAAATGCAACTAGCACAGCGAAAAATGGAATAAATTTGTTCATCTCAACCTCAAAAACTTGAAAAGTATAAAGTGCTCAAAACTCCAATTCCGCCGCTTCGTCTGACGGGAATAAGGCTTCAAAAGCGCTACGTCCAGCCGGGGTGACATGTTGGGCATCGTGTTCATTGGTGTTCATCGCTTACCTCTTAATTGTTTTGAATCGAGCTTGGGCTAACTCTATATCACGCAAACTGGTTGCCGTGACTTGCAGCTTCCCCATCGGGAATCACGGGATATAGCTTTCCGATTTCTAGGGAGGCCGGGTATCCCTCATTGCTTAGGCAAACGGAAAATTGCAACTCTTCAATGTTCGTGATGTTCATGGTCTGTCCAACAAACGGTGTGTGTTCTTTAATTTAAGCAAGACATCAAAATCATTTCTTACATGGTAAGCCGTTGTGCTATAGTCTAAATGCAAAAATATTGACTGCGAGAACACCATGGCAACCATGACCATATCTTCAAAAGGGCAAATTGTCTTGCCTGCAGACATTCGCCGCCGCCTCGGTTTGGTGGCTGGCACTCAAATCGAGATTATTGAGGAGCAGGATGGCTTAAGGCTGGTTGCCTCCCACCCGGTCAATCCTACCACGGTTGCGTCATGTGCCGGTATGATTACCGCACCTTCAAAAGGCAAGGCGCGACGACTGGCAGATTTCGACGCGGCCCTATTGACGGCTAAAACTGAAGCATGAAAGCCATTGATACCAATGTGTTGGCGCGGTTCTTCATAAGGGCTGGATTTTGCGGATGCGCTGCATTTGGCGCGTTCGGGCCATTGCCGTGCCTTAGTGAGTTTTGACCAACGCTTGCAAAAACGCGCAAAGGCGGCTGGCTTGTCGCCTATCGTGGAAATGCCGGGGTAGCTGTAGGTTCTGCAACGGCCCCATCGTTGCCCAACATTCCAGTGCCGGATCATAGACACCGTAGCATTTGCCCAAACCCATTGGCATGACCAACCGTCAGAATGTCGGGCGCAACGCAAAGATACGCCCCCGACATTGACTTTGATTGATTAGCTATGCGCCACAGCGGCAAGTGCTTTCCTTGCGATCAACGGAAGATCAACCAAGGCGAAACGGCTCGCTTCGAACGCATAGTCTTCGCCGCTTTCGTCGATGACGCGCAGGTAGCCGTGACTTGCAGCTTCCCCATCGGGAATCACGGGATATAGCTTTCCGATTTCTAGGGATGCCGGGTATCCCTCATTGCTTAGGCACACGGCAAATTGCAACTCTTCAATGTTCGTGATGTTCATGGTCTGTCCAGAAATGGCAGTTTCAACTTGAATTCTCTTTTTCCGATACCGTGGGCTTCGTACCAATGAATTTCCGCAAGACGCTCGGTTCCATCAATGAGACGGACTTTCGCAATCCCTTTTAGTTTACGCCAATTCCCATTGCCGTAACATTGCCGCAACCGGCGACGGTCCCTAATGCCGATACCAACGGCGATGGTATCCATAGTGGTAATTTCACCAAGAATTTCAAAGTCCACGCTTCGTCCTCTTTCAATTGGATGCAGTTAGGCGAGCCAGGTAGGTTGGGCAACGGCCCCATCGTTGCCCAACATTCCAGCGCCGGATCACAAGACACCGTAGCATTTGCCCAAACCCATTGGCATGACCAACCGTCAGAATGTCGGGCGTCCGCCAAAGAGACGCGCCCGACCTGGCTGAGCAAGTCTAGGCCGGACGGGATATGTTATCCCGTCCGAAACGTTTTGTACCGTGCCGAATAGCGCAGCTTGGCACAAAACGGTGGAGGCTTGAGCCGTATGATCGGCCCATCCTGCTAACCCGCCATTAAGTTATCCTCCATGTGATTGTAAAAGATACGGCAATGCCGTATCATGACGCAAATGTTCACTCTTATCGAATCCCCGATTTTTTCAAAGCGTTGGCCTGAATACTGGTCAGAAGAGGAACGTGGCAAATTTGCTGCGTGGCTCGCGCAAAATCCGGAAGTAGGTGACGTAGTTCCTGGCTCAGGGGGAGTTCGCAAAGTCCGCTGGTTTAGCGAAGGCCAAGGAAAACGTGGTGGCGTAAGAGTCATCTACTATAACCAGATTGAAAAAAGTTTGATTTGGCTTTTGACCATTTATGCAAAATCCCGTCAAGAGAATGCCCCAGCGCATATCCTCAAAGCACTTAAAGAGGAACTTATATAATGATAAAGAATGAAAATGAACTGGTTGAGCGCGATCTAAAACGCGATATATGGCAGGAAGCATTAGATGCTGTGAGAAGCATTAAAGCGGGAAATGTCGGCACTGTCCACATTCTCGATATTAGAGCTTCTCCTGTTGCCGAAGCTCGAAAAAAAACAGGGCTTTCCCAAGCAAAGTTTGCGGAGCTTCTCGGCGTTTCGGTTAGAACCCTGCAAGATTGGGAGCAAGGTCGAAGGCAACCGAGCCGGGCAGCCGCATCTTTGATTCAAATTGCAAAAAAACGCCCAGACGTACTCAATGAGATTTTTGGTTAGAACTTCATTGTTACGCAACTGCGTAGGTTGTCGCCTATTGTGGAAATGCCGGGGTAGTTGTAGGTTGGGCAACGGCCCCATCGTTGCCCAACATTCCAGCGCCGGATCATAGACACCGTAGCATTTGCCCAAACCCATTGGCATGACCAACCGTCAGAATGTCGGGCGCAACGCAAAGAGACGCGCCCGACCTACTATGCTCCGTCCGTGCCAAATGGCGGATTGTCGCTTACGCTCCGAATCCGCCTTTACGGGTTGACTTTCAAGAAGGTTGCCCAAACTCCCAGTAGGCGTCTTTCTTTTCAGGAATCGGATCAGGATACCTGAACACCTCGAGTTGATTAGGTGGAATGCGATCTTTGTAACAGTCCTTTTTTACGACAGTCTTTTTTCCTGGTTCAATATGACTTACATCAAGCCATGCGCTGCCAATCAATATTTGTTGATTAACATCCCTGATTCCAATAGTTAAAAATGGTAATGTCATTGTTGAAAGATTTTCGACTTCGAATAAAGCATCGCCATCAGCAGCAAAGCCTATCATACTCCATTGGAACAATCGCCTAGATTCTACTATTGACAATTCGTCGAATGAAAATTGGGGAGGGCCATCAATAATTCTTCTCCACTTTTTTGAAGAATATTTCGCCTTAGCCCAGTCATAAGCAGATATGAGCCACTCGGAGAAATCAGAATATAGTTCGGTGGCCTTATTTCTCGATACCGAATATACTCTAGATTGACCATCCTCCAGTATCGATTCCTCATCAAAACAAACATGCTGATAACCGCGATCACCAAATCCAATATATGTTTTACCATTTTGGCAGATATGGCATCGGTAGCTCTTTAGGGGATAAACTGTCACAACTGGAGAATCCCTATGGTCTGTAAATAGTTTTGCCCAACCGAATTCATCTAGAAAGGCAAGATAGCTTCCCTTTAGGATACACGCACCACGGCTTCCTTCATACGAAAGATCGTCTCCATAAACTGATTCAAATATGTGAAATCTCTTCGATTTAATCAATTGAATTTCCAGTCTCAACCACTCAAATTCAGGGTTTTTACTTGTAGCCATTAATCTTATGCCAATTCGTGTGCTCAGAGGGGGTTAAGGGCGTAATGTTCGCTGGATCAGTTGGGTCTCCACCCTTCGATACTGGAGTGATGTGATGCCCGTCTTGATTACCGCCCGGTCGGATTTTTTCAGTCATTGGGTTTTTGGGCCATTCCCGCCCATATAGCTTCTCCCACGCTCTTCTCATTGCTGGTGTACAACGTCCATTATGCACCAATTTCCCATCAATCCCGACGAAATAAGTATGCCCATTCGCAACTTCCAAGTTGAATACCGGCAGCACTTTCTTATAGGTGTGAATATCAACGATAGTGGCCGTGCTATCGGCATCCGATTCCCCATCCCCGCCTTTGAGCAGCAGCTTGCCACCCTTCTTGAGCATGATGGCATCGCGCCAACCGTCGGTAGTCTTGAATGGGTGGCCTTCCGTGGCGGCAAGGGTTTGTCCGCCGTCCAGCGTCAGGTAAACAATTGTCTGCACCTTATAGCTAGTGAAGATATCGGTGACTTTCTCGTAGGAGAGCCGACCGTCCTTTTTGGCCGATTGGCCCTTGTCTTTCCATTCGGCGAAGGCCAGCACCTCGTCGCCGACTTGTAGCTGGCTGATCGGCCTGAGAACGGCCTTCCCTGTTTGGGCATCGGCCTTATCGTCACCATCGGGCTTGGCGTGCACCAAGGTGTCGGGTGCGAAGCTGTTTAAAACGCAGGGCAGCTTTTGAAGTATCTTGCCAAAACCCATGAACAATGCGCAGCCTATCGCGCAGTCCTTTGCACTTTGACAGAAATTATTGCTTGCCCCAGAAGCGGCATTAACCGCGACATCAATCAGCATGCACTCGGCCATGCACACGGCAAACGGGACACACCAAGGACATTCGCCGGTCGAGTCGCTGACGTTGAGCGGATCGGCCTCGGCATAGCGATATAAGTTGTCGCCACCCGCTAGTCCAATCGGGTCTTGGGTAATGTAGCGCCCGGTCTCAGGGTCGTAGTAACGACGGAAGTTGTAGTGCAGCCCCGTTTCCGCGTCTTCGATCTGCCCTGGCAGGCGCAGGCTGCTGGTGATCGTAGGCTGGTCGGGCGTGGCGGCGGGCGTGGTGATGGTGGCTTGGCCAAATACGTTGTAATTCGCCGCCCAGACTACGTTGCCGTTCTTGTCTGTGGCTTGGATGGGCGTGTCGAGATGGTCGTGGTGGTAGTAGGCGAAGCTGTCTTGGCCGTTGCTGTTTTTAGTCTTGACGAACAGTATGCCGGTGGTGAACTCGGCATCGGGGAGCGGGCCGTATTGGGTGGCGATTTGCTGCGATCCGGCTGCAGTGGTGCTGCCGTCGGCATTGAGGGTGATGCCTTGGGTGGCTTCGGCAATCAAGCCTTCGTCGGCATACAGGTAATCACTGCGCATGGCTTGGGCCAAGGCATTGCCGTTTTGATCCTGGTATTGCTCTTTCCAGAGGCGGCGGTCAAACGGATCGTAGCCGTAGCGGGCTATCAGGTTGCCGCCGCCATCTTTGACTTGAATGAGTCGGTTTTGGGTGTCGTAACCGTACTGAGTCACCTGGCCGCTGGGGTTGGTCTTTTGTGTCAGGTTGCCTGCGTCATCATATTGATAGTAAGTGGCGCTTCCCGCCGCGCCGCGCTGGATCAGTCTGTTGTTGGCATCGTAAGTCCAGGCACCTGCAACTTTGCTGTGGGCGATGCGGTTGCCGACTGCGTCGAGGGTGAAGTCTTCGGTGTCGCTGCTGTACCCACTGCCCGTGCCAGTGATAGATTGGGTTAGTCTGGTTTCGTCGTCGTAGGTATATTTGCCGGTGACCACGCCACTGCTGCCATTAAGAGTGTCAGTGCGATTGCGCGTGGCTAATTCTTGGACATTGCCGTAGGTGTTGGTGAGATTGAGAACGGTCTGCTGGCCCGGTGTTTTGACCTTCAGGCTTTCGAGGTTGAGCAATCCGTCGTAGCCTTTCTCTTGCACCGTACCGCCAGGAAGGGTGATCTTAGCCGGGGCCAGCCATTTGAATTGGTTGACGCTGATGCTTCCCTCGCCTGGGATGGTGGCGCTTGCCAATTCCCCATGGCTACTGTAATTGTAGTCAATAGCTGTTCCATCAGGCCAAGTTAATCGAGTTTTGTAGCCCGCCGCACTGTAGTCGTAACCGTAGGATAGCGTGTATCCATCAGGATAAGTGACAGTTTCGGATGTCTTACGATTGGCGGCGTCGTAGATGGAGGCCGCGCTGGCGGTTTGAATGCGGAGGTTGTCGGTATCGCCCCAGCCAATGAGGTTGTCGGCATCGTCCCATGTGAATGTGGTGGTGTGAGACAGTTTGCCATCACTTAGGTACTGCTGGGCAATTACCAAGCGGTTGGATGCATCGTAATGGTAGGTGATTTTGTAGCCGTTAGGGTCGGTCTGCTGGCTCAGGTTGCCGACACCATCATACTGATAGGCAGTGGTTTGGCCTAACGGCAGGATTTCCTTGACGAGCCGGTTGTTGCGGTCATATTCAAAGCGGTTGACATTGCCGTTGGCATCGGTGATTTGCAGCAGATTGCCGCGAGCATCATAGAGCGCCTGTGTCTTGTGGCCTAGGCTGTCGGTGATTTCCACAAGCTGGCCTAGGGCATTGTAACTGTTGAAACGGGTCTTGCCGTTGGCATCAGTTTCGCTCGACACTTTTCCCCTCGCATCATAAGCGGTGCTGCTGACTAGCCCCTCGGTGCCTTGGGCGTTGGGGTTGAGCAAGGTCTGGCTGGTGGGTCGCTCACGCTGATCGTAGCGGATGTTTTGGGTAAAGGTTGGATATTGGATTTGGGTGGGTTTGTAAAGCGCCCCCAAGGTTCCGGCGGCGGTTCCGTCTGGGATGGTATAACCGTAAGCAGTTTGATTGTTTAGCGCATCGGTGATCTGGGTCAGGCGCAGGAAATTGTCGAACTGGGCTAGACTAGTACGGCCGTCTTCATCGGTATCCGCTATCGGTAGTCCTTGTGCGTTGAATTGCCGTTTAAAGATGCCGCCGAGTGGGCTAGTAATCTGTGTGCGACGGTTCATCGCATCGTAAGCCGCTTGCCAAATTTTGCTGCGGGCATCGGTGTATTGGGTCAGGTTGCCCACCTTGTCATAGGCAAAGCTCTTAATGCGGCTTAGTGCATCGGTGATTTTGACCAGATTGCCGTCGGCATCGACTCCAAAAAGGCTGGTGTGGCCTAGCGGGTCGGTGGTGCTGACTAGGTTACCTGCCCGGTTGAAAGCAAACTGGCGGATATTGCCTTCGGGGTCAGTGGTTTTGCTGATCTGGCCTAATCCGTCGTATTCGATTTGCCACACTGCATCCGCCGTCACCGTGCCATTGGTTTCCGTGCGGCCCTTGCGGGTGAGTTTGATCGTATGGCCTAGGCCATTGACTTGGTATTCGGTGACGCGCTCGTCGGCGGTACCCGCCGCTTCGATTTTCTTCAGCCGATTGCCCTTGGCATCGTATTGATACTGGGTCTTGACACCGGCCTCGTCGGTTTTTTCGGTCATCTGCAAGTTCAGGGCCGAGTAAGTGCGCTTAACCGTCGTAGCGTCGGGCTGGTCTACTTGCACAACTTGTTCAAATTCGTTTCTGGTGATGCGAGTGGAGAAACCACGGGCGTTGGTGTGGACTTCCACCCGCGCCTTAATGTCGTAGCCCACCTCTTCATCGGTGCGGCCATTGACGATCAGGCGGGACAATTTGGCCGAGCGGTTGTGGGTGTAGTCCTCCACCCTGCGACCGGCGGCAGTAGTGGGGCCGGTGATTTTGCTGGCATATTGTTTGTTGGCATCATCGTAGCTGAACGCATAGTCGGTCACACCGCCGTCAGGGGCGGTGCGCTTGGCAACCATGTCGCTGTTGTAGGCGAGTTGTTCGGCACGGCCTTCCTGATCGGTGATGGTGGTGATGTGGTTGGCGGTATCGTAGCCGTAGCGGCTGACATTGCCGCGCACATCGGTCACTTGGGTCAGGCGGTTATTGCCGTCGTACTGATATTTGACGCTACGTTGCGGCAGATCCAAGGCATTGCCCGCAATGGGATAGTCGCGGACTTCGGTGAGCAGACTGCCGGTGTAGTGCAGGGTCAGCAATACGCGGCCATGGGCATCGACCACGCCGTGAACCATGCCGCCGGTATCGCGGGCCAGCCAGACGGTATTGTCGTTCTTGTCGCCGTAGGCCACGACTTGGCCTTGGGTGTTGTAATCAATCCATGAGCCTTCCCGGTCCAGCCACCGGAAGCCTTTCAGATTGGTGACCAGTGTCAGGGTGATACTGCCAGTGGCAAGCTGGGTATTGAGCACTGCCGCCTCTTGCGTGGGCAACGCCTGCACTGCCCGCTTTTCCAGCGTGTAGCGGTTGCTAAAGGCATAATGACCGCTATTGCCAAGGTAAAGCTCGTTCAGACGGCGGAAACCCTCAACAAAACTGATGGAGTTGGACAGGCCCGAACCAGCGCACAAATTGGCGTAATCCACCATGATCTGAACTGGCGACGGGTAGTCGGTGGCGCTCCCGCCCATGGCTCGGTTGAATGGTGTGGTACGTTCCGGCTGCATCGGGGCGTTTGCCGCCGCAGGCTGCCAGCCCTCGTCCACCCAAATCGAGCAATCAGATGGCGCTGGTCCCGCCCCAAGCAAACCGCCGCCATAAAACACAAGGCTGCCACTCGTGGTGTCGGCGGTTTGGTTGCCGGTCAGGTTTTTCCAGCTTTGCGAGAGACTTTCCCAGTGCGGATTGAACTTCCATTCCTGGCCGTCCCATAACCGCTTCCAACGCACGGGACCCGCCGTGCTTTGCACCTGCAAGTCCTCGACATGGACATTGGCGTAGCCATTGGGAATGGTCACGGTCAGGCCATTGTCCCCGGCTTGTGCGGTGGATAGCCCAGCAAGCAGCATCAGAGAAAGCAAAGCCATGGCCCAGCGCAATGGCGGGAATGAAAAGAAGGGTGCTGTCACAGACATGGCGGATACCCGATTTCGTTTTATGTTGGTCATGTTGCCGTTCATGGGCATGGGTTCGGTTCACCATCTCCCCTAGGCACAGAAGAGCATTTATTGCCGGGGGTTGCCAGCGGTGTACTGGCACTGCCACCACCAAAGCTACCGCCACTGATGCCGGCCCCCCCACCGCCGCCGCCACTCGGTCCGCCAGTTCCGCCGCTTGGGCAGGTACTGTTGCTGCCGTTTGGATAAGAGGTACACGTTTTCAACTGAGTCCATACTCCATTAACGCATACATATTCGCCGAGAACGCAGGTTTCGTTGTAGTAGTTATAGCAACCCCCACCCGAAGCCGTGGCACTCCCGGCGGCAGCATCCAGCGATTGCAGTGCCACCACGCGGTAAGGAAGGACGACGCTCTGTTTGGCTTCCAAAGTTGAAGGCACTTCACTCAAGAATTCGAAGCGGAAGTAGGCATCATTCTGCGGCAATTGTTGGCGTACTTTGTCTGCGCGGATGAGGCCATAGTTGGTCAGCCTCAGTTCGCCTTTGAACATCTCGCCCACATTCATCTTGGGCAAGTTGACGCTGGAAGGTTGTAGCACCACAACCGCCGCAGGCACATCGGTCTCGAAAGTGGCGTTGAGGATGATCTCATAGCGGTCTTCGATGGTGATCTCGCGCACACTCCAATCGACGGTGATGAGGTTGTAGTCCAAAAACACAGGCTGGTTGAAGGTGATGCCGGGTTTGATCTGGAAGCGCCCATCTTTGTCCTGGTGGTTGCTGGCAGTTGCCCGGAACGTGTAGATGCCCGATGGCAGATTCTGGAACAGTGCTTCGCCCAGGCCATCGGTCGCCAAGTTGCGGGTGACGGTGGCTACGTTTTCGTTCTGCACGGTGACGGTCGCGCTTGCAAGTCCGGGAATCAGCTTGCCGTCTTTGCCGACTGTCGCCGTGTAGATGTCCGATGCCTTGAACAATACGTTACCCTGGCCGCTTTGGGTCAGGCTGACATAGACGTTGAGCGACTGCGCCGGCACATTGTCGCCTAGCACATTGAGCTTGAACTGATAAACGCCATCGGGCGTGTCGGACGGCGGGGTAAAGGAAAGATCAATGGAACGCTCCGCACCTATAGCCAGCGTACCGTTGGCTTGACTGGCAATATTGACCCAGGCCGGTGCCGGGCTTCCGTCGGCATTGGTCAGCGTGAATTGCAAATTCAACGCATCCTGCAAGCCTTGGTTGCTGACCGTCACTGACTGGACTTGGCTACCGCCTTGCGCCATGCCCGTTTCGACAAAGCTGGGGGTGCTGACCAGATAAGGTTTGGCATCGGCTAGGGTGTAATTGATCGTGACTTGGCCCAGTGGCGCGGGATGTTCGTCGCTGAGGAAATCCAGGATCAAGCTGCCATTGGATAGTGCGCTATTGTCGGCGGTGAAGACCACGGGCAGATTATTAGTCTGCTGTGCGGCCAATGTGACCGGCGCGGGCAGTTGCGCAGTGATACCAGTGGGCAACTGGCCGGTAAGCTGGCTAGCCGCATTGAGGGCAAGGCGCAGGTTCGTCGCCGTCGCTCCCGGTCCTGTCGTGGCAACCAACGGGATGGTGAACGGGAAGTTTTTCGACAAATTCAGCGCGTAGGGTGTGGGGGTGACTCCCACCCGCTCGATAGTGAAGGATTGCTGCTCGGGCCGGTCGGTGGAAGCAGGGTTCACCGCGCTGACCTTGTACAAACCCATATCTGTTAGCGTCGGCGTGAAGGTGTAGGTGAACGTGCCGTCGCTGCCGGTCAGCACACTGTACACGCGCTCATAGCCCTGCTGGTTGAGGATGAGACTCAACAGGGTGTTTGGCAAGGGTGTCTGGGTGGCACTGTCCAACGCACTGCCGGTGATGATGACATTTTGGTCGCCGAAGGAAATGGCCGGGCTGGCGGAGGCAACCCTGCCGTAAAAGGCCAAGTTTTGCAAGGAAACAACCGTTTCGGCGTTGCTCCCGGTGATGTCGATTTCATCCGGCTGTCCGGTGTGGTAACGAATTTTGTCAACCTCCAGCCTGACGTGCAGGCTGTCCGGGCTGGACCCAGGGATGTTCAGTGTGAATGGATCAGACACAACATTCGAATGCCCAGGGATTTTGGCCACGGTCAGGCCATTGCTCAAGGTCACGACACTGGCACCCAAAGCCTGTTGGTAAGGCTGGGTGGCCAGCACGTTGCCGTCGGCATCCAGCAACTTGAAGCGCAAATCGGTCGATGGGCTTTGGCCGTTGTTGGTGGCGGTCAGCAGTTCGACCTCAACATTGCTGGTGTTTTCGACGGTGAGCCTGAGCGAGCCAGTGCCGCCACGGGTGAAACTGGCGGTGGACATGCCGATTGTCAAGCCGCCGTCGATCACCGCCAAGGCTTGTGTGTTGATGATCTTGACCCGTTCGCCGGCATTCGGGGCGATCACCACACTAACCTGCGCTTGCACTGTGCTAGGCAGAGTGGCGTAACCGCCGACCACCACCGTGGCTTGCAGGGTTTGGTTGGCATCCAGGTTAAAGCTGGCCGAGGTGAAGTCTTGGAACTGGGTCGCCGCTTGGTCAATAGGCAAGTGGATGACCACGCTGACATTGCTCAGCGGACTGGCCGATTGGTTGGCAACTTGAACCTGTAGCGAATTCATCACCCCGCGTTGGATCGGCAAACCGCTAACAATGCTGGCCTGAACACTGGGCAGCAGCAGGCTGCTGGGCATTTCCACGCCAAAGGCATCCACTGATGAGACGGTGTAGTTGCGCCCGCCGCCGGTGTAGCTGGTGTCGGTGAAATACAGCGCGGTGATCGGCGCGGCGGTCAGCGGGGTCAACGCCGCGCCGGGAATCACGTCGGCGAACACTTGGTAAGCCGCGACGGCGCTGTTCGGCGCATTCCAACTGAGGACAGGCGATGCGCTGCCGATCTGGTCGATCTCAAAGTGGGTCACCGGCAACAGGCTGGCATCCAGATAGACGGAGTTGGAGATAGCCGACTCGTTGCCGACCGCATCCAGCGCGGTGACGGCATAGGCCGCTTGCGTGGGTGTCGGGTTCGTGTCCAGTGCCGTTGTGTGGCTGATGCCAGTTTGCAACGGCGTCAAGCCTTTAATGCTAGTAATGTTGGCCCCTCCCGCCCGATACAGCTTATAGTTTGCCACCTTGCCGCTGCCGGGTGCTTGCCATGTGGCGATGATGCCCTGGCCTGTCAGTTGCAGCGTGAGGTTTTGCGGCGCACTAGGCGCGGTGGCACTGGCGGCCACCGTCACCGACGGGCTAGGCCCGGAAACCGCCTGCTGCCCGTTGGCTTGTCTGACCGAGGCCACGGCGTAAGTATAGCTGCCATCCTGCAGGGTTTGGTCGGTGTAGTGGGTTCCGGCGGGGTTGGTCAGCGGTTGCAAGCTGGCCTGTCCCGGTGCCTGGCGGTAGAGTTGGTAACTGGCCACGCCATCCACCGCCGCCCAAGCCAAGTTGACCTTGCCGCCCGGTATCGCTAGTGCGGTGAACGCCTGCGGCACATCCAACGGCGGCAACTGGCCTTGGTAGACTTGGAAGCGGTTGGAAGCCAACACTAGCGTGGAGACATTGCCCACCGCGTCTTGAGCCTGGAAGCTGAACGTCAGCGTTTCCGGTGCGGCTAGTCCGGCATCGGCGGGCAAGGTAAAGTTACTCGTCCAAGTGGTCGGGTTGACCGACACCAGCCCGTTCAGTGGCTGCGGACTGCGTCCCTGCCCGGATAGCAGGGTTTGCACTGTCGGGGCTGTGGCGGGCGGTTCGCTGAAGCTCAGCGTCGCCGTTACCGTTTGGGTGGTGGTGTTATTGATCGGAGAAACCGGGTTCAGCGTGATGCCGGACAGTGCCGGTCCTACGGTTTCCAGCGTCAGCGTAGCCCCTAAGTCGATCCCGGTGCCACGGTTGCCCACCGCATCACGGGCGGAGAACAGCGCGTTGGCTACCCCTGACGGTGTGTTGGCATTCACCTGGAAGCTGCTGGTGTAGGTGGTACCACTAGTCTGGGTCAGCGTCAATGCAATCGGCGCACCGCCTTGCGGGACAATGGACAAATAAGGCAGGCCAGCCAGCGTTTCATTGACGGTAAGAACCACACTAACATTGCCTTGGCCGATGCCGCCCGTGGCAGGATCGACCTTGCCGCTGGGTGTATACAGAATAGACACGGCACTCGGAGCGATGCTGTCGGAGACCGCCTGCGCTGAGTTGGACGGCACGGAACTCGTGCCAGCAGCATTCACCGCCACTACCCGGTAATACCACAATCCATCATTGGGCGGCAGGTCGTCGTAGGCTGTCGCGCCCGATGGACTGGGGTTGATTGGGCTGGCCTGACTGATATCGGTGAACACCGACGCTGACCGGTAAACCGTATAACCGATGGCATGGGGGTCGTTCGTGCCGGTCCAAACCAAATGCACCTTGCCGACCGGCTGGGCGGTGGCACTCAGGCTGCTGGGGCTGGCAGGCACGGTGAGGTCTAGCGTCACGGTCACGGCATTGGAAGCCGGGCCTGTGCCATAGGCGTCGGTGGCGGTGGCTTGGAGGGAATTGCTGCCCGAGGTCAACGTGACGATGCTTAAGAACGTGCCATCGTTGCCTGCTGTGATGGCCGATCCGACTGGCTGGCTGTTATTGAGCAATTGGACCGTGCTATTTGGCTCGGCAGTACCGGACACCGTTACGCTGGTGGAACGGGTGACCAAGCCAATGGCGGGCTGGCTCAATACCGGGGCGGGCGGCGGTAGATGGGCCATGATGATGGTGAAGCTGGTGGTGGAAATATTACCCAGCGAGTCGGTGGCTTGCAGTGTCAAAGTATGGCTACCATTCGCCACGCCGACTAAGTTTAGGTTTGCGGTGTAGGCACCGCTGCCTCCGCCGCTGGCACTGGTTACGGCATTACCGTCCAGCAACAGGCTTATACCGGCAACACCGCTGCGGTCGCCTGCTGTGAAACTGATGGGGGCATTGCCGGAGAAACTCGCGCCGTTGACTAGGGCCACGCCGTTGGCATTGATGTTGGTCAATGTCGGGCCTGCGGTGTCTGGCGGCGGCACATAATGAGAATAAGTCACCGTCGCGCTCTGCTGGCTGGAACGTCCGGCGATGTCGGTCGCCACGGCAGTAAGGGTGTAATCGCCATCGGCCAATGCACTGGTGTCCCAATAATAGCTATAAGGTGCTGCGGTGAAAGTGGCGAGCAACTGCTGCCCTAGGAAGAACTGCACTTGGGCCAGCCCGGCCCGGTCAGTGGCTTCGGCTGAAATGGTGATCGGCTGGCGAATCAGGCTGCCGGTAGCCGGGTTGTCCAAGGTCAGCGCCGGGTCTTGCGTGTCGATCAATACCCCGCCAGCCAGGGTGGCGGTGGTTAGCGTGCCGCTGGCATCGCGGAACTGCGCGTTGATGGTTTTGATGCCGTCGCCATCGGAGGTGGTGAACAGAAGCTGTGCCTGTCCATTGGTCAGCGGCTGGAACGGTAATGTGCCAAAGTCGCTGCCTTCGACGACACGGTAGGCGACGGCGTTCAGGCAACTGACATCCAATAATACGCTGTGCTGGTCAAAATACGGCGCGGGTGCGGCCAGCCACAGCGAGGGGTTAATCAGCGGGGCCAGAGTTAAAAAACTATTGAAATTGACACCCAATGGGGTCACTGCGTCACCCAAGCCAGTTGGATTGGCGATGCTGTCATTAGGCCCGCTGGCACTGCCCCACCAATTGCCGGGGGCTTGGATTGCCGTGCCGGTCAGGTTACTGATGGCCAACAGGCTATTGCCCACGAATTGCGAGCCGCTAACGCTTGGCGCACTGGTGTCGTCGGCTTCCATGCCGGTCAAGTTGCGCAAGAAGCTGGCACCAGTGATGACAGGCGCAGCCCCGTTCGCGGTGCGCAAGCCCAATAAACTGTCGGTGATTTGCACAAACTGCAAGGCCGGACTCCAGCCATTCACCGTCAACGCTGCCAAGCCCTGCCCACCACCATAGCGGAACGCCACGGTGTTCAAACTCAGTGCGCCGTATGCAGCAGCGGATTGTTCCAAACTCACCCCCAGCCAGTCGCCTGGGTTGGCAACTTGGGGGGTGGCGTTGGTCTGACCGCCGGTGCTGTCGTCATTGAGGCTGGTGAATGCTATGCGCTTGCCGGGGATGAGTTTGTCGCGCACCTCCAGTTGTGCATTCGCGCCAAACTTCACCACTACGCCATCTTGCAAGGTCAATTGTGCGGCCTGGGCGATGGGCGGGGCCAATAGGAAGATAAGGGCTAATAGGGTAGACAGGATTGCGTACAGGTTAAAAATTTCGTCATTCCGGCAGGGATTGCCGGAATCCAGTCCACAGGGATGTGAAACTGCGGGCTGGAAATTACCAGAATCAAACACTTGCTTAGCGACGAGTTGCCCTCCATGGCTTCTGGATTCCGGCAATCCCTGCCGGAATGACGGCTTTTCTGGCTTGGCTGGACTTGTGTATAACGACGAGCGATGGAGCGCGGAAACGAGAACAAACGTGCGGGCCAGCCGGGGCCGTGCCTCGGTGCGAGGGAAATCGTGCGGCATTTGGGCTGTCTGGCTGGTCATGGCATCGTCACCGATTGTGGTCTTGCCCTAGAAGGTCGGATAGGCGGCAATGGTGGGCGACGGTGCGCGTCAAGCCCGGTAGTAAAAGGAAAGATTGTTAAAATGCGCACCTGGCCCACCCTACATTCTTAGCTTAACCGCGAAAACCTGCGGCGCGTAGCGTGGCATACGACACCTCGTAGGCTTTGCCACTGGCGGTGAGCAGCCGGGTACGGATATCGCCTTTTAATGGCACGGTGAATTCCACTTTTTCCACCGCCTCGTTGTGGGCGAAGCGCGACAAATCGACCGAACCGGCCACAACTACGGTATAGGTTGTCGTCGCTTGCAAGGTGCTAGGGCCTGACGGCAGGGTGACTTTCACCGATGTCGTGCCGGTGGCGGTGGTGCCGGTGATGGCCGGGCTAAGCACTTCGGTGGGCTGGCCGTTGGCCGGGACGAGGCGCAGCGTCACCGTGTTGCCGACCGGCACATTGACGGTCTGGAACACCACATCCACCGGGCCGGTGGTGCTGGTGGGCAGGGCCACATCGGCACTGCCGGTGGGGTTGGCTGGCACTGCCGTCCCGGCTACAGAGGCGATGCGCAAGGCGGGTGCGGAGGCGATGAATACGGGGCCTGGCAAGTCCTTGGTAAAGTTTGGCGTTTGGGTGCCGGTGTAAGTGATATTGTTAGCCTCCAAACGGATGCGACCATCCGATCCGCCTATTTGGTAAGAGTTGCCATCGCTGCCGCAGGACTGGCGGCGCGAGTTGTTGTAATTGATGCAACCACCATTGGCGGCAAGCCCACCCGTGCCTGTGATGGTGTTGGCCATCAGGCGAATCGCGCCACCTGAACCGCCTGCACCCTGTCCGCCATTGCCCGTATCGTGTTTGGAGGCCCAATTGCCACCGCCACCGCCATCGCCACCGGTCGCGTCGATGATACCGTTGAGCGTGATGGTGCCGGAGCTTGCCAGCAGCAAAGCCCCGCCGCCGCCGCCACCGCCCGAGCCTGGATACGTCGTGCCACCTGCCCCACCGCCGCCGCCGGAGCCACCCAATAGCGGTTGCAACAGGGTCGAGCCATAAGCTTTGCCCAGCGGTGTACGGTTGTTACCACAGGCGATAACATAATTAGCATAAGCATCCGTCGCGTAGCCGCCGCCGGTTCCAACATATTGAAAAATGCGCGTCGTAGTGTTGCAGTTACTATCTCCTTCAATACCGCCCGCCCCGCCGCCCGGCCCTAGGCCGCTGCCGCCCCGAATAATAGCGGGTTGCTGTTGCGCGTCACTGCCGCCACCACGCCCCCCATCGTAACCGCCGGGACCGCCGACCCCAGCAATGCCGTCATCGGCCAATGCGCCGTCGCCATAGGTGCCGGTAGACGTGGCATCGCCGCCAGTAATATTGATGATACCGGCAATGGTGACATCATTTTTAGCCAACAGATACACTGGTGTGTTGGTGGTGTTTTTGATGAAGGTGACTGTCACCCCCGCCGGAATGTTGACGCTGGTGTAATTCAGCACACCGGAATCAGGCAATTGGATGGCGGTGTTGACGGTCGGGCTGAGTGCGCCGTCGGCCCCGGTGCTGCCGCTGTCAAAAGCGGCTCGTGAGGTCAGCGGTACGGAGAGGGCGGCCAGCAGCAGCATTGACAGAGCGCTAAACCGAGCCGTAGGATTCAGCGTTGGGGTTGGATTGTACATGGTGGATTTCCTCAAACCAAGGTTAGGAAAAGAAAACAAGGCGCAGGGTTCAGCCCCAGACACAGTAATGGAACAATGGGTGGTTTTTGTCATCATTGCGGGACCACCACTTTGACGGTGTTGGCCGGGGTCGAGGTGGCCGATGTAGCTCCGCCCGAAACATGCAATTCAACGACCTTAGATCCTAATGGTGCGGCGGCATCGACATTGACCGGCACGGTGAGCAATTCACCAAAACCATCCTGCGACCACGTCAACCCGGCGGTGGCGGTCAAACCTTGTGGCGGATCGAAAATCACGCTAGTGACACCTTGCAGATTGCTGCCACGCACGGTCAGTGTTGCGCTTTTGCCCTGTTGCAAAATGATGGGTGATACCGAAGTCAGGGTTGGCAGACTGCCGATGCCAAACAGTGCGGCGGCGGGGTTGGTGAAGTCCAGTTCGGCATTGTCCGATGCATATAAACGCAACCGGCGGGAAATTAACGGCGCATCGGCGGCGACGGTGATTGGGACTGCCAAGCGGGTGCCTTCTAGGCTACTGACCGGTGTACCCAAACTGACACCCGTGGCAGGGATAACCGTTGCTGTAGTGATAGTGTCTAGGCCAAGGCCGGTGATAATCATCTCGCCAGTCGCGCCTTGCAGCCAGCCGTCCGGGTTTATGCTTTGCGCGGCGGCACCGAGGATGACACCGACCCGCGCAGAAGCCGCAGTGCGCGTTGCAGTATGGGTGACGGGCGGACTGTCAACCACCACACCAATCACGTTTGAGGCCAAGGTGCTAGCCACGCTCACTGGCTCAGGCGCGGCGTTACCCACGGTCACACCGACGAGGGGCGTGGCAATGTTGGCATAGGTCGCGCCGAGTTGGTTGGCGATGCGGACGCTGTTGCCGGGCTGCTGCACGGTGCTGGAATCCCCTGCCGCCGTGGTGACAATCACCGTGCGCGTGCCGGAAGCCGCCCCCGCCGCAACGGTGGCGGCAAAGTTCATTGCCGTGCCGTCGGCATTGCCGATAGGAAGACCGGTCACGCTGATGTCCTGCGGCGGATCGAGGCGGACACCCGTGACATTGAGCAAATTGCGCCCGCGCAGTGTGATGGCTGTCGAAGGCTGGCCCGCCAACAGCACTTGCGGGACCACCGAATCCAATTCCGCCATTGGCGCAGAGATCAGGAATTGGCTTGCCGAAGGTTGCAGGAAGGTCATCTGTCCGCTGCTGGAATTCACCACCAGCCGCCTCACGCCTAATGCTGTGGCCGGGTCTATTTGCAGGTTGACGGTCAACTCCGTGCCATCGGCGTTGCTGTTTGGGCTGCCGACGGTCACGCCGTCTGGCGGCACCAAGGCAACGGAGGTGACACCCTGCAAACCCGCGCCTTGCACGGTGACGGTGGTTGTGGAGCCGATCACGCCGACACTGGGGTTCACATTGCCAATCCCGGAACCCAGCAATACTCCGACCAAAGCCGAGGTGGCCTCGTATTGTTGGGTCACTGGCGGCGGTGTGTTGTCGCCGACCATCACGCCTACCAGCGGCGTGGCAATCTGGGTGGCGGATGCGTTCAAGGTGTTGACCACCGTGAAAGTGTTGGCAGAGGTAAAATTACCCGGAGTCGCCCCGGCTGGCGTGGTCACTTGGATGATGCGGCTACCCGTGGGCGCATCGGCGGCGATGTCCAAAATCACGGTTAGTGTAGTGCCATCCACACTGATCGACTGCACCGCATCAATGCGGATGCCGGATGCAGGCAGCAGGCTTAGCACACCTTGATTCAGATAACGGCCTCGCACGGTCAGGTTGACCCTCGTTCCAGGGGTGGCGAGGATCGGCGCGATGGAGTCTATGGACGGCATTCCTGCCATGATCTGCACCACCGCCTTGGCGGGGTCGACAAAGGGGATGTCTTTGCCATCGGCACCCTTCACCACCAGTTTGTGCGGCCCGAGTACCGCGTCGGGGGCGGTGTTGAAGCTCACCTGAAGCTGGCTGCCATCCGTGCCGATGTCAACCGGTCCGGCAGTGATGCCGTCGCCCGGCATCAAAGAGACTTGTGCCATGGATGGGATGCCTTGACCATACACGGTCAGCGTTGGGTTGTCGCCGACGATCCAGCCCGAACGGGACAACGCCGTCAACACCGGGCCAACCGTGATGCCGACCGGCGAACTGGTCGCACTGGTCTGACGGGTGGCCGGTCCAGTGTTAGAGGCAACCACCACGCCGACTGGGGCCGCGTAGGACGTATTGGCACCCACGAAATCGGCGGTGATGAACAGCGGCACACTGATGCCTTGCAAAGTGGCAGAAGTGACGGACAGGTTCACGGTGCCGGTTTGCGTCGGCAGTAGAGTGATTTGTGTGGCGGTTTGTCCGGCGGGAATGGTCACGCTGGCGGGTGTCACCGTCGCCTTGGTCGTGTCGGAAATGGAGAAGGCCAGGGTGTTGTCGCGGTAATCCGCTTTCGACAGGCTCACCGTAATGTTATGGGGCTGATTGTCGGGCGGCAGGGCGATGGGTGTAGGCACGATGGACACGGTGGGCGGCACAGGAACCTGCACAGTGAGCGGCACAGTGTTCGATAGCCGGTACTGGCCGGGGTTGAGCGGGTCAGGGAAGCTCACTTGTGTCTGCAAGGTGCCGGGTACGGTCTGGTTCGGCAGGGTGGCGATCAGTTGAGTCGCACTGACTAGCTGAGTAGGGACGGAGGCGGCGTTGAACAATACTTGCGAACTGCCTAAGAAATTGAGTCCGGTAACGGTGATTGCCGTTGACCCTGCATCTGCAAGCACGGTGGCGGGTGCGATGGTGGTAATGGAGGGCATCATCGGCGTGACAGTGATTGCATTGGCATATTGCACTAGCCCCGCATTGGTTTGCAGTTGCAAATTGCTGGAACCAGGCACGGCATTCGCCGAGGCAGTGAGTTGGAAAGTGGCTTGGCTGCCTCGGTTCCCTGTCGGTGTCAGAGTTAGCCCGGCACGGTCAAACGACCCGGTTGCACCGTCCAGCCGGATGCCGTTGACGGTCAGGCTCAGGCTTTGGCCCTGCTCCACAGTGTTGGGCGTGACGCTCTGGATCACAGGCGACACCCCGACAGACACGACACCCGTACTGACCACATAGGGTATGCCGACCAGCCCCCACTTAATATTGCCGATGATGTCACCCGCCGGGACACTAATGCCATTCACCGTATTATTGGTGGCTTGATTGCCAACGCCAGTGGGCGAGGCCGCCAAGTCCACGCTCATCGCTGCACCTAAGTGGTCGTGCAGATTGAGATAGTTGAACACCGGGGCCGAGCCTTGCACGGCCAGCCCGCTGCCAAAGGCAAACTCCACATAGTCCAGCCGCGTGTTGATGGTGCCGGGGCCGAACACCCATTGCTTCCAGTCGCCAAGGGCGGCGTTCAAGCCCTGTCTTGTCTTGTCGGATAACACTTGGATGGTTTTTGCCGCCGTGCCTATTGCTTGGATGCTACCGGCTTGAATAGTCAGGCTGGCATTTGCGCCCATGTAGATGGTTGCGCCGGGGTCGATGGTCAAAGCCGCGCCGTTTTGTATGGACACGTCGCTGCTGAGTAGGTAAGGCCCATCTGCCACGGTCCAGTGAGCATTCGACGTAATTGCCCCGGAAACTGGGGTTTGGGCAAGGGCTGCTGGAACAAATAGCAACAGAGCCAACAATATTAGGCAGGTTGGGATCAGCCGCCCAAGAAAATCCCCCCTGCCCCCCTTTTGCAAAGGGGGGTTGCCCTTGTTCGCTATCTTTCCCACGCTCCAGCACTTGACGTTATACACAAGTCCCGACGGGCCATAAATGCCGTCATTCCGGCAGGGATTGCCGGAATCCAGTCCACACGGAGGTGAAACTGCGGGCTGCAAATTACCAGAATCAAACACTTGCTCAGCGACGAGTTTGCCCTCCATGGCTTCTGGATTCCGGCAATCCCTGCCGGAATGACGGTTTAATTTAATGGCAGTGGCTGAAGGCATGTTGTTATTCCTTTACATTAATCTGACTTCAAGTTCGCCTAGCACCCGGAAGCGTTGAGACCTGCCAATGGGGTTGGGTGCCTCGTCCCGTCCATGACGGAAGGCCACATACTGCCCCGCCGGTTCCAGCCAGTGTCCCTTGTGCGCATCCAGCAGCCGCCATGCGCCGTCGAAGTAAACCTCCGCCCAGTCGTGGTAGTCGGCAGCGCGTAGCACACTGTCATGGTCGGTGACGAAGCCTCCGACCCGACGGGCCGGGATGCCGTTGGCGCGGGCCAGCGCGATGGCCAGACAGGCGTATTCCGTGCAGTCCCCGCCGCCGCGCCGCAAGGCATCCAATGCCCCTAGAACATCGGCGGCATACGCGGTGTGATGCAAGTTCCCTCGTGTCCAAGCATAAATGGACTCGGCGGTTTCACGGTCGGTCGGGTGTTTCAGTTCCGCCGCCAACTGTTGGATGCGCGGATCGTTGGTTTCGACAAAGTGTTCGGCACCTAGCCAGTCTTGTGGATTTTGCAACGGCGTTGATACGGGTTCTCTGGTCAACAGAACATGGGCGGTAATGCTCACTAGCTTGGTCGCAAACGGCGGAAACTTAGGGAAATCCAGCTTAACGATGGCGTGGCCAATGGCATCTGTCAGCCGTTCATGGAGCATGGACACTGTGAGTGCTGCAAGTTGTTGGGTCGGGCCTTCGGCGACAGGTACATACAGCCATAAGGTTTGGCTTTGCAATTCATGGGGCTTGGGATTGGCAAGGGAAACCGTGAAACGCAGTTGGCGGTGGGTGTTGGTTGGATTAGAGGTTTCCCCGTCATTCCGGCAGGGATCGCCGGAATCTAGGCTACAAGGATGTTCCTGAACCCCGCCGTCCCTGGAATCTGGATTCCGGCGATCCCTGCCGGAATGACGGTTTATCTCTACAGCATAGCCTCCCATCGGGAAAGGGTAAGCGGTTTTAAATGCCACGCTGGCGAACAGTGCGACACCCGTTTTCAGGCAGTCCCTGCGACTCATTCCGTTAGGTTCCCCCCTTTGCAAAAGGGGGGTTAGGGGGGATTTCCCAATTGGAATCATGAGCCGCACCTCGGTTTCTTCGGGCCACGGGCCAATGCTGTCCAAATGGCGTTTTGCTGCGCAAGCTGGCGGGTGTAAGCTTCTGCCGTACCAGTGTAGGCCAGTAGCGGAACGGGTGATATCGCTAGTCTTAAATTGGTCAAGCTTGCAGGGGCATCTGTGGTCAATGCGGTTGAATTAAGGTTTTGGCCTTTTGTTCCGGCTAGATTCACTTCCCTGTAGTCTGGATTCCGGCGGTCCATGCCGGAATGACGGCTTATTTGCCCGGTTCCAATTTCTGGAGTTGCCGCCACCAGCACCACGGCAGCCAGCGGTTTTTTGCCGCGCCGCTTGATTGCCGTTTGCACCGCCGCAAGGTTCACATCAGGGATAGTGGTTGCGGTGGGCAAATCGTGCAACAAATCCTTGCGGTTCGATGACACTAGTACAAGATTGGCATCGAAACGGGCTTCGGCCCACAATTCGACCGGACCCAATAGCGCTGTTTTGGTGGTGTCTGGCGGTCGCCCAAGAACAGCCTGCCCGGAAGACAGCCAAACCGGCAACCCGCCGCGCAATACCTTGGTTTGTTTGAATCCGCTGGCTTTGAGCCTCGCGCAGTCGGCGTAGAGTTCGCGTTCGACCAAGCCGTCGCCTATCAACACTACCGTCTTAGTTTTAAGGAAACGTTTGCTGCGCAACGCGGGAGCGGTCAGGTTCATCGCGCCATTAATATGATAAGCCGCATAATCCGCCGCCGGACGGATGTCGGCTAGTACCGTATCCGGGCGTTTGAGCAGGACGGACAATTCGGTGGGCGCAATGGCACAGGACAGGTCGGGCCGCACAGTGTCCACCTTGGTAGGTTTAGGCTCTGTTTGGGGGGCTGCGTCTTGGCGTTTACATTCACTGGCAGCCGGTTGGAGGTTTTTGAAGGCCGGGGGTGGCATAGGGGCAGACGGGGTCTGCGCCAACACATTGAAGAAAACCAAAAACCCTAGCATCAGTAATCTAAGTCGTGCGCATCTGTTCGTACCCAATATGTTGATGCCTGGCAACAAAACGCCTGTCAGGGGACTGCCTTGAGCATAGCCGGATGCAGTCGGTGAGATAGTGTCCGGCCTAGTTGGCTCGCCTGGCGCACCAACGATGGGACTGTTAACTGGCCTGCTTATCGCAAATAGGGCAATAACTTTTTCCATATTGGTTTCCTATAGTTATATACCACAAAGTTTGCCGTGACGGTCTTGGCTGCATCTAGGGTAACGGTGCAAGCGTTCCCATAGCCAACACATGCCCCGCCCCAGCCGTTGAACATGAAACCGTCATGAGGAATGGCCTTCAAATTAATGGTGGTTCCACTAGGGAAATTTTGAGTGCAGATTGTGCCGCAGGAAATGCCACCGATATCGCTGGAAACCGTGCCATTGGCATAGTTGGCGTTGTTTACCACCAATAGAAAGCTTGCCATTGTCACCGAAAGGTTTTGTGTTGCTTCGGTTGCAGGATAGTAGTTGAGATTGCCAATCTGGTCAGCGGCGATGATGCAAGTTCCGACGGCAACACCCGTAATGATATTGCCATTGCTTCCGCTTGTGGTGCAAATAGCGGGAGTCTTCGAAGTGAACACCACAGGATTGCCAGAAGCGCCGCCTATGGCGGACACCGTGCCAGTGCCGCCGACGTTGACGGAAGGCACTGCGCCAAAGCTTAAGGTTTGGCTACCCTTGCCGATGGTAATGGTCTGCGTCGCCTGGATCGCGGCGTTGTAGTTAGTGTTGCCGACTTGGTTGGCAGCGATGATGCATGTGCCAGCCGCCAAACCAGTGACATTACTGCCGCTGACTATGCAGACATCGGTGGTCATCGAGGTAAAGATCACCGGGTTGCCCGACACGCCGCCCGTGGCGGACAGCATGCCGATGCCGCCGACACTCACCGTTGGTGCCGAGCCAAAGCTGATTGTCTGACTACCCATGCCAACAGCGAAAGTCTGCATAACCTGCGGCGCTGCACTGTAATTGGTGTTTCCAGCCTGGTCGGCAGCGATGGCGCAGGTTCCTGTCGCCAAACCAGTGACCTTGCTACCGCTGACCGTACAGATATCGGTGGTCGTCGAAGTGAATATCACCGGGTTGCCCGACGGGCCACCCGTGGCGGACACCGTGCCGGTGCCGCCGACACTCACTGCCGGGACCGGGCCGAAGCTGATTGTCTGGCTACCCACGCCTTGGGTAATTGTGCCTATCAATCGTTTCCAAACTGGCTGGTGAATCGTAAAGACAGCAAAGTTGGCTATGACAGTTTGTGAAGCACTCATCGTGACGGTGCAGGTGTTACCGTATCCGCGGCAATCACCGGCCCATCCAGCGAACTGGTATCCGCTGTTTGGGATGGCAGTCAATGTGACTACCGTCCCGTAGGCGAAATTTGAGCTGCAAGCCGTGCCGCAGGCAATTCCGCCCACGTTACTGGAAATGTTCCCGAACATACTGCTGGTATTGCTGACCGTCAAGGCAGGCCCGTTAGTTACGCTAAAACTCTGGGTAACCTGCGACGCGGCATAGTAATTGGCGTTGCCAGCTTGGTTGGCGGCAATAGTGCAAATGCCCGCTGTTACACCAGTAACGGTGCTTCCAGTGACCGTGCAAATACCCGTCGTTGTCGAAGTGAAAATCACCGGGTTACCCGACAAGCCTCCCGTGGCAGATATCATCCCCATGCCGCCGACACTCACCGTCGGTGCCGCACCAAAGCTGATAGTCTGGCTACCCAAGCCAACATCAATGGCGACTGTCGCTGTGTTGCATAGGGCGTCATTAGGACTCGGCAGACACAATTGGTAAGCGAAATTGTCGGAACCGCCAAAGCCTGTTGCCGGTACATAGGTGAAACTGCCATCCGGATTGACCGTGGCCGTGCCATGGCTAGGGCCCGTCATCACGGCGAAGACCGAGCCATTCGGATAGGTGTCGTTGCCCGCCACGGTGCCATTCAAGGGGATGCCATAGGCGGTGCTGAAGCTGTCATTGGCAGCATGTGGACCCTGCGTGATGCCAAAGTTCTGCCCGCCGAGGGTGGCAACGCCTACGCTAATGTGCAATGTACCGTCTATCGCGCCAACGGGTGTGCCATTGTTGTTCTCGCCAGTGTTGCCCCAACCGGTCGGCAGGCTTGACGTGGTGCTGCCTTGTGGGTTGTCCGACAACACTAGGGTATAGCTAGCATCGGGTGCCAGGGCTAGGGTGTAGCTCCCGTCCGCTGCGACTGCGGAGGTGGCGACTGCAAAGCCAGTATTCACAGCAGTAATGTAGAGCATGCCCCCCGCATTGGTGCCAAGCTCACCGTTGTCTTGTATTTGGTCGAGGTTTATATCTTGGAACACCGTGCCGCTGACGGCAACCGATATGGGTAAAGCGACGGTGACGTTCAAATAGGCATTCGCCGAATGACCCAGACTGTCGCGGATGAGATAGGGCTGTGCCGCCGTTGTGCCAGTGTAATTGCTTGCCGGGGCAAAGCCGACCGTGCCATCGGCGTTGACCGTCCAAACCCCTTCCGCTGCACTGATGCTTTGGTCCACCGTTGCTGTGGCCGGATTAAGGTCTAGCGTGGTCGGGTCTAGGGTCGCGCCGGGACTGGCCGTGCCTTTGCTGGCAGGGTTCAAATTCACTGGGGTGTTAAACGCGGTGTTGGCACTGGCACTGGCCGCCGTCGGTGCTGCTGACGGATTGACGGCGATGCTAATACTGGCGGTTGCCTGTTGACCGCTGCTGTCAGCCACTGTGTAGGACAACGGAGGGGTGTTGCCCGTAAATGGCTGGTTCGTAGCTTTGTAGCTGCTAGTCGGGGCGAAAGTGAGTATGCCGTTCGCATTAGCCGTCCAGTTGCCTTCCGCCGTGGTGATGGCACCGTCCAATTGGTTCGGGGTTGTTGGGTCCAAGTCGATTTTGCCCGGCACCAAGACTTGACCCGCGCTTGGGGTGTCATTGTCGAGGATGGCCACATTAACCGGCGTGGACGGCTGGGTCGATCCGCTGTCGTTTTGCGCCAGTGGCGTGGCACCGCCAGTCACGGCAATGGTAAGCGTGGACTGTGCGGTCTTGCCGCCACCGTCGGCTATCGCATAGCTGAGGGTGGCAAGTCCGCTGTAGCCTTCCACCGGGGTGAATGTCACCGTGCCGTCGCCATTCGACTTCCAAGTGCCTGCGCTGGTGGTCTGGATGGGCTGCACACCGTTCGTGGTGGTGTCTAAGTCCACCGTGGATAGGTTCAGTGTCTGGCCCGGACCGGCCACGTCGTTGGATTTGATATCGAGTATGAGCGGCGTGTTGACCAAGGTCGTGCCCGTGTTGGGGTTGGCGACCGGCCCGTCAGTGGCGGTGTCCCCGCCAGGATTGCCGGGTCCGGTCACCGTCACCGTAAGGTTGGCTACGTTGCTGGCCTGCCCCAGATTGTCTTTGACGCTATAAGTGACCGTACTGATACCGGTAAAACTAGGCAACGGGGCGAAGCTGACCGTGCCGGACGGGTTCGCCGTAAACGTGCCTTCGCCCGAAACCGTGCGGGTGGCATCCACGGTGGGCGTTGAAGTGTCGAGGTCCAGCGTGGACGGGTTGAAGCTGGTCGAGTTTGCCGCCAGACTATCGTTGGCAAGCACCGCCAAGATCAGGTTGACGCTATTTCGCGTCGTTCCGCTGTCATTGCCCGCCTCCGGCGAGGCTATGCTGGCAGAACTGGGCTGCACATGGACGGTGGCCGACATGGAAGTGCTGAGTGTGCCGTCGCTGGCCGTGTAGACAATCAGATAATCGCCTGCGGTGTTCCTCGCAGGCGTCCAATTGAATAGGGATGTTGCCACGCCGTCCGCATTCGGGCTGGCGGTTTGCGGGGTCAAAGTGGACCCTGTGGGCAAAGGGGCTGCCGAAAGTGTGACAGGCAAGCCATTCGGACTACTGGCTTGCACCAAGAACGACACCTGCTGTTGTTCCTGTGTCGTGCTGTCCGGGATGAGTTGGATGACCGGCGGTTGGACGGCTGTGGGCGGGACATTAAACTGGGCACCGTAAAGCCCGGTAGTGTTCGCGTCGAAAAAGTTGACCCAGTACTGCACTTGCTGGGTTTGCGTGTTGAGAGCCTTGGAAAGCCAGACGTTTTGAGTCCCCAACACTTTGCCATCCGAACGCACCACCTGCCCCAACACCCTTTGACCATTGAATGGGTCGGGCAGACTCACATACACAAAGCCTGCCGAGGAAGGGAAACTGAGACTGTAGCCCGCAGCGCCTGAGGAACTAGCGCCAGCGGTGAGCACGGCATCACCGCTGTGATCGGTCACCACGCTGTCAGGGGCGTTGGATTCATAGACACGGATCGCGTCGCTATCTTGGGCCAGAAAGTCGCGCACGGTGTCGCGCCCCGGCAAATCCACCAGCACATCGTGGATTAGGAAATGGGTGGCCGTCCCTTGGAAAAGCGAGGTCAACGCGCCGCCCAACGCGTCGCTGTGGGTAAAGTTTGCGGTGAATGCGGTGAACTTGCCGGCCAGCGTGGTTTCCATGATCCAGCGGCCCATCGCGCTTGTGCCGGCAAGCACATTGCCAAAATTGATGTTTAGGCTGTCTTGCGCAGGGGCATCGTTCACATAGCTGTCAAGAATGGTGAAATGGATCAGCAAACCTTGAACGTTGTCGACGATTGTGGGTTGGGCCGAGTCAATTTGCAGATTGTCGGCATCGGCAAGCCCGGTGTTTTTGACGCGCACGCCTAGCGTGAATGGCACGGGGGCTTCAATGGCGGGTGTCAGCGGATTGTCGCCCCATACGGCCTGCTGCAGGAAATAATCCAGCGTCAGCAAGGGCATGGGCTGGACCGTGATGGCATCGGGGGAGACATTCAACACGGTGTCCACGCCGTTAAATTGGTAGCTGAGCGTGGCACCCACCCAATACTGTTGACCGAGGGGGGTGGAGCCAGCCGAACCGGGTGCGGGGATAAGTTGCCAGTCAATGGTCGCCGTGGTCTGGGGCTGGACTGCGCCAGTGCCGTCCACGGTGGCAATGTTCTGGACACTGGAAAGCTTAAGGAAAAAACTGGCGGACAGATTATTGGGGTCGCCGGTGACGGCAACCGGGTTGCCGTTTGCGTCGGTGACGTTCAACACCACCGATACGTTCTGGATCACGCCGGTGGCGGTGGTATTGTTGATATTCATTGTTGCGTCGAACGCTTGGCGTTCCAACGTCAGCGATTGCAAAATCTGTATCTTGACTTGGGCGCAGACGGTGTCTTGTGCTTGGGCAGGCAACGAGACGAACCCAGCTAAGCCCAGCAATAGCAAGAAAATTAGATTGCGGAACATAGTGAATACCACTGCCTGCGATTCCTCTAGGCCAAAAAAGCCAGATTGACGAAGCCACCTCTGCAACAGGTAAGCGTTCACTCCCCCTGCCTTTTGCTGGGAGCGAGGCCATCTTGGCCGCCATTTCAGCGGGCGAGACGCCCGCGCTCCCAGTGAACGCTTAATGCAACAGAGGCACTTACAGCAATATCCGGCTTTCCCATGATTTATTTTGTTACTAATGGGATCTGCGACTTTCCGCACCCGCCTTACGGTCGGGATTAGCTTTTGTCCATACTTTAAACCTGTGTTTTTGTGTTTGTCAATTGAAAACATGGCTTGATTGCAAGCGTTCACTCCCCTGCCTTTTCCTCACTGCCATTAAGTTAAGCGTTTATCGGAACGCCAAGCCCCAGCTTGGCATCAGGGTGTACCGCGCCAAGCTGGGGCTAGGCGTTCCGTCAAGGGCTGATTTCACGCTTAATGCATCTTAACTTAATGGCAGTGCTGCATTTTCCTGGGAGTGCGGCCATCTTGGCCGCCCTCAGTGGGCGAGACGCCCGCGCTCCCAAGGGGTGAAAGCTTACACTCGACTTAATATCACTATTGTGTTTTATCCAACATCATGTGCGGCTTTTGACTCATAACGCAGGTAAAGGATTTTGCTGTCATTACCCTCAATATAATATCCATCTTTATGATTTAATAAAAAAATTAATAAGTTTTTAATTGTGGCATTGCAATTGCTTTAGATATCTTAAGTTGAACATTGTTCGATGAATTGGCAATCATTTTTGCCAATTAAAGTTTCGCTTTGCCCTCCGTTTACGATAGGGTAAGGTGTGGCTGTTTTTGTCTAAATAAAACCCCATTGATAATTATCAGGAGCTTGTATGAAGAATACTTCGTTTCGTGTGCTGTGTGCGATTGTATTAAGTTTTATCGCTAGTCTAGGTTATGCCGGTGGGAGGTATGCCAACCCCCCAAAAAACATTATTGAGGTGACGGATGCTTGCACTAAAGGACTGGATGCGGCCCAAAAGAAAGATATTGCGGCTGCACTGGAACAGGCAAAAATTGGCCGCAAATTAGCCTTGGAATCCTATAAGGAGTTAAGCACCATGCCGATGGAAATCGGCTCTTCTGACATGAAAAAAGCAATTGCGGCTTTGGAAGCCAATAACTTAGACGAAGCCACTCCTCTTTTTGAACATTGCAAAAAGAAATTGGATGAGGAAATCGTGTACTACAAAGGCGAAGGCAAGATAACCGCCGACGGTAAGGTAAAAAGTTGATTTTTTAAACACAACGCAAACGGAAAGCCCGTACTCTCGCCTGACGGGGCTGTGATGTCCTCGTCAGGCATCCCTTCGGATGGTTGGCTTTGGCACAAGTATTATGGGAAAACGCCAGCCGTTCCATTTACCATTAGCTTATCAATTATCAACATTATTCTATTCTATAAGGAAGGGTCAATGCTGTCTAAAATTTTTCTAACCGCCATTTTTACTTTGAGCGTTTTGTTGACCGGGTGCGGCAAAGGTAAGCGTTCACTTCCCCCTGGGAGCGCGGGCGTCTCGCCCGCTGAAATGGCGGCCAAGATGGCCGCGTTCCCAGGAAAAGGCAGGGGGGAGTGAACGCTTACCGGCAAAGAAGGCCCTTTCGGTGACACGCCAGGACCTAAAAAGCCAATTTGGGGATATGATTTGGGACCGATGCGGTAATGATGAACTAACTAAGGTTCAGCGTCCGTGATAGCATAAATAAACATTCTCCCTCGCTTTTTCCTGGGAGCGCTGCCTTCTTGAACGCTATTTCAGCGGGCGAGACACCCGCGCTCCCAAGGGGAGTCAACGCTTACAATAATAAATAACAACAAGGTTCACAGTGCGTACCTATAAAAAAAGTGTAAGTTTTGGTTTTGGGGTGTTGATCAGCCTGAATTCCCTGCTTGCCCATTCCCATCCTCAATCCAACTCCCCGTCATCAGAGGACGACCAGTCAGTCACGTTAGAAACATCGTCCTGCACATCCACCCCGAAAGCCAATGCAGTTGAATTAAGCCGTCATTCTGGCATGGATCGCCGGACAAATCCGTCTGGAACGGATTTGGACGCACGAAGTGCGGGGCGAAGCCCGAACCTCATGGATGAGGTGAGCAATCCAGATTCCATGGACGGCTCGAACCCAGAACATCCCTGTAGTCTAGATTCAGGAGGAATTGGCCGGAACGACAAAGTAACCCTTAATCCAACAGCATCGACCCCGATGGCCCCAAAACCGTCAACAGGACCGGCAAAAAAAACATCATCGGGAGAAGAACTGCCAGTGACGACAATGGAAACAGTGGAAGTGGAGGGTCGGGCAAGAGATTTGATCGGGATAGAGTCCTCTGCGTCGCAGGGCGAGGTGGGCCAGCCCGAATTCCAATACCGCCCCTTATCCCGCGTAGGTGAATTGATTGAGACCGTACCCGGTATGATGGCCACCCAGCACAGCGGGTCAGGCAAGGCCAACCAGTATTTCCTGCGTGGCTTCAACTTGGACCATGGCACCGACTTTTCCACCTGGGTGGATGGCATCCAGATGAACATGCCCACCCATGCCCACGGCCAAGGTTACATGGACTTGAATAGCATCATCCCCGAATTGGTGGACAAAGTTGAATATGGCAAAGGCCCCTATTATGCCAATGCAGGGGATTTCTCCACCGCCGGTTATGCGCGGATGTCCAGTATGAGTAAATTAGACAAGGGCTTTGTCAAGCTCACTGGCGGTTCTTACGATTACTACCGCCTAGTCGCTGCCGACTCCGAAAAGCTAGGCGGGGGCACACTGCTCTATGCTGGCGAATTCCAATATTACAACGGTGCCTGGCAGACCCCCGAGGACACCCAGAAATTCAACGGGATGTTGCGCTGGACCTTGAATGAAGGCAATTGGGGAATGTCTGTGTTCGGCAAGGCCTACCACAATTCCTGGACCGCCACCAACCAAATCCCCTTGTACGCTTTGCAGGCTGAGGGTTGGAACCTTTATCAATCGGGTAGCCCCTCAGATGGCGGAATCAGCAACCGCTACAGCGTTTCCACCAACCTCTGGAGCAAGGGCGACAATTGGAAAAACGACTTCAACGCCTTTGTGCTCTATACCGATCTTGACCTGTATTCCAACTTCACCGGCTATCTGGTCAATCCCACGCTGGGCGACCAGATGGAGCAGAAGGAGCGTCGCTGGGAGGGGGGTGCCAATGGCGAGCAGACTTGGTTCAATAAATGGTTCGGCTTCGACATGGACAACACGCTCGGTTTCCAACTCCGCCATGATTCGATTAGCGGGTTGGGGCTAAACCAGACTGTCAACCGCGTAGTTTGGCAACAAGACACGTTACATAATGTCAGTGAAACCATGGGCAGCATTTTCGTCAACAACAAGACCCAATGGTTGAGCAAATTCAAGACAGTCACCGCCCTGCGCGGCGATTTCCTTGGGTTTGATGTCACCAGTCTACTCGCCAGTGACCCAAATTCCGGCAGCAAGTACTCGGGAATATTCAGCCCCAAGCTGAGCCTTATTTTTGGGCCTTGGGCAAACAATGAATTCTTCATTAATATGGGTTACGGCTTCCATTCCAACGACGTGCGCGGTTCGGCCAATGCCATCATCACCGGGGGGGCCACCTCTGTGGTGACCTCGCCGCTAACGCGTCAGCGCGGGGCTGAAATTGGCTGGCGCAGCGAATATGTACCCGGCTTAAATACGACCTTGGCTTTCTGGTATTTGCACTCCGATTCCGAGCTGGTATGGGCTGCCGATCAAGGCACCAACGATCCGACCGGTCCCAGCAACCGCTACGGGGTGGAGTGGACCAATTATTACAAGCCGGTCAGTTGGGCGACGCTGGATGCCGACTTTGCCTTCAGTCAGGCCCGTTATACTAACGTTCCGTGGGATCAAAGCTGGGTTCCTAACGCCGTGCATCAAGTCATCACCGCCGGGGCGGTGTTCGATCTCACCCATGGGTTCTTTGCCACCACTCGGGTGCGCCACATGGGCGGTGTGCCACTGACCGTGGACGGAACCCTCACCCAAGGCAACACCACCCTGGTCAGCTTGGGGGTGGGCTATCAGCAGGATGACTACAAGTTTGAACTAGATGCGTTCAACCTGCTCAATTCAAAACAGAACGACATCGCCTACGCCTACCAATACCGTACCTTGACCGACGTGCAGCTCGGCATCAACGCACCAGGGCGGGGGGTAAACAGCAACCCCAATGGTGGCATCGTGCTCCACCCGGTGGAACCGCAAATGTTCCGCTTCAGCGCGACGTTGAAGTTTTAGCCAGACAGTGATGCATCCATTAATCGCACCCGACCAAGCCAGCAATTCTCAGTTTGGCTCAAAGCCTCGTTATTTCGGCATGGATGCCGAAATCCAGGCCATGGACGGTAATTTGCCGCCGCTAACATGCTTGAGTAAGCCCTTCATTATCCCGCAGATAGCCGTCCATGGAGCCTAGATTCCGGCGATCCCTGCCGGAATGACGGTTATATTTATCGCTTTAGTTCAAAATGAGGATTGCTGTGTGGGCGGAATGCACCGCGCATCCGCCCACCAACAGTCGAAACGATCAAGATTATAGATGCGATTTACAATAGCCCCACACCCACTCCAGGGTTAAACGTGAAAAAACCGAGTATCGCGTAACAAGCCACCGCCAAGCCCACATGGGCGATTATAATGCCCTTAGGCGGTTTTTTGCCCTTCTTGGCAAACACGCCCATTGTCACACCCAGCAGAATAATGACCACGGCCATGCCGATGTTCACATACAGCCGGGTATCTCCCCCCAGTGCAGCGAATATCACCAATGCGGACCCCAGTAAAGAGGCTGCTCCGTGCAATATCGGAAAACCCGCTTCAACGGGATTACCGCGCCAAACACTGCAAACCATGGTCAAACCCATCACAGCGACGAGGGTAAAAACGGCAAGTGCGCCCATTAACATATGAAATATCTCCTAAAGTCCGGTTAATAAATGAGGGTACAACATTTTTATAAAGCAATATATAGGCCATAATATTATCAATCACTTAAAATGAGCGTATTGAGAGCAAACTATTTCAGCCAAGCCCAAAACGTCGTCGTTCCGGCATGGATCGCCGGAACCCCTGGCTCCATGGACGGCGCGGGGTTTGGGGGCATCCCTGCAATCTGGATTCCGGCGATCCATGCCGGAATGACGGAATAGCAAAAATATCTTTCTAATCAAGTCTAGGCTTGTTGGCCGTAAAAATGAGCCAAATCGCTAAGTCAATGCGTGATTTGGCTCAAAGATTTTCCCCTTTCCTCCCATCTTGATTGCATCAATGCATCGCATTGTCCTTTGCTGACGGATTGGCATTGCCGCCAAATCTCGCGGGCAAAGGTGTTGATTTTATCGGCGGGAATAAACCAAGGCTTGGGGCGGTCAGAACTTAACAATATCCCATCCAGGTGGTCGATTTCATGCTGTAATACGACCGCATCGTCACCTTGCAAGGTTTCAATGACATCCTCACCCTTGGGCGTTTGGAATTTGACAGTCACTTCTGCATGGCGGTAGGTGAAACGATAACCCCAAGGCACCGATAGGCAATATTCCCAAGAGGCAATACGCTTTGCCGAGACGTTGACTATGTTAGGATTGATTAGGGGCTGGAACTGCCCATCACCGCTGTTATTAGTCCGCCAGAGTAAAACGACACGGACAGGAATACCCGCCTGAATGGCGGCAATCCCCATGCCTCCGAGCTTGCGGGCTGTTTGCTCCAGTTCGGCAACGAGCTTGTCAATTCCGGGTGCGGCGGGGTTGATGGATCGGCTCGGTTTTTCCAGAATGGCTTTTTCTGTCACCGAGTCGATGCCGAGCATTGGCAGGTTGTTTTCCTTTTCGTGCATTGCCAATAATTGCGATTCTTCATTGCTCAGTGAATCATCCACGCTCATTGAGGGAATATTTGAACAAGAAGGCAGGGCAAGGAACAGTGAATAAATGACGCAGCACAGCCAAACAGCACGAAGAGGAAGCAAAAGCCTCACGCAACGACGCAACGTAAAAGAGAGGGGGTGGCGATGGGTAAAAGAATAAAGTTTTCCTTAGCGGTATGCATATTTGAGATGTTCCACGTTTATCCCCATCACGTCGAGAAAATTTCCCGATTCAGGCCGATTGGCGCAAGGGTCGAAAACCAGACTGCCAACCCCCAACTCTGTTAATTTGGCAACGATTGCTTCGGAGGGCTTGGCCTCCCATATCATCCATTTTGCCGGATGGGTGGCGAGGATTTTTCGTAGGCCCTCCCATTCCTCATTGGGTGGCATTTCGTTAGGCTCCCAATGCACACTTTTTAGATTCAGTTCATAGCGGCGGGCCAGATATTGGTAAACCGGATGTGAACCCAGCAGAGGCACTCTTGGTTTGGATGCCGTCAAACCCTTCATTTGACTATCCAGTGCCGCCAAGTCATTCTGCAAAGATTTCAAATTATCCATCATCACGGTTTTGAATTCCGGGCGTTTCCGTGCCATCGCTTGTGCCACTGCTTCGGCTTGTATGGCGGCTTGGTCGAAATCCAGCCAAGTGGTGAAAACAATGCCTTCATGGGAATGCATTCCACTCGGACCGTGACTATGGGTGACGGCATTTTCGATGCGGATGTAGGCATTTTTAAACCCGGCGGAAGTGTCCGTTAGTTTGAATTTGGATAGCGTCACCCGAGGCAGCCATTTTTCATAATCGGCACCATTGAGCAAAATCAGTTCGGCTTTCTGCATATCACCCACCTCCCCTGCTGTGGGTTTCCAAAATGCCGGGTCTTCATTCGCGGGTGCGGGCAGGTTGACCGAAACACGGCTACCGCCGATGCGCTCGGCGAAATAGGCCAACGGATAATTCGCTGCGATGACTTTTAACGGGGGGGATTCTGTGTCACCAGCACTAGCGTTGGAGAGTAAAAGCGAAAGAATAAGCCACACAAAGCAGAGTATGAAAAGGTCAGCCCCCCCTAAATCCACTTTACGAAAAGGGGTTTGCGGGTCTTTCTTACTGCAATGCTTACCCAACTTTTTCAAAGAGGGGTACGAGCAAAAAAATTCAATGTACTTGTACTTGTTCCCAAGCTCCGGCTTGGGAACCTTTGCCTTGTGATCACCAGCTTGACTAAACACGGGAAGCCTGAGCTTCCAAGACTTCATTCCCAAGCTGGAGCTTGGGAACGAGCAGAATATGAAATAAAACGACACAATAACCTCCTAAGGCATAATGAAATACCGGACCAGATCGCCGACATAGTATTGGATCGGTACGGCAAGGATCAGGCATAAGATGCCACTGGCGAACCCGATCAGCAGGATTTCGGCGGCGACCAGACGCAGGACTTTGGACCTGCTGCAACCGAGTAGGAATATAGTCTGGATTTCCCTTTGCCGCAGCCGCAATGACAAGGCAAACACCAGCCCCAAGGCTAATAGCGTCGCGCCACCCACTAGTAATAAAACGGCATCAAACAGGACTCCCACCCGAAATATGTTTTCCAGCAAGCTATGGGTAGTTTCCCAAGGCTCGACCAGTTGAACGGACTCTTCGTCATTGACATACCGCCCCTTTAGCAAAGTCGATGACTTACGATCATGAGGCAAGGCAATCACCGTACTGATGGGATAAGTGGACGGGTCACCGTGAAAGTGGAAAGTATCGAGGTTTTCCGGGGTGATTTCGGTGTAAGTGAGCAATTTGGCCTGTTGCGCCAAACGGGTGGTCTCGGCTTGCCCAAATCCCGAGGCGGATGTTATTGGACTCTGCACCGCATGGCCGTGGCCCAAGCCTTCAATGACCCATGCCGTTTGCAAGTCGATGAACACTGCTTGGTCATCCGGCGTGTGGGACTTCGCCAATACCCCGGCCACATGCAGTTTGAGCGGATATACGCCCGACAGGTCGAACAAATTGTCCGGTGTGGTTGGCAAGCTGTCCCCCGGTTTTAGCCCCATATTGTCAGCAGCATCCGCACCCAGGACACATTCGCCTAACATGGCCAGCATGGAACCTTGTACGGGAACCAGATGACGAAAATCAAAATAGTCCAAGGTCACCCCCACCAAGGGATGTCCTTGGATGCGGAAGCGGACATAGATCGGCAGAGGGTCCGCCCAACCAGTTTGGCCGATCTTGTCGGATTCGGCCATGGTGATGCGTGGCGGGGTGGCTGTCGTAAAATATAATGCATTGAGAGTCAAGTCCACCGCGCTGCCCTTGGCACCCAACAGCAAGGGGGTTGACTGTGCGCGAGCGGTCATGTGCATTTCACCTTCGGCCAGCATCAAATGCAGTACCACAGGCAATATTGCCAGCAAGCTCAGGCAGGCAATCAAGATGAGTGTGCGCGTCCGATGGTGGATCAAGTAGCGCCAGGCAAGATAGAAGTCGTGGTGCATCAAATGTTAGAAAATCCCATTGAGTCGCCCTACCCTACTAACGATTGAAAATCGACCACACGATCAAAGCGATGCAATAGTTCATGGTCATGGGTGACGGCCAATAGGCTTGCCTTTCCTTGTTGCGCCGTCAGAAACAGCAAATCCAGAATATGGGCTTTGTTGGCAGGGTCAAGGTTGCCAGTCGCCTCGTCAGCCAATATCAGTCCGGGTCCTGTCAACAAAGCACGGCAGACTGCTGTACGTTGCCGCTCGCCTTGAGATAATTCGCTTGGCATTCTTCCCAGCTTGCTTCCCAAGCCTACTTCGCTGGCCAAGCGGCGCAGCCGTTCGCGCACCGACCCGTCCAATGAAAGCACCGGGTTGATTCGATAGGTGTGTACGATATTGTCAAAAACATTGAGATATTCCAACAACTCCAATTCTTGGAACACAAAGCCGATGCGGGCAATCCTAAAGTTGCGCCTGGCCGCATCGTCCATCGCATGCAATTCGGATCCATCGACATGGACAGTTCCTGATTCTGGACGGATGATTCCCGCAATTATTTTGAGCAATGTAGTTTTGCCAGCGCCGCTAGGGCCGATAATGGCGACTTTTTCACCTGCATCAATTTGGAATTCGCTGATCTTCAGCCGGAATCCTTCCTTAGCGTAACTAAAACACAGATTGTTGATCTCTATCATCCAGAAACACCCGCTTCCAGTCGTTGCCCGTCGAGAAACTCCATGCCGACAATCTTCCAGCCCCCTTCATTTGAATTCCGTAAAATCAGGCGCGCTTGGTATAGGTTATGGCGCTCATGGGCATGCCCCCAGTGGGAGACGCTGCCGTGGGCCAACCAACGTGACGTCACTTGCACGACACCAGGCTGTTGGCCCAAGCCATGGACATGGCTGTCGAGCACTTCGATCCTGTCAACTTTGCCTTCGCCGCCCAAACCTTTAGCCTGTCGCAGTATGGCTTTGCGTTGCTGTAGGTAGATGTCATCTAATAATGTGCCATCCAGGCTCTTAGCCAGCCTGTCATAGGCTTTTTCCTCGTCGCGGAGCTGGAATGCCCGGTAAGCATTATGAAGCAGGGATTGCAGCAAAGTTTTAGCTTGTGCCTCGTCAAGTGCAGACGGAACATAGGTTTCCTTCTTGGCCAGACTGCCCGGAAGCGGGTGGAATATCAAGCCAACGGCAACGATTACAAACAAACCAAGCACTGTGCTGACGATGCCGCGTTCAACTAGGCGGGGCTTGAACAACAGCAGTGACAATCCAAAAATAAGTGCCGCCAGCATCCATGAAATAAAAAAAATATGTGCGCTTTTGGGCGTGACCGTCTTCTGGGTTAGTGAAATCAAATCGCTTGTTTCTTCGTTTGGGGGTGCAGGGTCCAACGAATCTTCCTGCGACCAGTCGAAAAAGGGTTGCCTGGGGTTCATGTAGCCATCGAAGCTTTCCTTGCCCTTAATCAGGCTAACTTGCCGTTCACCCTTGTTTGCGCCGAACATATCCCATTGCAAACGAAGGCTGCGAGTTGGGTGGTCGGTCAGGTAGGCCAACATTACCCCTACCAAAGCGGTTTCGGATTCCAATCGGTCATGTTCGCCGACCGCGATGATGCCCGACCGGTCGAAACGCACAAATTCCACACGGTCGAGTTGCGGCTGAATGTCAGTTCCATCGACGCTTAACCGGTTGTGGGCCAATAGGAAATCGCCGATTTTTTTCTTTAATGCTTCTCTCTCGCCTTCCTCCACCCAATGACCGTCTTGCAAACCCAAATCCAACCTCGGCTTAAAGTCCTTCACACGCAACAGCATTTCGTGGCGGACTTCATAGGGTTCTAGATAGAGATAGGAACGCGGTTCGGCATGACGGCGGACAAATTCAGGGTCATCAAAACGGGAACGCCAAGGATCGTTCCAATCCAAGCTCAAGTTGAGCGGTTTTTTCCAGGGCATCAGATCGCTAACCGGTATCCCGCGATGGAGCAAAACCAAGCCGATGGTTGCACCTTCCGGTGGAATGATGCTAAATCTTTCCAGCCGTTTTTCCATAGAATAAACCAAGCTTGCTTCGTAATAATCCTCGCTGCCATTGCTTGTGCCGGTTGGCGTTGCCACAGGTTCGACGGTCTTATGTTCCAGGGATTCCAAACGGCCAGTGTATGGCTTGCCGTTTCTTGCCTGTATGACCGGCAACCGCATCGCCAGCCACATTGGCGGGGATGCGGTTGATTGACCGGATAGTCCTGCGTCAGTTGGCAGGGAGGACTTCTTCAACCGCAGGTTTAACCGTATCTCCCCTGGCAGGACCGAATACTCGGCGATCCCGCCAAATTTGGAAAAATCAACCCAATCGGCCAGTGCGGACCCGCTTGCCAGCAGCAAGACAAAGAGCAGCAAAACTATTTGCAAACTCCTACAAGACAAGCCTTTCACCCGAGAATCAATCAAGTGCGCTAGCCGGGTTTTGTTTGCCACGTTCTCCCGGATTACGCCGCAAGCGGCTCCATCCGGGCTACGGCCTTCCGGTTTACGTAACATCAGTAAGCAAACTATAGTATTTGTTAGGATCAAGCCTCAGCCCCTACCGAAACCCCTCCTTTGGGGCGATAAGCACGATAAGTGCGCCAACCGATGTAGCCCATCACGCCAAAGAACGTGAATACGATGAAACCGGTGATCCTACCCAGCCAGTTGACTTTTGCGGCACCCTCAACAGCCACCGTAAACGGGATGCGCAAACGGTCATCCTCGCTGATTGCTTCGCTGCCGATGGTCGCAACCAATGCGTAATGCCCCGGCTGTTTGATATCAACCGAAATGTCCGCCGTTCCATTGGGGTAAAGTTTTGCAGGGATTTCTTTCAGCACACCCAATTCCTGTGGTGGGCGTCCACCTTCTTCGCTGAATTCCTCCCTTATCACACGCAGGGCTACAGGCGTTTTTCTGACATCACGGTCCAACAAATCAATGCTCAGATACGTCACGCCTACCCTAGGCACCTCTTGGCAATATTTGGCAAAATTAGTCGTTTCCCCTTTTTCGCGGCCTTCTTGAATGGCAGTGAAATGGACAGCATAAAAATCATTGCCGATTAAGCAGGTCATATTTGAGCCCGAATACGCCTGCCTTGCATTTCTAGGTTCTCCGGCCGCTAATGCATTCCGGCCTAACACCAGAAACGACAGGGTGATGATAACAGTCCAAAAGACTGAAAATTGCTGTTGCTTAGTCATAGGGGTACCTCGTTTTATTTGCCTTGCACATCAAAAAAATATTTGCCACTGACCACATGCCCGTCCGCCGAAAGCACTCGGTAACGAACGGTATATCTGCCAGGGGCAAGCTTCGACACCGATGCCCGAAGATGGGAATGGTCGGTGAAGTCTAGTTTGGCGTCGTGTTTATCCACACGCTTTCCAGATGGGTCAATGACCGCCAAGGCCAAGAATTCTTGGCCTACGGAGTCGTTAAAAATCAATAAAACCTCGTCGGGGGCTTCTGTAAGCGAGGCTTCGCGATCCGGGTTCGCCTTCACCAGAATGGCATGGGCCTCAGCCTGACCGGCTAACAGTGACAGCAACAGCACCGACAATGTGGCGCGAATGAAAATTCTCATGTTTTGGCTTTGTCTTCTCTAAGGTTGTTAACAAAATACATTGCCCATACTTTGCCTCCTGTCGGCGCTTTTTCAGTCCAAAACACCCTGAACCCCGCCGATGTAGCTACGATGCGTGGATGGTCCGCAACCGAGCCTCCGGCGTTAATACGCTTGGGGAGGGACCACGATTTCCCGCAGTCGGCGGAACTGATGAACTGCAATCCACCGCCATCACTGGCCGGGTCAACGAACACCACCCCTATCAGGCCATCACGGAGCACGGCGACGTCACTTTCGCGGCTGCGCCCGTCGCCAATGCGCAACGGCGCAGACCAATGTCCACCGAGGTCGTCCGATGCAAGGTAAAACAGCCCTGTGGCATTTTCCTTCCCGCTCCATACCACGCTGTGCAAAGGGCCGCGTGTTCCCGGTGCGCTGGCTATCCCCCCTCCGCAATGTGGACAGCCAGTGAACCGCCAGTCAAATGCGCCCACAGGGGCCAGATTCCGCCATGACTTGCCGTCGGTGGAAATCCGCACCAGGCGCATGTCGTGGGGTTCGTCACCCCGGTACAATACGGCGATGCTTTGGTCGGGCAATACCGCCAAACGGTTCCAGCAACAAGTGCAGGTCTTGGGGTCCAAAGTGACATCTCCTTTCCAATGTAGCCCGCCATCCGTCGACCGTGCGTAGCGCAACCCCTGTGTGCTGCCGTTTTCTTCCCTGTCATCCAACCAGATCAAATGAAAATTCCCCGCTTTGTCCGCGAGCAAATCCAGGTAAGATTGGTTGTTCGTGATGTCTCCTATGGCGGGGTTTTCACCTCGTTGCCAACTTGAACCGCCGTTGGGGGAATAGGCGATAAGCATTGGTCCGGCATTGGGCAATTCCACAGAGTGATTGAAGGCCACGACGATACGCCGCCCCGCCGCCGCAATTTGTGCATCGTTCCCGCGCCGCGCCACGACTGCCCCATCCTGTTTGCGATTGATTATTACCGGCTTGGTCCAAGTCACACCATAATCATGTGAAAAGAGGTAGGCCACCCCAAGTTGGTCACTATCTTTTTGCTTTCCCACTAGCACGGCATGGACAGTCGATTGATCAGCATAAACATCCATGCCATGAATATCGGTCAAGCCAATGTCTGGGTACACAGGAGGGTTAATGCATTGTGCGGCAGAAGAATAAACGAATAGAAAGAGTAAAATATAAATCGATAGAAAAAATCTGTTAAACATTAATTTTAATGGATTGCGTGTTGATGGACATCAAGTATCTAAGTTTTTTATTAGGAAAGTTCTGGCTATTGTTTGAATTAAAAATGAATGTAATCCAATATTGATAACAAAAGATGTGCCAACCTAAAGAATCAATATAAATCAATATATTACACCTTATCGAACCTGTTTTATTGAGTCATTTAGCACAGAAAGTAAGTCATATGCCGCTATTCTCGTAGGATTGAATTTAATAGAATGTTATCCCTCAGTTGTTGGGTAGTCAAATTTTTATGGAAAGAAAAAAACAGGGATAGTCCTTTATCCCTGTGCAATGAAGTGACATTGATGCCGCTCATCACTATACTGAAGAGAGAGATTGAAGAGAACACCAGCATGTTGCTGGTTGTTATAAGTTATCAAATAAAACCTAAATAGTTAATGTGGCAAATTGTCGCAGGTATAAGCTTAATAATGATAATTGTGTGATCTAACCTATATATGTGACAATAGCCACATTAATACCCCCGTTTCACTCTAAAAATGTAAGCGTTCCCCCTAGGAGCGAGGGCATCTCGCTCGCTGAGGGCGGCCAAGATGGACGCACTCCCAGGCAAAAGCGGGGGGAGTGAACGCTTATCAAAAAAATAGCTACAAAAAGTTTTCCGATGTCAGCCTAGTTTGATTTGTCACGGGTTTAATGCTAAGGTGAATTTGGACGAAATGGATCGAAGAAGAGATAGCCGATTGGCTTGCCTGCACCGGTCTGCAAACAACACTCCATAAAATATAAAATCATATTGCAAGTTAGCCATGAACCCCGCAACAACTGGTTCACCCCCGCCTAACGTTCAGCGAAGCATAGCCAAAAAAACACTTGCCGTTGCCATCGCCTTCGCCGGTATTGCGCTAATTCTCTGGCTGGACAGTCATTTCATGCAGCATGCCGACATGCCAGCCTTGGACAAGGAAATGAGCTATGGCTTGCTGGCCCTAGTCGGCTTCCTGACTAGCTTCCACTGCGTGGGGATGTGCGGCCCGCTGATTGTCGGCTATACCGCCAAGCAGGCGACAGGGGGGCATAAGTCCTACGGTTCGCACCTGCTGTACGGTTTGGGCAAAACCCTTTCCTACACGGTGATCGGCGGACTGTTCGGCACCTTTGGTTCGGTCATCGCCTTCACGCCCTACACCCAAGGCATGGTCGGCATGGCGGCAGGGGTGTTCCTTGTCCTGTTCGGCCTGCATATGCTGAATGTGTTTCCGGCCCTGCAGCATTTCCAGATCAAAACGCCGGCCTTTCTGTTGCGTTTTGTCGGCAAGGAAGTCCGCAGGCAACATAATCCGTTTGTCATTGGTTTGCTGAATGGCCTGATGATTATCTGTGGGCCCTTGCAGGCCATGTATGTGATGGCGGCTGGCACGGGCAGCGGATACGAAGGCGCGGCCCTGATGTTCTTTTTTGGGGTGGGAACCTTGCCCCTAATGTTGGGTTTCGGTTTTCTGACTAGCCTCCTGTCCATCAACTTGACACCCAAGTTACTCAAGGCATCGGGCGTGGTTGTCATGGTACTGGGGGCCATCATGCTCAATCGGGGGCTGGCGGTCAGCGGTACGGGCGCGGATTTCCACACCCTAGTCGCACGCGTGTCGCACTATCTTTCGCCAGAGGAAGTGTCAGCGCAAAGCTTAGGGCCAGTACAAACCATCGCCATGGATGTGCTAGGTAGCGGCTTCTCGCCCCACCAGTTCACTTTGCGCAAGGGCGTACCGGTGAAATGGGTGATCGACGGCAAAGAATTGAACGAGTGCAACAGGGGCATCATCGTGCCGCAATACAACATCAAGATCATGTTGCACCCAGGCTTGCAGACAGTCGAGTTCACACCCAAGGAAACGGGCATCACTCCTTGGAGTTGCTGGATGGGCATGATTCCAGGGTCGTTCATTGTCATCGACAATTCCCCCGAACCGGTATCCCCCGCATGGGGGGATACAGTGTCCAATATCTTAGAATCTATGCGCCACAAACTCTCACTCTGGGCCGACCCGTGGCTACGCCGACTTGAACCACCCTGAGTGCATTCCATTAACACCCTGTTGTGGTAAACCAATCGGATGATGGCCCAACATCTTGCAAAATGCCATCTGGCCCTAGGTAATAGACATGATTATTATCCGAAGACACACCAACATATGAATTAGTGCTTTGGTAATAGCGATAATAATAGGGTGCTGATGTTTGCGAGGTAGCCCCTGCTGGTGAGAATAATTGCGAGTAATATGTTTCTGCCCAATTAAACAAACAATCGGCTTGGGATACTGGTTCAGGTTGCCCACCATTGGACGTAATTACTTCCGACAGTATGCCGTGCCCACCTTGCATTGGTACTTTTGGGTTATAAGACGACAAGTAGTACATGCAGGTTTTCCCCATAAGTGCGCCTGCGGAGCAGTCCATGTAAGCTAATTGCGAAGAGTCTGTGGGCCCTAATGTAGGATTTGTCGCGTTGAAATTTATACGGACACCAGCATTGTTATTTACCGGTGGATTAGTAGCTATAGATGATGTATTTAATTCAAATGCATACACATTAATGCCACCTTTCCCATCGCTCCCCGAGCCAAGTTGATAATTGAGGGACTCCTCGTTTCCCATCAAAACATCGTTCAGTGTGCCTTGCAGATTAGACACCTGTTGGTTAGCGGAGTTATAATCAAATGAGCCTTGGAACGTAGTGTCATCTATAAAAGTCAGTGTGACGTTATAGTGGACACTACCTGCCTGTGCTAGGTTAACCATGGTGGTCGCTATGAATAATAGAGTAAACAATGTAAACCTTTTCATTTTAATTCTCCTAAATAGTGGTTAGTAACTAAAAGTCATACCTACATACACTGATCTTCCTAAACCAGGTAGGTTTTGGGTATTAGCATTGGATGAACTTAGAGTCATGGCCGCTTGGTCACCAATGTAAACACCCGACAATGGATAATAATATTGCTTGTTGAGGATATTATCCAAGCCGACATCTATGCTTATGTTCTCCCATTGATATCCCGTTTTGGCGTTCAACAAGATATAGGAAGCTGTCGTAAGTTCATTTCTTATTGCCTGCACATTGGTTTTGGCATCAATAAATTGCACTTCAAAAGCACTTTTCCATCCCGCTAAGGTATGGTCAAGGCTAAGTTTAACGTTGAAAGGCATCATGTGATAAAGGTTACCACCATCCATACGTTCACCCCTGACATAACTCATAATGGAATGGGTTGAAAATTGTCCAAATGTTTTGTCTTTAAACAAATCAGCTTTTGCGCTAACATCAACACCCCATAGGCGAGCATCATGATTTGCAAACTGTAAATAGTAGAACCCATTGTTTGGTTGCTGGCAGCTAGCGCATCGGTCTACATCAATGAAATTTTCAACGTAGCTAAAATAAGGGGTTATTTTAATATTCCAAGCATTAGAATTTGGGTCATAATAGTTCGCAGTGAAGGTGATGTTGTGCGCAGTTTCAGGTTTCAAATTAATGTTCCCTACATATCCATTACCATCACCAAACCAACCATTCATTGTCATTGGCATCGGACTTTTACTCCATACATAAAGTTCATGTAACGAAGGTGCACGGTTTTTTCTAGCGTAGCCAAAACTATATAGACTCCACTGGTTAGGTGTAAATTGCATTAAAGCCGTAACATCAAACAAATTAAAGTTTCGTTGATGGTCTTCGGAATTAAATTTTTGTGCTTGCAAATAATCAGGAATTTGAATATAACGTTTAGGTACAACATTATTGTATCCTAGAACATCTCCGGTATCAGTCATGGTGCGATCATATCTAAACCCCAACATACTTTTCCATTCTTCTGACCAATACTTCTCCAATTCAGCAAAGGTACCAACACGATCTCTGGTCGCATTATTTAAATTAATGAAATTATTAGGTCCCATCATACTTGGCATAGTGGAAGTAGGTGGCCAAAAGTCATTGATCAAGCTACTATGATACTCATTGCCGAAACGAAATATATCCTGTTCACCAAATGGTATCTCTGCTTGTATCTTATAGCCATAACTCCTGCTGCGTGTTTCCATGGGCATTGGTTCAGGGGCGTGTCTATCGGATCCAAAGTTCATGGTATGGCTGGTGTTCTCAAGATAAAGCTTACCGTCCACTTTGCCCCAGTCGAATGTGCCTTTATAATGAACATTTCCAAAGATACTATCATTATTGGTCAAGTCCATACGTGCAGTTGGGAATCCCTCAAAAGGAATGTGTTGTAATCCGCCCCTTATTTCCAATAAATGATTTTCATATTTGAACGATAACGCTATTGCATGGTTTTCATTTTTATAGCTAGTTGATTTTATAGTCTTTCCAGCACCATCATTGTAGTCCCCTCTTTGAGTATATGAGCCAGAGTAATCTAACCTAGCATGTTCATTTGCAATCCCTGTCGAAAGACTGCCACCAAAGGCATTGCCATTGCTGCGATAAAATGATGAAGCTTTACCTGTGTGCAAGAAACTTTTACCGTCTTCAGCAAAAACGGGTTCAGTTGACTGTACCGAAATTGTTCCACCAATGCTGTCGCCACCCATACTGACTGGTGTGACCCCTTGTAATATAGTAATATTCCCAATGTTAGTACGGTCAATATAAGACAGGGGTGGATTCATATGGTTTGGGCATGATGCATTTACTGTCATTCCATTAACATCAACTTTGATACGGTTATCGTTCAAACCGTGAACAATTGGTAATGAAGACACCCCGCCGCCAGTCTGTAGACTCACCCCTGCGGTGTCTTCTAGTAATTTTGCAGTATCAGAGACTTGAGCTTGTTTCCGAGTCAATGTTTCAGTGGTAATTTTATCTTTGACCGAAATATCACGATGGGGTTTCTTACCGATGACTATGACTTCTTGAAGAACAGTGGGGGTTTCATTGGACAAGCCTTTTTGGGCTTCATTGTTAGCATAAGCAGCCTGACAAATCGAAGATGCCAACACCCCCAACGTAAATAATTTTTTGATGTACATAATGTACTACCCGTGATGATACTATAAAAGACTACGACGCTTATATATTCTATTTGCAAATTAGAATGATTATTGTTCTTAAATCAAGCCTTTAATTTAACTGAACGACTTGTACAAACATGCACCATGCCATAAAAGCAGACGACCTTTAAACTTCTTGATATCAACCATTATCTATATTATGCATATACAGCGTTTTTAATATCGAATAGTTACTTGTTGGGTTATACCATTTTGCAAAGCACAGACACACAAGATAGTTTGAATGAGTGTCCTTTATTATTTTCCTTTGTTAAGAAAAAACGCTGTACATGA
>Ga0209083_1000593_pt1 | contig 51128 bp, 42 predicted proteins | sample AM7aDNAmetaG_FD_184132 | JGI IMG/M metagenome (GOLD analysis project Ga0209083, IMG submission 184132) | Freshwater microbial communities from Finland to study Microbial Dark Matter (Phase II) - AM7a DNA metaG (SPAdes) (version 3) | ecosystem: Environmental > Aquatic > Freshwater > Lake ...
CACGTTCACCAACCCGGCATTGTAAAGCGAACCGTTCACGACCAGCGTGCCGTTGCTGAGGGTCGTCGCCCCAGTGTAACTCTGCGCGCCGGTCAGGGACAGCGTCCCGGTTGTGGATTTGGTGAACCCGGCGCTGCCGGCCAGCGTGGCCGAAATTGTCCCGGACTGCCCGAGGTAGTCCGCACCCGATTTCGCCACGGTGCCGTTGGTGAGTATCCCGCTGAGAATCGCGAAGGTGTTACCGTTCGACTGTGTAAAACCGCCCAGATTGAGCGTGCCGCCGGCCACGGTCACCGCGCCATTGGTGAGTAACCGGTTGTCGCCGCCACTCAACAATATCGTGCCACTGCTCACCGTGACTCCGCCGCTGTTGGTGTTCGCTCCGAACAGCGTCATCATTCCCGTCCCAGTCTTGACCAATGCGCCAGAACCGCCCAACGCGCCGGCGTAGGTCGTGTTACTGTTATTGCCGCCGACCAGTAAGGTCAAGGCGGGGCCGGTCACGAGCGGGTCGCCGCCGGCGGTATTGGTCCAGGTCTGGAGGATAATATTGGCGGTTCCGCTCAACGCACCGAGCGTGAAATTGGTCGCGCTGGCCGTCGCTTGGTAGAACACCAACGAATTGCCGTAACCAGATACATCATTGACCGTGGTGAATTGCAGCGCGTTGGTGGCATCCACGGAGACCACGCCGTTGTTCCCGTTGCTGCTAATGTTCAGGGTGCCATTATAGGTATTGCCATTGTTGGCAAACCGGACGAGGCCACGGCCGGAACTCGTCGTCCCGGTATCATACACCGTGAGCGCACCGCTGCCGCTCACCACGCCGGTGAGGAACAGGTCGTTCGTGCCGGCCTGCGCGGAGAGCGTGCCGCCCCCGCTGTTGACCGTGAGTGACCCGGTCAGATTCTGCACCCCGGCCACGGCGTAGATCGTGCCCTTGCTCAGGGCAAGGCCGTTGCCGATGGAGTAGCTCAGGTTCTCGCCGCCGCCCAGTCGCAACTGGCTGTTGCCGGTGATCGTGACCAAGCCGGTTCCGAGCGCACCGGCATTCTCGTTGGTCGCGCCATCCGACCTGAGCGCCAGGATGCCGGCATTGATGACCGTACCCCCCAGGTAATTATTCGCCCCATTGCTCAACACTAGAGTGCCCGCCCCGCTCTTCGTCAACGCGCCGGCGCCGCCGATGGTGTTACCCACTGTCAACGTCGAGTTCGTGTCCACATTAAACGTGCCGCCGGGCGAGTTCAGCGTGAGATTCCGCGTGCTATCCAGCGCCAGATTGGTTATCGCCTCCAGCGTGCCGCCGCCCAAAATCAGCGCCCCACCGGCGGCGCCGAGATTAAAATCGGCACTGATGGCGACCGTGCCGTTGTTGATCGTGGTTCCACCGCTGTAGGTGTTCGTGCCGGCCAGCACGAGAGTCCCGGCCCCCGACTTCATCAGCCCATTCCCCCCACTGATGACTCCACCGAGTGTCAACTGCGCAGCGCTGTTGGTCACGTCAATATACGCGATTCCGATGTTGGTGATACCCCGCAGGGTGGACGCGGCTCCGGCTCCCGTGTACTGTAAGGTACCGCCGTTGAAGGTCAGCACGCCCCCCGTGCTGATTCCGCTGGCACCACTGTCGGAAATCGCGCTCACACTGAGCGTACCGGCATCCAGGATGGTCCCGCCGGTATAGGTATTCGGGCCGGCGAGGTATAATGTGGCCGCGCCGTCCTTGGTCAGGCCAAACGAGCCGTTCGTCTCGCTGATCGCCCCATTGATCACCACGTTGCCGCTGGCGGCATTGAACGACAGACCGCTCGCGGCCAAGACCAGCGGCAGGTTGATCGTCTGCGTGTGCGCGCTGAGATTGTTGACATCATTGATCAGATCCACCGCATTCCCGTTCAGGGTGAACGCGTCTGCCGTCGTGTTGAAATAGATCCCGCTGAACTGGGTGTGCGCCGTCAGATTATTCGTGTTATTCAGCCCGGTATGACCGTCGAAGATTAACTGATCACCAGCCTGCGGCACACTCCCGCCCGCCCAGTTGGCCGATGTGCTCCAGGAATCGTTGACGCCACCGCCCACCCAGCCCAGCCCGCCAGTGCTGGTGATACTCAGCGTGACCCAGCCGCCACTCAAACTGAACCCGTAGAGCCGATTCTGCGTGGCATCCGCCACGGACAGCAGATTGGTGGCCGTTGGGTTCAGCGTGCCATTGTATTTAATCAGCTTATAGCTGCCCAGCTGATCGAACGTGGCATTGGTATTGGCTTTGTACAAACTCAAGACGCCACCGCTGACCGCCAGCCCGTTGAGGTTGGTCACGAAGATCTGGTCATAGCTCCGCGCCCCAGTGCTAAAGTCTAACGCGAGCTGGCTGTTGACCGCCAAGGTCAGCGCGGCCGCCGTGATCGTGCCGACCCCGTTGTTGCCCGGGGCAATCGTTCCGCCGCCGTTATTGGTGACCGAGCCCAGCATGGCGCTACCGGTCAACGTGCCATTGCTGAGCACATTCACCACCCCGCCGCCAAAGAGCGAACCGTTCACTGCCAGCATCCCATTGCTGATCGTTGTCGCGCCGGTAAACGCCTGGGTTCCGTTCAGGGTCAACACCCCAGTGCCATCCTTGACCAACCCGCCGCTGCCGCTGATCACGCTGGCCACCAGCGTGGTGCTCGCGCCGCCCACCGTCAGGTTGAAACTATTATTGTTGAGATTGCTAATCGTGAGTTGATTCGCGTCCGAATTGATCCGGGCGGCGCTGCCGAGCGTGACCACGCCGGTATAGCTGTTGTTGCCACTAATATTGCGCAACGCGCCCGAGTTGGTGACACCCGTGTCAAACAGCGTCAGCGTATTTCCCAACGTGACGCCGCCGTTAAGCTGGAGCGCGCCGCCCGTCAGGACGCTCACTGTCCCGGTACTGATGGCACTGTTGCTGGCGGCTTGGAGCGCGCCGTTGCTGATTGTCGTCGCGCCGCTATAGGTGTTATTGCCACTGAGAATCAACACCGTCGACACCGTCCCGGTGTTCACAAGGCTGCCGGAGCCAACAATCGCTCCGCTGTAGTTGCCGCCGCCGGCCACCGTCAACCCGTAGTTACTGATGACACCGCCGGACCCGTTGAGTGCGCCGACAACGATCGCGTTGCCGTTCGGGTCGAAGATGCCGCCGTTGACCGTCAACGCCGTGCCATTAGACACCGCCAGCGCGTTGCCCATGATCAAAGACCCATTTTGCACGACTGTTCCGCCGGTGTAGGTGTTGGTGGCGGTGAGCGTCAGGACGCCGGTGCCGGCCTTGACGAGGCTGCCAACATTGGTGAGCACCCCGGCCAGCGTCAGGTTCCCGGCCGTGGTGTCGAAGTTGCCAGCGGCTTGGAGATTAATGTTGGTGGTGTAGGTCTGCGCCAGGCCGCCGGCGCTCATCAACGTGCCGTTGTTCATCGTCAGCAGGCCGGTGACAGTGCTGTTGCTGCCGAGTTGGACCGTCCCCTGATTGATGAAGTTGGAGGCGAACGTGATCGGGCTGTTCAGAATGGTCACCACGCCAGAGTTGGTGAAGTTGCCGCCGATGCTGGCAGTCGTGTTGGAGACCAGCATGGTGCCGGTGGTGCCGAGGGTCAGGTCGCCCCCACGGTACGCCGTGGCCCCGTTCAGCATGACGAGGTTGACGTAGTTGGAGGGATTACCGGAAACCACACCGAAAGTGTAGGTCTGGCCGGTAATATTATTGCTGGCGGAATTCAGCATAAAGGTGTTCGCACCGGAGAAACTGATATTCTTCAGCGCACCATTGCCCTGACTGCTGGTCACATCCGCATTGGTGATCGCCCGGAAGGAAATCGTACCGCTGTTGATCGCAATGCCGCCACTATTGGCACCCACAGTAATCGTCGGCGTATTGGTGTTGAATTGATAGACCCCACCGAAGTTGCTGATGCTGTTCCTGGCCCCGGTGCCGGTCACGAGCCCGCCGGCTTCAAGAATGCCACCGCCGGCCACGAACAATACATTCCCCGTGGCCGCGCCGCTGCCCGCGATGGCGCTGGCGCCGAGCAGGTTCCAATACGCGTTCGCTTGCACTGTAACCGTGTTGTTGGAGGAGCCGCTACCGATGGTGGCCGTGCCGCTCAGCAGATTGGCGTTGGTGATGGTCATGGTGTTGAAGGCCGCCCCGTTCTGGCCGACCGTAATGGCGCCGTTGGAAACGGTGCTGACCACGCCGAGCCCACCCACGTTGTAGGCATTCGATACGTCGCGAGCGAAGCCACCCACGATCATGGCGCCGCCGAAGAGTTTGCCACCATTGCTGATGGTCAGGCTGTTGCCGCTGGCAAGGTAGCCGCTGCTTCCATAACCAATCGAACCGTTGTTGAAGTTGGATGCGATGCCGCCGTTGATAATGAGCACGTTACCGGTTGGACTGCCGAAAGAATTCCCTGGCGTCCCGACGGCCATGAGGGCACCCGAGAAATTCACCACGCCGTTCGTGAGAATCGTAACGGTGTTACTCGACCCGCCCCAACCATCATAAAATCCGGTGATTGTCTGAAGCGTGGCGTTGGTGACCGTCACCACATTGTTGCTACTGGTCCCGTTACGGCCAACCTGGAGATTGTTAACCGATACGAAGCTGGACGCACCGTAGCCGCCAACATTTAAGATTCCATTGTAGCCGCCGCCCTGCATCATAAAGAATGACCCGTTGACGATCAATTGCCCGCCATTGCTGACGGTCACGCTAGTCCCGGACGCACCACGGAGATCGAGGTTGGCACCGCTGATCATCCCCCCATTCACGGTCAACGAATTCCCGACCCCCGTCTTCTGGGCGCCGAGTGTTATGTCCCCCCCGTTGTTCCAAACGGCATTTGACAGGACTGTCACGGTATTGCCGATGCCGTTGTCGCCGATCCCTACGGCGCCACTATTATAGAGATTGGCGTTGGTGACCGTCATGGTGTTGTAGGTGGCTCTTAATTGGCCGATGACGATCGCGCCGATGTTGGAGACGGTGACCGGACTTCCGACGCTGCCGACATTGAAATAATTGCTGTCCATTCTGACCTAAACTACTGGCGTCGATGGTAGCCATGTCGCTGTATTTCCGTCGATTTTGAAAATAATCCACAGAAATCATTTATTTCTTGCGTTTATTAATGGCTACCATATAGTTGCCATTATAGTTATTTCATGGGGGTAAAATGAGTTACATGCAGATCCAAAAGGGTGGATTGAACAACAAAAGCGCCCGATATGTCTATCTCGCCTGGAATGATTGGGACGCGGATCGTCGCCGATCTGTGCAACATCGCTTCTATGTCGGCCGGATTGTCGAAGACGGTCGCGTGCTTGTGAATAAGAAGTTTTCCGGCGACCGAACCGTGTTCGTGACCGTGGCCGAGCTGCAGGCCAAAGCCAAGGAGCGTTCCGTTTTCGAGACGTGGTTGCGGGGAACGGCGGCGGGACCCACCCTCACCGGCGGTGTCGCGCGGGTCGATATTGTTGGGGACGGCTGGGTCGTTCGCCATCTGGCGGACGCCTGTGGGCTGTCGCTCCTGCTGCGGGAGGTGTTCGGTGAAGAAGAATCCGCCGCCTGGCTGGGGTTGGCCGCGCACCAACTGGTTACCGGGCACGCGCTCTACCGGGCGGAGGCGTGGTTGGCGCAGCGCGAGCTTCCCCAGGCGTGGAAGAGTCCCTTGGTCGCCGAGTCGACTGTGCATGGGTTTGTCGCCCGCCTGGGCGCAGATGTCGGCCGCCGGGAAAGCTTTTTAGAACGCTGGGTCGCTCGCCACAAAGGTCCGGGCGCCCTGTTGCATGACATCACCTCCATCTCCACGTATTCCCCGGCCTTGGAACTGGCGGAGTGGGGCTACAACCGCGATGACGAGACATTGCCGCAAATCAATTTCTCACTGGCGGCCACGCCAGGTGGGCTCCCGCTGTTTTACCGGATTATTCCTGGCAGCATTCCGGATGTGCGGACGCTGGCCGTTTCGCTGCAAGTGGCCCACGAGTACGGGCTGGACAAGCTCTCCGTCTCGCTCGACCGTGGCTTCTACAGCCGATCCAACCTCGGTGAGCTCTGCCAACTGGATGCAGGCTTTCTGCTCGGGGTGCCTTGGTCCGTCAAGGAAGCCCAGTCCCTGTTCCAAAAGTCCGCCGCCCGGCTGAAGTCACCCCGCCACGGTTTCTTGTATGCGGGGGCGGCCTTGCGGCATGTGGCGGAGCCGTGGCTCCTCGATGGGAATCAGTTTTCAGCCCATCTGTATTTCGACCCGGCCCGGCATAGCGAGCAGGCGCTCCGGTTCGAAAAAACGGTTCGCGATTTCGCCGCGAAAGCCGAGCGGGAAGTCTTTCGCAGCCGCCGGGCCGCTGGCGTGTGGCTGGCTGAAAATACCGGCAAGCATGGCGCTTGCCTGCGGGTGACCACCGGACCCGACGGAAAACCGCGCATCATCGTCAAGACCGCTGCCATCGCCAGCGCTACAGCCAGAGCCGGTTATTCAATCATCCTCACCCGGGGCCGCGCTCCGCAAGAGGAAATCGCCGAACGCGTCTTAGCGGATTATCGAGCGCGGGATGTGGCCGAAAAACTTTTCGATGCCTTCAAAACGGAGGATGGCCAATTCCGCCTGCGCACGGCTCACGACGCCAGTGTGCAGGGACGCTTTTTTCTCGGGTTCGTCACTCTCATCCTGCGGTCAGAACTCGAAAAAAGGATGCGCGCCGCCGGGTTGCATCGCTCCAGTACCACGGCCGGGGTTCTGGATGAACTGGCGAAAGTGAAAGCCCTCAGCACCCGCACGGGGACTCGCATCCTTCTCGAGGTCTCCAAGCGGCAGCGATTACTTCTCGCCGCCCTCAAACTCCCCGAATTCGCATAGCTACCAAATACCGGGGAGTTTAGGTTGCTCCTACCGAACCGCGCCTGCTACGCCGTCCCAGTTCGCTCGCCAAAACTAATTGTCATTCCCTGCCGCACCGTTTGCCGACGTCTACGGCTGTTTACCGTCGTCTGTTCAAAACAAATGGTATCAGTTTTGGTATCAGTTGGGGGTTTTGGACGAAATTGTCCGGTGGGGTATGTTCAAAAAAGCCCGTAAACATTGGGGAAAATTGGAGGCGGGTGTCGGAATCGAACCGACTCATAGAAGTTTTGCAGACTTCCGCCTTCCCACTTGGCAAACCCGCCCTCCTGAAAGCACGCTGAAATTACCATGCACTTCCGGTAAACGCAAGATTTCGCATTGCCCCCACCCGCCGCTTCCGATATAAGCCTCGCATGAGCGCGCGTAGCATCGCCCTGGCCAATCAAAAAGGTGGCGTCGGAAAAACCACGACCGCCGTCAGCATCGTCGCCTGCCTGGCCGAGCGCGGCCTGCGCACCCTCCTGGTCGATCTCGACCCGCAGGCCAATGCCACCAGCGCCCTCGGCCTCGAAAAACTTTCCGGCGGCAGCGTCTATCAAGCCTTGCTCGGCTCCACCGCCCTGGCCGATTCAATCCGCCCCAGCGGCTTGGCCAACCTCGACCTGATCCCCAGCGAAGTCGACCTGGCCGTGGCCGAAGTGGATGTCGCCCGTACCGATAATTATGTGCAGCGCCTGCGCAACGCCCTGCTCCCCATCCGCCAAGCCGACCGGTACGACTACATCCTTATCGACTGCCCGCCGTCCCTCGGCATCCTGACCATGAACGCGCTCGCGGCTGTGGACCGCGTCCTCGTGCCAATCCAATGCGAATATCTCGCCCTCGAAGGCCTCGCGGTCATTACCCGCGTCATCGACCAAATTAGAACCAGTGGAGCCAACCCCGATCTCGGCCTCATCGGCGTGGTGATGACAATGTACGATGGCCGGACCAATCTCGCGCAGCAGGTGGTGAATGAAGTCCGGAAACATTTTGGCGAAAAAATGTTCAAGACTCTCATTCCGCGCACGGTTCGCCTCGCGGAAGCCCCCAGCTTCGGCAAGCCCATCACGGTTTACGATCCCGGCTCCTACGCGGCCCTGGTCTACCGGTCGTTGACCGACGAGATCGTCGCCCGCGCGAATCCACCGGCCGCCACCCGCCCCGGGTAAACTGTCACCCCCCGTCATGAAAGCGATTCGGGTTCACCAGTTTGGTCCACCGGAAGTCATGCGACTGGAAACCGGACCCGAGCCAACTCCGGGGCCGAGCCAGGTTCTCGTCCGGTTGCGCGCAGTCGGCGTCAATGCCGTGGACACGTACATCCGGGCCGGTAAGTATGGCACGCTCCCAACATTACCCTTTACTCCGGGGGCAGATGCTGCCGGCACAATTGAATCGGTCGGCCCGGAAGTTCTCGAATGGCGTGTCGGCGACCGGGTCTACATTGGTGGAACGCAAGCCGGTCGCGCGCTCGGCGCGTATGCCGAGGTGGCCATCAGTGACCGCCGGCAGGTCCACCGGCTCAACGAACGCGTGAGCTTCGAACAGGGTGCCGCGGTCAATATTCCCTACGCGACAGCGTATCGGGCGCTCGTTCACAAAGCCCACGCGCAACCCGGTGAGGCGGTGCTCATTCATGGCGCCAGCGGGGGCGTGGGCATCGCGGCGGTGCAACTGGCCCTGGCACTGGGCCTGCGCGTCATCGCCACCGCCGGCTCCGAGACCGGGTTGCAGATCGTCCGCGAACAAGGAGTTCCGGTCGTCCTCGATCATCGCCAAGCGAATTACCTCGACCCCATTGCCGATGTCACGGGTGGCCGCGGCGTCGAGATCATCCTGGAGATGCTGGCCAATGTGAATCTCGCCCGGGATTTGACGTTGCTGGCAAAAAACGGCCGGGTGATTGTCATTGGAAACCGGGGGACGATCGAAATCGATCCGCGCGAAATCATGCGCCGCGAAGCGATTGTGACCGGGGTTTTCCTTTTCAATGCTCCGCCGGAGGAGCTGCTGAGCATCCACGCCGCGCTGGAAGCCGGTCTTGCCAATGGCACCTTGCGCCCGGTGATCGGCCAACAATTCGCCCTGGCCGACGCCGCCCGCGCCCACACTGCGGTCATCCAACCGGGTGCCTGTGGGAAAATTGTGCTCGTGCCGTAATGCTAAAACAACGCCATATCATCTACGCCTGCGCCGTCCTCATGGACTTTGGGGTCGCGGCGATTTTGTTCGCTGTCACCCGCCGCGCGGCCGAACTGAATGCGACGGGGATGCAACTGGGCTGGCTGTGGGCGATGTGGAGCCTCGTCTACGCGATTGCCGCCTTGTTTACCGGTCGCTGGTCCGACCGACTCGGTCGCCGGCGGTTTACCGCCTGCGGCACCGCCGCCGCCGCAGTCCTCATCCTGGCCTGCAATTTCACCACCAACATCCCCCTGCTCCTTGTTTTAACCAGTGGATTTGGCGCTGCGCTTTCGGCCTTCTGGCCGCCGATCATGGGCTGGCTCAGCGCAGGCGCACCGGATTCGGCCACACTGAATGCCCGGCTCAGCAAGTTCTGCATCTCGTGGACCACCGGCTTGCTCGCGGGTTTTGCCGCCACCGGTTTTGTGTATCAACATTGGCCGGCACTCGCTTTCTGGATTCCCACCGGCGCCATGCTGCTCATTCTCACGCTGCTGGCATTACCGGTCCAACCGGACAATGCGGCAGCGGAATCAATCGGTCGCATTGCACCGCTGATCGTGATCCAAAAAGGTCGTGGTTTTCGCAAGACAGCCTGGCTGGCGAACTTTGCCGTCACGCTGGCGTTTTGTGGTGTCGTCGCCCTCTTCCCCCAGCTCGCGACCGCGCGCGGAATCAGCGCCGACGTGCACGGCAGCATCCTGGCCCTGGGCCGCGGCGCGGGACTCGGCGCATTTCTCGTTTTGCCGCACCTGCGCTTCTGGCACACCCGGCTCTGGCCGTTGTGGCTGGCGCAACTGCTCGCCGTGGGCGGCGCCATCGCCATCGGCCTCGGGAATTCAACGTGGGTATTTGCCGCCGGGTTTACCGCGATCGGTTTTGTTTCCGGATACACCTACCTCGCCAGTCTTTATTTCACGATGGAAGAACTCACCGAAAAAGGTAAAGGCGGCGGCTTTCACGAAGCCGTGCTCGGCGCCGGAATGTTTCTGGGGCCGGTGGCCGCCGGCTGGGTGGGCGAACACTATTCCATCCGGGCGCCGTATTATTTTTGCGCGGCAGTCTTGGCGGTTTTAATCGTCGCTCAAATGGTCTTGGTCTTCTGGCGCCGGCACAGTTTGGCCGCAAACCAGGTCCCGCTGTCGTCGCGCTGACAAACTTGCCGGCAGTCAAATCGTTGGTCAGCCACGCTGCGGAATTCCGCGAATTGTTCCTGGCCCAACAATCCGCTCACGATCCAACAGCCGGCATGGATGCGCGGCACGAGCGTTTTCAGAGCTTCGAGATAAACGTTGGACAACACCAGATCGAAGGGCCCAGCCGGCAGCGGACGCACCCCATACCGCTGGTGCGCCGGCACGGATAACCCATTTAAAACAAAATTATTCTCAACGCTCGACCGACATTGCGGGTCGTAGTCGGTCAGCCACAGCTCGGCATCCGGGAACAGCCTGGCAGCCGCAATCGCCAAGATGCCGGTGCCGGTGCCAATATCGAGAACTCGCCGGGGCGGCGTCCGGCCGGCCAGCAATTCCAAACACATCTGCGTGGTCGGATGATCCCCGAGACCAAAGGCCATGCCGGGTTCGATGATTACAGGCAGAAGACTGCTGGGCGGAGTTTCCCAGGGTGGACCGACCCAAAACTTGTCAATGACCCGTCCGTGATGCTGGACGCGCATGGCGGCCAGATAATCGCGCGGTTCAACGGTTCCCGAACCAACGATTGTAAAATGGGCCGGCAAGGTTGCCCCCTCGGCCAGATAGACCTTGAGGAGAATGCTCTCGCCACTTCGAAAGGCTTCCGTTTGGAGCCAGGCTTCGTATCGGGCCCGGTCATCAAACCGGACGAACTGATGGGCAGGATCAACGGTAAAAATATCACTGCCATCCACCGGTAACTCTTCGATGCCAAGGATGCCCGGCTGCTCCCAGAGCTGCGCCGAAAGTTCCTCGGCAGCAGCCACGGTGGTTTGAATGAGGACGAATGATTGCATGACAGAAATGTTTAGGGTTGAGAGTTGAGGGTTTAGGGGATCGAGCGGAACCGTTTTAGGGCAAGTGACCGGCATTGGCAACAGGTTACCGGCAGATCCGGCGAATCAAGGAACCGCTTGATACTCCCTCCCACCGGAGGAGACAGCGCCCTTCCAGGCGCGCCCGAAAGGGCGCCTACCAATCCCGGTATCCGAACCAATAGTAGGATAGGCGTCCCGCCTGTCTATTCAAAAGGTCTGGCAGGCAAGATGCCTCTCCTACTACAATGCCAAGTTTTGACTACAGACGCTCAGAGCAGCAACCGACGGACTTCACCGAAATCGTGCGCGATGTGATCGGCTTGGCGGAGTTGGGTAGCGGTCTGACCAGTGGTAATCCCAATCACAGTCAGGCCGGCCGTTTTGGCAGCTTGAATACCGGTGGGGCTGTCTTCGATCGCACAGCATTGGTGAGGCGTGAGGCTGAGTTCTCTAGTGACAGCGAGATAAACTTCGGGATCCGGCTTGTGCTTCCGCACAGCATCACCACCAACCGTCACTTGGAAATATTGTGTCAGACCGGCCACGTCGAGAACCACATCGATGACCTCTTGATTGGAACTGGACGCGATAGCAAGACGGTACCGCTGGGCCAGTGCCGGTACGAGTTCGTGGAGCTCCTGATAAATCGGCCGGTGCTGTCGAATGAGCCGGTAGAGATGCTGAAGTTTGCGGGAGAGGAGTTCCGTCGGTGATTCGGCCCGGTGATGCCTGGCAAGAAAGTCGCGGAGAAAAACCGCATCGGCGACCCCAATGTAATCCCGATACGTCATTCCGTGGTCGTGCGCGTGGCCGAGGTCGGCAAAAAGCGCTTCCCATGCCTGAGCGTGAAGCGGTTCGCTGTCAATCAGCACCCCGTCCATGTCGAAGATAATGGCGCGGAAGGATGGAAGAATGGAGGGGTGGATGGATGGAAGGGCGGAAGGACTGCCGGGTGGAAGGTTGGAAAGATGGACGGTTGGAATATTGGATGATGAATTGGCTGGAGTTTTGGAACCAACTTTCTCCTCGCCCCCATTCTTCCCCGCTTCCATTCTTCCAACCCGTGTCCCCATTCTTCCAGTCCTCCAAACCTCAGTCGCGGATCACAGTGACCCGGAAGTCCGATCTGGGTTTCAAGAGCCAGTTGAGCAGGAAGCTGACGAAGCCGATCATGAGCGACGCGCCCACCGCTGTCCAGAAGCCGGTCACATGGAAGTCCGGGAGCAGCCAGCTCACCACTTTTAACATGCTGGCGTTGATGACAAACGTGAAAAGGCCCAGCGATAAAATATTGAACGGTAACGTCAAAAGAAGAATCAGCGGCCGCAGATAGGCATTCACAAGCGCAAGCAGAATCGCCCCCCCCACGACCGCCTGCCAGGTGTCGAGCTTGATACCGTCAAACAGCCAATCCACAATGACGAGCGCCAGCACGTCGATCGCGAGGTTGGTCAGTAAAGTGAGGATGCGGCGACCCATGGCAGAGGCTTAGAGTTTCCACTTGATCGTGCAGCCGATGGCGTGGGTCACGGGATTGGCGATGGGCTGGCCGGCCAGCACCGCGGCAATGGCGTCCCGCAGGTCGTGGGTGCGGACCTGGTCAGGATGCTGCCAGTTGTCGTCCACCCGGCCGATGTACCGGACATTAAATTTCGAATCGAGCACGAAGACTTCCGGGGTGTACTCCGCGCCGTAGGCGCGGGCCGCCCGCTGATTCGCATCGCGCAGATACGGAAAATTAAAATGCCGTTGCTGGGCGCGTTTGACCATGTTGTCAAAATTATCTTCCGGATACCCGTCCGCATCGTTCGAATTAATGGCAATGAGCTGAACCCCCTGGTCGCCAAAGTCATGCTGCAGGGCGATCAGCCGATCTTCATACGCCCGGGCATAGGGGCAATGATTGCACGTGAAGACCACCACCATCACCCGCTTGCCTTTAAATGAATCCAGCGACCGGTCATGGGTATCCAGACCTGGTAGGACAAACTCCGGTGCGCGATCGCCGATCACAAGTTTCTTCATCCCCTCTACCCTAACGCTGCCGGCGAAAACGTCAAGACCCGGCACGCAATCAGGGTGTAGTTCAAACCGTTGGGCAACTGGAGGTCGTGTCACCGACACGGCACGGCGGAATCGCCACGTGGAATCACGCGGCCCACACCGACTGGGTTGCTCAAAATTTCGAACTGCACCCTGCGCATCGCGCAGTTTTGAGCTGGCGGGCGAGGCTCCCGCCGAGCCGATGGTTGGATGCCGATTTGCGGACGGCTCGGCGGGAGCCTCGCCCGCCAAAGTTTCGCCACCACTGCCGGACAATTCCAGCCAGCACGTAAAATTAGTTGAGCGGGCCGCGAATTCTTGTTATCGAATCTGCGTGAGCCAAAACCAACTTACCCAACGTGCCGCAGCTTTGCTGTCCAGCAAGGCGAACTCCCTTCCCCAACTTCCCGTCACCATCGGCCTCGATGGTTTTGTGGACTCCATCATCCGCGTGGTCGACAAACGCGAGTCGGCTGAGAGATACACCACCATGCCCACGATTGCCGTGCTCGCCGACCGGCTCGCGCGCGCCGCGGGCATGAGCACAAATATCGAGCTGTGGGTTGAACGCGTCAAACTCGGCGGCAACGGCCCGATCATGGCCAACGCCATGGCAGCCCTCGGCACCCCCACAACCTACATCGGCAACCTCGGCTATCCGCACGTCCATCCCGCCTTCGCCGAACTCACCGAACGCGCCACGGTCATTTCCATCGCAGAACCGGCCTACACCGACGCGCTGGAGTTCAACGACGGCAAGCTCATGCTCGGCAAACGCAAGACCATGCTGGACGTAAACTGGCCCAACCTGGTCGACCGCGTCGGCCGCGACCGGCTCCAAGGGCTGTTTGCCAGCTCGAAGCTGATCGGCCTGCAGAACTGGACAATGCTGCCGGCGATGAGCGACATCTGGCAGCACGTGCTCGACGAGATCTGCCCCAAACTGAAGGTTCGCAATACGTTTTTCTTCGACCTCGCCGATCCGGAATCGCGCGACCCGCAAGACATCCGGCACGCGCTCGATTTGATCGCGAAATTCCAGAAACATTTCGAGACCTACCTCGGCTTGAACGAAAAAGAATCCTTCGAAGTCGCGGACGTTCTCGCGTACAAGGGCGCGCGCGACGGCGAAGCCGCTGTCCAAGCGGTTGCAAAGTTCATCCAGGATAAACTCAAGATTGCCGGCGTCGTCGTCCACCCCCGCGCCTATGCGGTCGCGGCTTCCAATGCGGGCGACGCCAAGGTGGCCGGGCCATTCGTTGAGAAACCGCTGATCAGCACCGGTGCGGGCGATCATTTCAATGCCGGCTTCTGCCTCGGCAAACTGATGGGCGCGGATGATGAAACGGCACTGCAAATCGGGGTCGGCAATTCCGGCTACTATGTCCGCACCGCCCAGAGTCCCGCGGCATTGGAACTGGCCGGTTTTTTAAAGACATTGTAACCGGCCGGCAGAACCACCGATTCGCACTCGCCGTTGTGCGCCGGTCTCCGACCGCGCACTCCGACTGACCTCGCGGCGAAGGTCTTTAATTTTACTGTTCGGCGTCGATCTCCCGACCGCCGGCTGACGCCACCCAAGACTTGCCCCACCCCGCTACGCGGTCGGGGAGCCGAGGCCGGCTAGGTGCGTTGTCGCCAGACGGCAATCGCCTGGTCGAAAGCCGCATTCGTTTTGGGGACGATGATCTTCTCGCTTGGATGAGCCGCATACCACGCGACCGACTCACGAATTCCAACTGCGAATGGCTTCCGGCAGATGAAGTCCGGTACGAATTTTTTAATCTTCGAGTTATCGAACACCCCCGGCTCCGCCTTGTCCCCCTGGATCCCGGCGCGTAACTCCGGAAAGCGGGCACATAAATAATCCACCGGGATCCGCTCAATAAATGGGGAGGGCGCAGCGAGCGCCGCCGCCGTCTCGGCGTAGATCTTATTCCACGGCAACGCCTCGTCGCTCGTGATGTGAAACGCCTCCCCGATGGCCGCGTCATTGCCAACCAGGCCGGCCAAGCCGACCGCAAAATCAGTCGCGTGCGTCAACGTCCAGAGATTCGTGCCATCGTTCGGGACAAACACCGGCTGACCCGCAATCAACCGGGCCGCAAAGGTCCAGCCGGCGCTCGAGACCACGTTCGGAAACCACCGGCAGGAATAGGTATGCGAGGGGCGAACGATCGTGACCGGAAAATCCGGGTGCGCGACCAGCCATTGCTCGACCGCCCATTTTTTCCGGGCGTATTCCGAGAAGGGATTTCCTTTGGGACCCGCTTCAGTGAGAGGCAGCTGCCGGTGGGGCTTGGCATAGACCGTGGCCGTGCTGATGAAGATGTACTGACAAATCTGGCCCGCAAACACCGCATAATCCACTTCGACATCCGGCAGATCGTAGCCGAGGAAATTAATCACAACATCCGCCGACACACTCGCCAGCACCGCCGGATCGCGCCGATCCCCCGGCACGGCCCGATAGCCTGCAGGGACGGGCGCATGCCCGCGTGTCAGAATGCGAATGTCATGTCCCCGCTGGTGTAACAAAGCCGCGCAGTCCGCCGAAATATTCCCGGTGCCGCCAATCAATAAGACTTTCACACCAACAGTTTACCGTGCTTGTCAATCTGCCGGACGTTTGGTATTTTTTCTTCCCGGTCAGAGTGCAATTCAACGAACCGACATTTTTGCTGCTGTTTCTGCCGGTGCTCCTGCTGGCTTATTATGCGCTCCCCTTTTTGCGCAACGGTATCCTCCTCGTCGCCAGCCTGATTTTCTGTCTGTGGGGCGGGAAACAAACCAGCGGCGTCCTGCTGTTGGCCCTGGCTTTGAATTATCTTCTCGGACTGGTCGTGACCAAACGCCGCGCCCTGCTGGCCATTGGAATCATTGCCAATCTGTTGCTCTTGATCTGGTGCAATTATGCCGATTTTCTCAAACTGCCTTTGCCCCGAATTCCCCGGCCGCCGGGCCTGTCGTTCTTTACCTTCGTGGCCATTGCCTACCTCGTCGATATTTACCGGGGCGACGCGACTCCCATCCGCAATCCGATCCATGCCGGTAATTATTTTCTATTTTTTCCAAAATTCTTCGCCGGGCCCATCGTCCGGTTCCGGGACATCGGCAACCAGCTCACCCAGCGCAATCCCCCCCGGGAATTATTCGCAGTCGGCGTCCGCCGATTCATCCTCGGTCTGGGAAAGAAAATCCTCATCGCCACCACGGTCGGCGGCGTTGCCGACAAGATTTTTGCATTACCGCAAGCGGCACTGCGCGCCGACCTCGCCTGGCTCGGTGTGATTGCGTACACGGTGCAAATTTATTTCGACTTCTCTGGCTACACCGACATGGCGATCGGCCTGGGCGCAATGTTCGGGTTCAAGCTCCCGGAGAACTTTGACTATCCGTACGTCGCGACCTCCATCCGCGAGTTCTGGCGGCGCTGGCACATGACCTTGTCGGGCTGGCTCCGCGACTATCTCTACATCCCGCTGGGCGGCAGCCGGTGCGCGCCGTGGCGCGTGTACTTCAACCTCGGCATCGTGTTCTTCCTCTGCGGCCTGTGGCACGGGGCCAGCTGGACTTACATCGTCTGGGGCTCCCTCCAGGGAATCTTCCTGCTCGCTGAGCGGTTAACCGGTAATCAAGATTTGCCGCGCCCGGTCGGCCACGGTTACGCCTTACTGGCGACGATGATCAGCTGGGTATTCTTCCGGGCCGCTTCGCTCCCACAAGCCATCGGCTTCCTGACTGCCATGTTCGGCTGCAATCACGTCACAGGCGTGGCCGACGGACTGGGCGCGTTTCTGGATCCGTTCACAGCGCTCATGCTGATCCTGGGCATTCTCGGCTCGTTCCCCATCGTCCCCCGGCTGAAAGCGCGCGAACCATTCGCAACGGTCGGTTACGTGTTGGTCCTTGCCGTTGTGCTCGTGGTGGTGGCTGTGAAAACCTACACGCCGTTCATCTATCAACAATTCTGATGAAACTGCGCGACCCCATTTTGATTGCGGTTTTTCTGATGGCAATCAGCGTGCCGCTCGGCGTGCAACTGACCGGCAACGCCAGCGGCACCCAGTCCCATGAAAAACGCAAACTGGCACCGTTACCGGCCTGGCCAACATCGTTCGAGGCGCTTTGGAAATACCCGGGCCAGTTCACGAAGTACTACGGCGATAACTTTGGGCTCCGCGCCAAGCTGATCCGCCTGCACGCGCTGGCGATGTACCGGCTTTTTGGCCTGTCCCCGAGCGATAAAGTCCTGACCGGCCGCGATGGCTGGCTGTATTACGCGGATGATTACAGCCTGGACGATTACCGGTCCCGCGTGCCCTTCACAACTGCCGAAATGGCAAAGTGGCAAAAAGTCTTGGAAGCCCGCCAGGACTGGCTGGCCAAACGGGGGGCGAAATTCGTGGTCGTGTTCGCGTGTGACAAATATGTGATCTATCCAGAATTCTTGCCGGCGGCGTACCGGCGAAAAGACGTCCCATACCGGGTGGATGAACTTTCAGATTACCTGGCCAAGAATTCCAAACTGACGGTTGTCTCCCTCCACCAGCCATTGGTTGTTGCCAAGCCGGACCGCCTGTATCACCGGACCGATACCCATTGGAATGATCGCGGCGCATCTATTGGCTACCGTGAAATTATCACGGCAATCGGGCAGCAACCCTTGGCGTATGACCCGATCGAAAAGACGACCGAGGGTTGGGATTTGGCGCGGATGATGGGCCTCAACGACATCATCCGCGAGGAAGACCGCCAGCTCCAGCCGCGGACGCCCCGCCGCGCCGCCATCGTTGACATTGATCGGCCGGATCCCACGTGGAACGTCGGCCGGGTCGCCCTCGAAGTGAACGACCGGAGCCTGCCGAAACTGGTGATGTTCCGGGATTCGTTCGGGTCGGCACTGGTGCCATTTTTGGCGGAGCATTTCCGGCACAGCCTGTTTCTCTGGCAGTACGACTTCGATCCAGCGGTCATTGAAAGGGAAAACCCGGACGTTGTGATCTGGCTGATGACCAGCCGGCGGTTACAGTGGTTTGATCCGGTGAATCCACCGTTGCCGTGACGTCGCATTGACGCGACCAATCCAAGTGGACTAAATTTCCCCCTCGTAGCTTTTTTTCGTCGTTGGCGGGCCCGTTATTGCGTGCCCGCCAACGACGGCAATCAATCATCGGCGCGTCACGACAACTCGTCGCAACAACCGGCAGACATCCGTTCGCTTCACCGTCCCTGCAATGAGCGTCAAGGCATTCGCTGCCCCGCACGCGACGCCATACCGAACGGCATCCGGGAGGGCGATCCCCTGCTCCAGTTGCCGACAAATCCCAGCCGTTACCGCATCCCCGCTGCCAATGGGGTTGACCGGCTGAATCCGCGGCGGCTGATAATGCCAGGCATGGGCGCCGGTCACCAACCACGCCCCCGCCGCGCCGTGTGTCACCACAACGTGCTGGGCACCGGCCGCAATCAGTTCCCGAGCACCAACCAAAATGCGTTTTTCAGTCGGGAATTTTCGGCCCAGCGTGTTTTCCAATTCATGGACATTTAACTTCGCGATGAATGGCTGAAACTCCAGGACCCCCAACAAGGGCGCACGCTGGGAATCAATAATGACCGGCACGCCACGTCGGGCAATATCTCGATAAATCTCTGGTGACGCCCCCGGCATCAACGCCCCCGCGATCACGGCATAGCGCGCGCGCGCCAGACTTTGATCCAGCGTGTGAAAGAATTTCTGCCATGCCGCGCGCGCCGGTAACTGCGCTTCCTCGACCAATTCCGTGATTGTCCCGGTGGCGTGATCAAACAAGGTTGTGCAAATCCGCGTGGGCTGATTCGTGCGGATCAGTTTCTCCGGTACTCCTTCGCGGCGTAAACTGGTGGTGATAAACCGGCCGGTTTCGCCGCCCACGAAGCCCAACAGTACTGGCTGACCCCCCAGTTGCCGAAGGACCCGCGCCACATTCGGCCCCTTGCCAGCCGTCGACCGGTGAATTGCCGGCGAACGATTCACTTCACCGAGTTTGAATGCCTTAAATTCGCGGAGCTCTTGCAGCGCCGGTGTCAGGCCAATGCACAAAATAGATTTCATTGGGGCACTATACAATTTTGGTTTTCCATGTCGGTGGCCATGCTCAGCCAACGGAACGATTCTGTTGAATGTTGCCGGGTCGTGGTAGGGCGCGGTGTCCCACCGCGCCGCTGCGGGAGATTGACCGGTGTGGCAGCGGAGACTGACCACACACTGGATAGTGAGCCGGTACCGCCAGTGTGGATCGACTGGGAACCGCTACCGGTTTCGAATGAATTGTTCCGCCTCAGATGTGCCGATTTCATCGCATTTTCTCCAACTCGACAAGTAAATCGCCAACGTGTTCCCAGGGGGTCGCCCCGCTGGCCAACAACGCATCAATCAACGTCGGCACCTCCCGCTGCGGGGTAAAATCACGGGCGGTCACCTGCCGCGTATTCAAGAGCACCAACTTGCCGGGTTGCCGTGCCAGATCGAGGTTCTTGATATTGCCCGAGCCGAACGGCACTTCGCAGACCACAATCACATCCGCTTCCTGTGCCAATTGACCGGCAGTGGTCAACGCCTTGGCGCTCAAGGGTGAAAATGGTTTTTCCAATACCGTTGGCAGTCCCAACGCCACCGCCGTTTGGGCATCGGTGTCCCCTTGATTCAACACACCACAACTCACCTGCCAGCCCGCCACGCAGAGCCGCCGCAGAACTTCGACTCCGCTACCCCCACCACAAATCACATGAACCCGTTTGCCAGTCGGAGCAGTGGCGGTGCGCGTGGGCAGGATCATCAGCAGCCCCGTCGCATCGCGACGAACCGCCAGTTTGCAATGATACGCTTCCGCAAGAACATCCTCACGCAATACGTCCGCCGGTCCACCGCTCGCAGTAATCCGCCCATGATCCAACAGCGCCAGCTGTGGGAAAAATTCCGCCGCCAGATTCAGGTCGTGACTGGTCATCACAACCGTCAGGCCGCGCTCCCGATTCAGGCGTTCGAGCAGTTGGAGGACTTCCAGCCGGTGATTAATATCGAGATGCGAGGTCGGCTCATCGAGCAACAACAACTGCGGTTCCTGCGCCAGCGCCATCGCGATCACCGCCCGCTGTTTTTCGCCTCCGCTCAATTCCGAATAATACCGGTCGCGCAGCTCCAGCGTGTCGGTGTACGCCAACGCTTGTTCAATCGCTTGCTGATCCGTCCCCGTTAAATTCGCCCACCGCCCACGCGGGACGCTGCGCCCGAGCGCCGCCAGTTCGGCAACCGTAAACGCCATCGGGGTCGTCACTTCCTGCGGCACCACGGCCACGAGCCGGGCCCGTTCGGTGGCCCGCAGTTGCCGGAGATCCCGGCCAAATAATTGGACTTCGCCACCGGTCAGCGGCTGCAATCCGGTTAACACGCGCAACAATGTGGACTTACCGGCGCCATTGGGTCCCAACAGCGCGACCATCTGGCCGGCCCGGATCGTCAGGGAGACATCCTGCAGCACTGGCTGCTGCCGGTACCCTGCCGAGACATTGCGGCACAGGACGGCATCACTCATTCGATCCAACCGCCTTTCCGTCGCCGCAATAACAGCGCCAAAAAGAACGGGCCACCGACCAGGGCCGTCACGACGCCAATGGGAATTTCCTGCGGGGCGATAATGGTGCGGGCCACGGTGTCGCACACCACCAGGAACAGCCCGCCAATTACAGCCGCCACTGCCGGTAATTTTCGATGATCCGGCCCCACCCACGCCCGCGCGGCATGCGGGACGATCAATCCGACAAAACCAATCAGTCCGGCCAGTGCCACCGCGGTCGCCGCCAGCAGCGTTGCCAACACGAGACAACCAGCAATCATCAACCCCGTTCGCACGCCGAGATGATGCGCTGCTTCCCGGCCCAAGGTCAGCGCATTCAACTGCCGGCCCAGCCCAGTTAATATCACTAATGCCCCCAGCACCAGCACGCTCCCGGTCAACAGCAGCGGCTGGGCGCTGAGTTGCAGATTCCCGAGAATCCACCACAAAATGCTGTGCATCCCCTCGGCCGGAGCCAGCGAGACGATCAACATCAATAAATTCGAGAGCACCGCGCTGACGATGATCCCGCTCAACAATAAACCATAAATGGATGCGCCGCCGCCCCGTGCCGCGAGCAGGTACACCACCGTCAACGTCGCCAGACCGGTCACAAAGGCCGCCGCGGGCACTGCCCAGAGATGCACCACGCTCCACCCAAAAAACACCGCGAGCGCCGCGCCCAATCCTGCCCCACTGCTCACACCGAGAACGTACGGTTCCGCGAGCGGATTCCGCAGCAACGCCTGCATCACCACACCCGCTCCGGCTAATCCTGCGCCCACGACAAAACCGGTCAAGATCCGATGCCAGCGCAATTCAAGCACTGCGCGCCCGAGTGGTGTCTGCCAATCCGGTAGTCCCGCGGCGCCGGCCAACAACGCGCCCGCCACAACCAATGGAATCGCGAGTAGTAACGGCCAGACCGGCCAGCGACGATGAGTGCTCATTTTGTTAGTGGAACGGGCGTCCCGCCCATTTTGCTTTCGGCACTGAACGGGCGGGACGCCCGTTCCACTATTTCGGATGTGCCCAAACACCGCCGCAGCGCTTCGACCGCCTGCAACACGCGCGGGCCGGGAATCTCCAGCAGATCACGGTCGAGATCCCGACAGATCCGATTCGATTTTACCGCTGACACGCGCTCCCAACCGCTCCGCTTGGAAAGGTCGATCTTGCCGGGTTCGAGCAAAATCACAACTTCCGGATCACGCGCGAGCACTGATTCCGTCGCGATCTGAAAGAAATCACGCGCGACATCACCGGCAATGTTTACTCCACCTGCCAATGTAATCAGATCATTCAGAAATGACTTCCGGCCGGCTGTCATCAGCGGGTCACCCCAGATTTCGATAAACACACGGCGGCGAACGGTTGGCTGGTGCTGCCGCAAATTTGCCAAAGTTCCAGAAAACTCACCCGCCAATTTCTCAGCCGAATCCTCCCGGTGCAGGAGTTTGCCAATGGTCCGGATGGCCCGCGGAATATCGTCGAGCGACCGACACGGAATGCTTGCATGGCGGATGCCGAGATGTTCAATGGCTTGCACGGAGTTTTGATCTTCCATGTCCACGGTCACCACCAGGTCCGGCGCGCACTTGGCGAGTGCTTCCAGGATCGGGATACCGAAATCGCCGGCAACCGGCACGCGCTTCACCACATCCGCCGGGTAATGGCAGGCGCTGCTGCGGCCGACCAGACAATCGCTCGCGCCAATCGCACAAATAATTTCTGTCAGACTCGGCGCGAGCGAAGCCACGCGCACGACGGCATTCGTGCTTGCCGGCACCGATGGCGCCACGGCCAGCGTCACGAATCCAATCACTGCCCAGCACCACAGAGTATTTGTTGGAAACTTCAACAGACCGGCAGCCTAACAAAGCGCCCCGGCCCCGCAAGCAGATTCGCGGGTTTCGCATGTCGAATCAGTGGCTTGGCTCCGATTCGAAAGTCGCGTGGGTACATCTTGGCATTGCTGCCACTCCATTGTCGTGGCTGGTAAAAGCGCCCTTCCGGGCGCGACCGGCTGAGGTGAATTATCGGAATCGCGCCCGGAAGGGCGCTCTACGGCGGCAGTGCCAAGATGCGCCCAAGTCACCCTATTCCTTTTGTCATGTTGCGCTTGTTGAAACATCTCACTCGATCGGATCGGCTGCCAACTTGTCCGGCCGGAATAGTCTGATTGCCAGACCATGCCGATGATGCTACAGGAATGAAACCATGAACGCAGATTTGATTTTCGATGCGAAGGCGGCACTCGGCGAAGGCGCGATTTGGCACTCCCAGACTCAGGTACTGTATTGGGTGGATATTCTCGGCAAACGATTCTGGCGGTTTGATCCCGCCACCACCCAGCAGGAACCCTTTGAAATCGGGCAATTCGTCGGTACCATCGTGCCCCGCCGCAAAGGGGGCGTGCTCTTGGCATTGCACCGTGGCTTGGCGAGCTACGACCTCGCTGCGAAACAATTGACGATGCTCTGCGATCCGGAAGGCAACAAACCCGAACTCCGATTCAACGATGGCAAGTGCGATCCCGCCGGCCGGTTCTGGGCCGGCACAATGCCAGCCGAAGGCCGCGGCCCAACCGGCAGCTTGTTTTGTTTATTCCCGGATTTACGCTGCGAACGGAAGTTGACCGATGTCTGGTGCTCCAATGGCATTGTCTGGAGCACCGACCAGCGCACGATGTATTATATCGACACTCCCCGCGGCACAGTCGATGCCTTTGATTACAACGTGGAAACCGGTGCAATCTCCAACCGGCGCGCCGCGATCACAATTCCGCCCGACACCGGTCATCCCGACGGTTCGACCATGGATGCGGACGGGATGATCTGGGTCGCCCACTGGGGGGGCGCACGCGTGACGCGCTGGGACCCGCGCACCGGCAAGCTGCTCGCCACCGTGAACGTACCGGCGCAACAGGTCACCTCGTGCGCGTTCGGTGGACCCAAGCTCGACCGCTTGTTCATCACCTCGGCACGAAACGGCGTAAAAGTGACCGACCCGTTGGCGGGCGGATTGTTCTGCGCGGACGTGGGTGTGAAAGGGCTTGAAGCTTTTGAGTTTGCCGGTTAGAACCCGGTCGCCAACCTATGCAACCAACCCTCAGCAACGAACGCATCCAATGGATTCAAAAAAAATGGTGGCTGGCCGGCATTGATCTGCCGGTTGAACTCATCCAAGCCGAACAGGAAGGCCGCGACATTCGTGGCGTCCGCGCCGAGTTTGACCGACTGCTCGCCATCAAGGAACCCGACCGCACCGACGCTTGGTATATCGACGCCGGGGCACTCACGGACCGCATTCAATCACTGCCACTCCGCGCGGATTACCGGTATATTGAACCCAGCGATCTGGCTGGCATTCAAGCCGCCCGCCCCAAGTCTACCGCACTCAAGCCATGGCGCGGCAGCCGTGCTGAATTTCGTCGCCGATTGCAGGGCGGATGGCTCGGCCGCATTGGCGGCTGTCTCCTCGGCAAACCAGTTGAAGGTTGCTGGCGCGAGGATCTGCGCATCATCGGCGAAGAAACCGGTAACTGGCCGATCCGCGATTTCTACCGCAAGCCGACGCCCCGTGAACAGAAACGAATTGACGCGCGCAAACCACACCAGAATCTCCACCCCTGGCCCGGCTGCTTGCGCGAAACGATTGATGGCATGGTGGAAGACGACGACACCAACTACACCACGATCGGCTTTGCCATCGTCAAACAATTCGGCGCCAACTTCCGGCCGGTGGATGTGGCCGATTTCTGGTGTTCCAATGTCCCAATTTTCCACACCTGCACCGCCGAACGGGTCGCGTACCGGAATTTTGTGGACTGCATCCTGCCGCCAGCCAGCGCGACGATCCGCAACCCCTACCGGGAATGGATCGGCGCTCAAATTCGGGCCGACTACTTCGGTTATGCCAACCCCGGCAATCCCGCGCGGGCGGCGGAATGGGCCTGGCGCGATGCTTCCATCAGCCACATTAAAAATGGAATTTATGGCGAAATGTGGGTCGCGGCGATGTTGGCAGCGGCCTACGTTGAGAATGACTGGGTGAAGATCATCCGCGCCGGCCTCGCGCAGGTCCCGGCGAACTGCCGGCTCCGCGAAGACGTTGAAAAGATCATTACCGCCCATGCCGCCGGTCAGAGCTTCGAAGAAGCCGTCAACCTTGTCCACGCCCAGTGGGACGAAAAGACCGGTCAAGGCTGGTGTCACACCAATTCCAATGCGCAAGTCGTCGTCATCGGCTTGCTCTGGGGCGAGGACGATTACGAAAAGACCATTACGCGGGCCGTGATGCCGGCGTTTGATACCGACTGTAACGGCGCAACGGCGGGCAGCCTCTGGGGCGTCAAACATGGTGTGGACGCACTGCCGAAAAAGTGGACGCGGCCAATCCGTGACACCGTTCGCACCGGCGTAACCGGTTATCACGAAGTGAAGATCAGCAAACTCGCCGAGGAAATGGTCGATGTCGCACTCAAGAACCGGTGAGGCCCCATCTCAAAACGATGTTGTGGCGGGTCTCCAGACCATGCCACTCCGATCGACCGAAGGTCTCGACGATGGTCTGGAGACTGGCGGTCGAATTCCGGCGCGGTCAGAGACCTGCGCCGAACATTTTTTTCTTGGGATATTTTGACAGCCCATCGCAACCCCCACCTCATCATTGTCGGCAGCAGCAATACCGACCTCGTCATTCAGTGTGATCGTCTCCCCCAGCCCGGCGCGACGGTGCTCGGGGGCGAGTTTGCCCGGTTTGCTGGCGGCAAGGGTGCCAATCAGGCCGTTGCCGCCGCCCGGGCCGGCGCACGTGTCACATTCATTGGCGCGCATGGAAAGGACGATTTTGGGCGCGCAGCGAAAGCGGGGTTACGCCACGAAGGAATTGACGTCCGATATTTTCGCGAACGCCGACGGGTTCCCAGCGGGGTTGCGCTGATCCTGATCGGTGGCCGGGACCGGCAAAACCAGATCGCGGTCGCCCGCTCTGCCAACGACACACTTTCTGCTGCCGACATCCGGGCAGCGCGCGCCGTCTTTCGGCTAGCCGACGCCGTCATCGCCCAACTCGAAATCCCCCTCGCGGCCGTGCAAGCCGCGGCTGAATTGGCTGAGGAATCCGGTATCCCGTTCATCCTGAACCCCGCCCCGGCCCGAAAATTACCGGCGAAACTGCTCCGACTCGTCGACACGCTCACACCGAACGAACACGAAGTTAGCGTGGTCGGCCACGGCGCCCGGCGCACGGTCGTCACGCTCGGTGCGCGTGGTGTGCTAATTGGCAAGCAACGGATACCGGCCCCAAAAGTGAAGCCGGTGGATACCGTTGGTGCTGGTGATTGTTTCACCGCGTGGCTGGCGGTCGGCATTGCCGAAGGGCTGAAGCTGGAAGACGCCGCGCGCCGGGCAGTCCGCGCCGCCTCCATTGCCGTTACCCGCCCTGGTGCCCAGCCCGGCATGCCTTATCGCCGGGAAGTTTGTTAGCCCATCTTTTCATAATTTTGGAGGGTGAGGCTCCCGCCGAACCGTCCTCTTCGGTTCGCCGCCTGTCCCGTCGTTGGGATTCGGATTTTGGACTCCGTCCCCCTCAAAACCAGCTTGACGCCGCCGTCGAAAAGTCGAACACTCGCCCCATCCGAGCGGGGCGGGTGTGTCAGGGTAAACTGTTGGACAAGAGGATGTGGTGGCAGGTATGAAAATCGAATCGGCAAAGAAGTTTTTTAAGCGGTATTCTGTTTTCCAGCAAAGGAAGACAACCATCAATCACGCATTTGCTTCAGCTCTCGCCGGTAAGGGCGACTGGAATCCAGAATCCCTTGCGTTGGCGCTGAGGGAGGATTTCAAGCAAGACCCCGAAAAGGATCTACGCTGCGTTTACTGTGATGCGCCAGCCGCAACATGGGATCACCTTATCGGGCTGGTCCGAAACGGCCAACCCCACGGACCGGGGCATCAGGTAGGCAACCTCGTCCCGTGTTGCACTTCGTGCAACCAACGAAAGGGAGGCAAGGATTGGACTGTATTTATTCCTCTTGTCTTTGAGGATGTAGACATCCGCAAGATCAAGGAGTCGCGGATATCTGCTTACCAGCGGAGGGCCACCACAATCGCCATGTTGGGTGACGCCGAGATCAAGCAACTCGATACCATTAAGGAACAAATATTCGCGTTGATGAAACAGGCAGACGACATTGTTACGGCAGCGCATGACCGGACAGCCAACCAACCGTCGGACCGTACGCTGCAACCCGCTCCGGTCATCCGCTCCGGATTGACATAATTATCGACAATGAAAAAAAGCAAACGAATCAGCAAGTGCCCAACTTTGAGACTTTATTCAAGGAGAGCCTCGTCAAGTGGGGAGGATGGGAGAAGTTTGTTACCGGAGACGCCACAGGCTATGGGAATCCCATTTCAAATTCGATTTCAACACTCAGCCAGCACCAACAGAAAAGCCCCGCTCGAATCGGTAAATTAACACCCGAAGAATGGGTGCCAATTTCCAAAACATTACCGGTCTTTCTGAACGCTTATCTTCAGCAGGAATTGTCCCGTATTCTGGACGGTCCTGGGGACGTTTTAGACGCCTTACGACTCGTTGACAATAATCTGGTCGGCCAGTTACTAATGGCCTTGATCATAGTGGCCCGTGAACATCACTTGCACGTCGAGGTGAGCTACAAGAATCCTTACTCATCGGCAATTGAGGACTGTAAATGTCATCTGTCTTGCGGCTATCGTCTAGCAACGTTAGCAATTTGGGTTGGGAAAGAATATGCGGAGGAACATCTGCCGCTTGTTTTGCACTATCATGGTGAGGACTTCGTCTTCGACGAAGAGGAAAGCACGCCTGAAAAACCGGTTTGGGAGCAGATAGCAGTTGATCGAAAGGGTGTAATCTTCACGGATGGTTTGGAATTTAGAGAGGCGACATTGCAGCAACGGAATCGGGACGAATTCCTACGAGAACAGGGCTTTCAGTCGATGCGTTTTTCAGCCTTCCAGATACAACAGAATCTTTTCGGATGTGCAGCGGAAGCAGTGAAGATGATTTCAGGGAAGACCTTGCCGACCCAGCAGGGAGATGCAAAATGAGCTTCGTTTACGTGATGAAGAATATGGACAATGGGTATTACAAGATTGGCTATAGCGACCAACCTCAGTATCGCGAGCGCACACTACAAGCACAAGAACCAGATGTCCGCTTACTCGCCACCGTTGCAGGAACGAAAGAATTAGAGCAAAAACTACAGCGTGACTTCAGCGGTCATCGTGTACGGGGCGAGTGGTTTGCCCTTTTTGGCGTAGAGCTGTTGAGCCTCGCGGCTGTTTTCAGCGTGCCTATTGAGACTATTGATCCCCCGTCGGAAAAGTTTACTATCGGAGACTACCATGTTGCACATATCCATCGCTACGCTGGCCAGCAAACCCGCACACGTGTGCTCGAAAAAGACAGTAAGCGATGCCTATTTGAGGTTCCATATTTACTATCAGAGTCTGAGTCAGAACTGGAAATCAAATCCGAATACATGGTGATGTGGGAGATTGGGATTAATTGGCAGGACAACTTCTTGCGAACCGCCTTTCGAAATGTTCTTTTGGAGCAGCATAAGACGACTTCCGGCTCTTCGGTCGAGATTATCGAGCTTCGTTGTCTCGCCACCAATGAAACACGCGGCTATTACGTTGATACCCGCCATTCTGGAGGAAGCCGCTTTTATCCAGAACGGCGGGAAGCCGAAGTCTATTTCAACAGAATGAAGAAGTGCTTTGACATCTATAGCCGAATAGCGAAATAGGATTTGTAACGGGGTCAGTCCTGAGTGACACCCGATGGCTCGTTTTACTGGGAAGGCTTGGCTGATATGCTTGCGAGTTCAGCAGCTCACGTTTCACTTCGACTGGTAACCAGCTACTTCCAGCATGTCTTGGCCGGTCGCTCGTGAACGAGTGCCGATGAAGTCGCCGTCCATCATCGCCTGTTCGGCCCAATCGACCAGTTGCGCGAGCGAGAGGCGGTGATGCAGATACGCCGCGAGTTTATCGGCGACTGTTTTGCGGGTGATAGTCATGGCCGTTGTCCCTTTCGATGTCCCATACCGCCGCAGACATGGCTAGATCATTTGCCGTATCGGCTGGGCTTCTCACGAACCAATGTTACGGATTCAGCAAGCGCGTATTCCATTGTCATGGGCTTCTCCATGTGCTGGGAAGCATCCAGAATCTCAAATCCCACCACCGCACCGTCGTAACCGAAATCGGCAATCACGCCGGGCCGCACTTCATCACTTTCTTTCACGCGTGCCGCGCGAAGCATAATGGTCAGCGTGTCAGTTGCTTGATCGTATTCAACTTTCATGGTCGTGATCTCCACATCACGCGACCCACGGCTTGAGCCAGTCGAGCAGGACGCGCGTCCAGCCGGCCAAGGCGGGTACACCGAACGCCAGGCCAACGCCGTGATTACCACTCTGATAGACATGTAATTCCACCGGCACGCCCGCGCGCCGACACGCCTCCGCGTAATGCAACGAATTCTGCACCGGGACAGCCTCGTCATCGGCGGTGTGAAAGAGAAAAGTCGGCGGATGATCGGCCGTGATTTGCTTCTCATTTGTCAGTTGCGCGCGCAGCTGGGGATCCGGCGGATTGCCAAGCAGATTATGGACCGATCCGAGATGCGTAAACTCACCGAATGACGCAACCGGGTAAGCCAAGATTGCCCGGTCAGGACGGGCAGAAATTTTGGAGGCGAGATCGTCGTTGGGATCACGATGCAGGTCCGGTTGCGCGGCCGTGGTGGCAGCCAGGTGGCCGCCGGCGCTGAAGCCCATGATGCCGATCCGCTGCGGATCAATCCCATATTGCGCCGCATTGGCACGGAGCAGACGGATCGCCCGGCAGGCGTCCGCTTGGGGAGCCGGAAAGCGATGCGGTGCGACCCGGTAGGTCAAGACGGCCCCCACCATTCCATGGGCGGTGAAGAGCGCGGCAAATGGGTCGCCTTCGTGCGGAGCGAGCCCCCCATAGCCACCCCCGGGACAGACCAGAATGGCAGCCCGGGGAGTGTTGCCATTGCGGTCCGGTTGGAAAACCGTCAGACGTGACTGTGGTTGATCCGCCGGTGGATTGTTGGGACTCCCGGTCGGCCAGAGTGGCAAAGTAATGATTTTCATGGTGCGTTGCGTTTAACAGAGGCCGCGCCGCGAGGTCAAGATTGCTTCGTACTATTTGCGGAATGCGTCAGTGACGGCTGAAGATCGGTACCCTACACGCGTGTGCGCGGGGTCCGTACATCAGTTGCACAGTGCCAGCCCAATCCGGACGACGGGCCGCCCGTCGTCACGAAAGCATTACTTACCGGTTCCGGAAAACTTAACAAAAACCGGCGGCTGACCGGTCGCATTGCTGCTAACCCGACTTCCGCTACTGGGGTTGCCGGCAGATTGGCGGAGTTGATTTTGCTGAGGTTTTGACGCGGCGAGGGTCAAAGGTCGCCACTACATCGGATTGGACTCAGTTTACTTGGGGCTGGCTGATGCGCGGGGGTGATTGTGGTGGCAGTTGCAGATTCAGTCGCGCCAGCAGCAACGCCACGTCCCGATCCGGTTCGGTGCGGCGCACCAGTAGCAACTCCCGGCCATTGGTTGTGGGGATCCGCACGTCCAGTAGTTGCAGCGCGGCCAGTTTTTCAAAGACCACACGCGGCATCAGGCCGCCCGCCAGCGCTTTGAGCCGCTGGCGTAACGTGATGCTCAGGCAATACGCCAAGAACGCCACGAACAGATGTGCTTCGATCCGTTCGGGTTTGTGATGGTAAATGGGCCGCAACCCCAGGTCGCCTTTCAAGGTGCGGAAGGCTTCTTCCACGAACACCAACTGCATGTAGCAACGCCAGAGCAGTTCGGGGTTGTCGGCGCTCAGGTTGGTGCGCAACAGATACCGGCCTTCGCGACTGCGCAGGGTTCGCAGCCGGGCCCGGTCGAGACTGAAAGTCAGGTCGCCGTTCGCAGCCACGGTGGTTTTCACCAGACCGGCCACACCACGCCCGGCCCGGTCGCGTGCCGCGCCCAGCTTTTCCAGCCGTTGATCGCGGGTGAGGTCCTGCTGCGCCAGTTCGTGCAAGCGCTGCCAGTAGCCCTTGAACTTGCGGCGGCGCATGCCGCGTTCCTTGCCAATGCGGGCGCCACTTTCCGCCAGGACATAGACTTCGCCGGCCTGCGGGAGCAGCTTCACACGCAGTTGGGGACGGACTTGCTGCCAGGGCTTGGTGGCCAGTTCCTGTTCCAATTGCGTCAAGCGACCCTTGGGCGTGCCCACCAGATAACTCACTTTGGCGGCGCTCTGCCGCAACTCGGCCAGCACCGCTTCGGTGGGGATGCCGCGGTCCATCACCCAGATGCGCTCGGCTTGGCCATACCGCTTTTGAATGCGGGCCAGCATGTCGCGGAGCGTGGTCTTGTCGGCGGTGTTGCCGGGGAACATTTCATACGCCAGCGGCAGTCCGTCCGGCGTGACCACCAGCGCGACGACGACTTGCACACAATCGCTGCGTTTGTCACGGCTGTACCCAAAGCGGCGGGGATCGGTTTCCGCCTCGGGCACATCGCACTCGAAGTAGGTGCTGGTCAGGTCGTAGAGCACCACGTCAAACTTTGCGCCAAACAGATCGCTCCAGCGCTCGCGCAGATGGGTGAAGAGTGCGTCCTTGTGTTCGAGCAAGCCGTCGAGGCCGCGATAGAGGGTGTCGTCCTGGGTGAGGCGCTCGTCCACGCCCAGAAGATCGGCCAACGCGGTGGTGCCAAACCAGTGCCGGTGCAGCCGCCATTCACTGCCGGGCGAGAGCAGGCGGTAGAGCGTGAGTACGCGGAGAACCTTTTCCCAGTTCGTGCCCTCGCGACTCCACCCGAGCCGTGCGGCGAAAAAGGTGTCGAGTTGCAGATCGCGCCAGAGTTGATCGCCCAGCCAGCAGGCTCCCCAAGTGCGGGGATGGGAGAGTTGCAGGCGATCCAGCCGGACCTGCACAACCGACGTGTCGCGAACGGCAGGTGTGCGATCTGCGGGAAAGAGTGCGCACTGACAGGACTGCCCCTGCTGTTCATCGAACACCTCAATGGACTTCTGCCAGGCGGCACGTTGCGAATCGTTGATCTCGCCCAAGTAGAGGACATGCCGTTGGATGGTTGAGTGTCCAACACGGCGGCTCTCGACGATCGACCACGACCGATGCTCCTTGCCGTCTTTGCGGCGCACACTACATTTCAGAAACATGCCGGCAGAATATCGTCAGTTCGTGCGCAGCCGCAAGTGGGTAGGTCGCCACTACACGCCGTTTCGCGAGTGCCGGTGACAAAATCCTCAGCAAATCCGCAGAACACCAATGCAAAAAAACTCAAAACCGAGCCGAGTAGCGGAAGTCGGGCTAATCGTGAGTTGGTCGCCAACCAGCAGCTTGGAAAATGGCTGAAATGTGATCGTGACAACCACGGTCTTGCCGCGCGCAAGACTGAGCCAGACTGAGCCGTCCGCGGCGACCGTGGCCCGGCTGCTGGCCGGCAGTTGTGATTTAAACGCCAACAATCCAAACGACGTGAACGGCCCATTGATCTTGATCCGCAAGGGTGCACTGTGCAGCGGACCGGCATTTTGTAGTTTGAAAGCCAGTGTCGCCTTTTTGCCCACCGTGGTGGTCTTGAAAACCAGATTTGTCGAACTGACTTTCAGCAGTCCCGAACTAATACCGTCCACGGTAATCGTTCCTGCGGAGGTAGTGGGCCCGCTGCCCGCATGCAGGTTGACCGCGTAGGTCTGGGTGTTGGTGCTGGAATTCGCTGGGGCATTGAATGTGCCGGTATAAAAATCATCGGGTTGCGCCGCCAGAGTCACCGTGCTTGCAGCAGCACCACTGAGGTCAGCCGAAACCGGCGTCGCCGCCAGATTATTGCTGACGACCGCCGAAATCGTGACCACTCCACCCGCGGGTAACAATTCCCCGGGGGCCACGGTCGGACTGGAAATCGAGGGTGGCAAGGTCAGCAGGAAAGCTCGCTTGATTCCGTTGTGGAAACCGGCGCCGACAATCTGACCCGCATCATTGATCGCTTCCGCCGTCGCCAGATGCCAACCGGCTGCGGTAATGCGCGTGTTCAGATCGACAACAGAATTTGATCCGTTCCAAAGTGTCGCAAAAACTCCCGTGGTGATGCCTGGGCTGCGAATCACCGTTCCGCTCCCAGTCGCCCCGACGATTTGCCCGTGATTATTCACACCCCACGCCACGCAGGAAAGATTGGAAAGCGCTGCCAATGGCACGGCTCCGCCTGACCCTAAGCTGTAAACGGCCTGAACTCCATCGCCCACGGTCGCATTCAGGCGGCCGACCACGAGCCCGTGGTCATTAATTCCGGTGGCCGTCGTCATACCGGAAATCTTGACCGGAATGCCACTGGAGTGACTCCAGACAACTCCCCAAGAAATTCCATTTGTGTCATCCGCTGACCCCGCCACATCCCCCAGATTATTGATCGCCACACCCACACTCAAGTTCCCGCCCGGCAAGGTTCCCAAATCCTGTAACGTCGATCCCATGGATCGGAAAGCAAAGTAACCCACATTGTCCGCTTTGACCGCCCAGCCGGTGGCGACGCCGTTGGTATTGACTGCACTGGCCGCACTCAACGGGCCGCTGCTGAAGTCGCCCGTGCCATTCAGATCCACCAACCCGGCCGGCCCCAAGTACAACGCATGTTCATTCCCGGTCGAGAGCGCTGGCGGATTCCCCTCCCCGACGACATACCGAATTGCGGTCGAATTGCCGTTGCCTGCCGCGGCATAGCTGATGCCATACGCGGCGCTGTTGTCGCCGCCGGCGGTAAACTGGCCGTTGCCGAACAACTGCAGGTCCTTGATCATCCCGGTGTCTGGCTTCCAAATGAAAGCGTGTTGAAATCCGCTCTCGGCATCCGCGACACCCACGACATCGCCGTGCGAATCAATCGCGTGCGCCTCGCTCGTGCCGGTTCCGTCCGTCCGCAACCCACCCAGGTCAATGACCGTGTAGGTCAGATTACTCGGCGCTTGCGAGTACCCAGATTCCGACACGACGCCCGTAATAAACGCCAATGCCACCCAACTCCAAACCTTGTGTAATTTCATGCGACCGTCTCCGATTTTCTGGAAAATAGCAGACAAACCCAACTTGTCAAATCGGTTGAGCCGGGCCTAAATCAATGGGACGGGTGAGAATTATTCGATGTAAATATCCACGCAGAGCAAGCGTTAAAGTCGAGACCGATGGTGATCTGCTGGCGTCATTCAGCAGTTGGGCGTACTCGACGCGATCCCGGTAGGCCGGGCCAGCGAGGTGGAGATGGCTAGAGCAGCACGTTATCAATCAACCGCGTCGGACCAAAATAAGCGGCAACCAGCGCGACCGCGCCGGGTTGAGCTTCCACAACCGGCTCCAAAGTTTCGCCAGCGACGATCTCGGCATAGTCGAGACGCAGAGCCGGCGACTGTTCCAGTGTGTGCCGCAGACTCGCTTGCAACCGCGCTGGGTTACGCTCGCCTTTGGCGAACAGATCTTTGGCGGCAGTGAGCGCTTTCCACAAGGCCGTTGCTTGGGCCCGATCCGCCGGGCTGAGATACCGATTGCGGCTGCTCAACGCAAGACCATCCGGTTCGCGCACGGTGGGAACCGGAATGATATCGATGGGGAAACACAAATCGCGGACCATCCGTGTGATCACTACCAGTTGTTGATAATCTTTCTGGCCAAAGATCGCCAGATCCGGTTGGACGATGTTGAATAACTTGGCAACCACGGTGCAGACGCCGCGAAAGTGACCGGGGCGGCGCTCGCCTTCCAAGTGTTTGGCCAGGGCCAGTTCTTCGACCCAAGTGGAAGCGCCAGCATATCCCGCGCGCGAAGCGGGGTACATCTCCACATCAAATGGAGCAAAGACAAGATCCACCAGCTCCGCGGCACAGAGCCCGGCATCGCGGGCAAAATCGCGGGGATAACGATGAAAATCTTCGTGCGGGCCAAACTGGGCCGGATTGACATAAATGCTGACCACGACGGCGGCACCCCCCTCGCCCGCCCGGCGCATGAGCGCCGCATGGCCAGAGTGGAGCGCCCCCATCGTCGGGACCAGCGCCAATCGACAGCCACTCCGCTTGATGGCGGCGGCGATTTGCTGCATTTCTGAGAGATGCCGGATGATTTTCATCGATGAGTACTTATAGCACGCAGGAATTTGACTTTCAAAATTGTTTCGTGTCTACTTGCAAGCGCATGACTGAGTCCTATCTCCAAAATCTATTTGCCGACCGCATTGGCGGCAAGAACTATGGCAAAAACACACAGATCTACAAATTTGAAAAGATCAAACGGGCGAAGCGCGATGCGCTGGCAGCCCATCCGAACCTTGAAATCATTGATCTCGGCGTCGGCGAACCGGATGAGATGGCCCTCCCGCTGAGTGTCCGCGCCCTGTGCGAAGAAGCCCAGAAACCCGAAAATCGGGGCTACGCCGACAATGGCTGTGCGGAGTTCAAGCGCGCCGCTGCGAATTGGTTGGCGAAAGTTTGCGGTGTGACCGACCTCGACCCCGAGACCGAAATTATCCACAGCCTCGGCAGTAAAGCCGCGCTCGCCCTGTTACCAGCCGTGTTGATCAACCCCGGCGATGTCGCCTTGCTGACCGTTCCTGGCTATCCAGTTTTCGGGACGCATACGAAATGGTACGGCGGCCAGGTCCACAACCTGCCCCTCACGGAAGAAAACAATTTTCTACCGGATCTCGCGTCCATTCCGAAGGACGTCCTGAAGCGGGCCAAGGCCTTGGTCTTGAACTACCCCAACAATCCGACCGGCGCGAGTGCGACTCGGGAGTTTTTTGTCACTGCGGTGGCCTTTGCGCGGGAGCACAAACTGATCATTGTTTCCGACGCGGCCTACGCCGCCCTGGTATTCGAAGGCAAACCCCTGTCCATTCTCAGTATCCCGGGGGCCAAGGATGTGGCGATCGAATTACATTCCATGAGCAAGATGTACAACATGACCGGCTGGCGACTGGGGTTTGTTGCCGGCAATCCGTTGCTCGTCAAAGCCTACGGCGACGTGAAAGACAACAGCGACTCCGGTCAATATCTCGCGATTCAAAAAGCGTGCGCGGCGTCCCTGGGGCATCCCGAGATCACCCAGAAAATCGCGGCAAAATACTCCCGGCGGATGGACTTGCTCGTCGCCGTCTTGCGCAAGTCTGGCTTTCATGCAACGAAACCGAAAGGCTCATTCTTCCTCTATGTGCGCGCGCCCAAGGCGGTCGTGAGCGCGGGGGGCCTGCGCGCCGAATTCAAATCCGGTGAAGACGTTTCGCAATGGCTCATTACCGAGCAGCTCATCTCCACCGTGCCCTGGGACGAGGCCGGCCCCTACCTGCGATTCTCGGTCACGTTTATTGCCAAAAACGAGGCCGATGAGCGGCGTGTGGTGGCCGAAATCGAAAAACGCTTTACCGGATTGAAATTCGAGTTCTAACCATGGACGCTGCTCCGGCTCAGACGAAACCGCGACCGCCGGATCCGGCCGTCGACCGCTATATTTCCGAATTTCGCCGACGGCACCGGGAATTTGTGCGCAACCAGAAGCAAGAACTCCGCCAGATTGGTCTCGATGTGTTCACGCGCGTTTACCACGAATATTTCGCGATCCCCAGCCGGCCGACCTATGAAGTCCTGCTCCAAGTGATTCTGGAACCGGATGAGCGGGACCGGTTGAACATTGACCCGCAGTTTACGCAGGCTTGGCAAATCTTTATTGATCTCTGTTGGGTCCGCGCCCGCGCCGTCCGGACGGGGATTGTCATGACTGCCGTAATTTTCATTCTCGGCACCGCGGGTGGGATTCTCTTTGCCACGCCGCTGATCGGCGGCATGGCCGCTCTCGGCGTCTTCGGCGCAATTCTCGGCATCTGGATTTTGGCGAGCCTGGCGGGCGGAAGCGGCCGCTAGAAACTGTGGTCCGGATCCGGAAACTTTCCCGTCTCGACCTCCTCCCGATACGCGAGAAATGCCCGCCGCATTTCCGCCGCCAGATTCGCGTATCGTTTGGCATGTTTCGGCGTAAACCGCGTGAATTGCCCGAGCATGTCGCTGCTCACTAAAATTTGCCCATCGCAGCCATTCCCCGCGCCAATGCCGAGCGTCGGAATCTTCACGGCCGCAGTAATTGCCCGGGCCACTTCCGCCACGGTACATTCAATCACGAGCGCAAAAGCCCCTGCTTGCTCAATGGCTTGCGCATCGCGCACCAACTGCGCGGCCGATTCCGCCGTGCGACCTTGCACGCGGAAACCCGCGCCCGCCGGCACAGACTGCGGGAGCAGGCCGATGTGGCCCAGCACCGGCACCCTGGGTGTCAACGCGGCCACGCGCTCCGCAACGGCTACGCCGCCTTCCAGCTTCACTGCATCGGCCCCGGCAAGCTGAAACTGGCTGGCATTGTGCCGGGCCTGCTCCAAAGTCTCATAACTGCGGAAGGGCAGATCCCCGACAATCAAGGCCCGCGGTTTGGCCCGCGCCACGGCCCGGGTATGGTGTAGCAATTCCTCCATCGTGACCGGTAAAGTGTTTTCGTATCCCAGCACCACCACGCCCAACGAATCCCCGACGAGAATCAACTCGATTCCGGCTTCGTCCATGATTTGCGCCGTCATGAAATCATACGCAGTCAAGGCCGCGATCTTCTCGCCGCGGAGTTTCATGGCACACAATGTTTCAGGGCTGATTTTCATTACCAATCCTGCTGCACAAACCTAACCTCCCCGCACCGATCTGGCAACTCTTGCCCGAGCGCCCGCACGGTCCTGCCGAGGCCGGCCACGATTCGGTCGGGACAAATCGTCAACAACGGCACCAGCACAAATCGGCGCACCGCCAGCCGGGGATGCGGAATGGTCAGATCGGGATCAGCAACAATCGTATCCCCAAAATACAAAATGTCGATATCGATGGTCCGCGGCGCATTCGGACCGGCCGACCGGTCCCGCCCCTGCGCCGCTTCGTACGCAAGAATCTGTTGGAGCAAGGTGCGTGGTGACCCGGAAAATTCGATTTCGACAACGGCGTTGAGAAAAGCCGCCGAACCGGGCGGGCAGTCAATGGGTGCTGTTTCGTAAATCGCGGAAGCCAGCAACCACGGTTGGGATGCGAGACCGCCCAGATACACTTTGGCCGACTGCAATTGCGCCAACCGGTCACCGAGATTTGATCCGAGGGATAGCCCGACTTTCATGTTAAACAGCGACCGGCATTCGGTTGCGAGGCACTGCGCTCCGCTCATGGCAATTCGGAGCCGCGCGATCTCTCTGTCTGTCATCCTGAGCGCAGCGAAGGACCTCGGAATCGAACCACCCCCAAGCGAGGCCCTTCCAAGTGCCGTTCCGATGTTCAATCAACGCCACTTTCTTTCCCCGTAGCCAGCCCTTGATTTCCTTTTCGCAGGCGATGGCATCCACGACGCACTCAAATTCCTCGCAGTAAACCAACCGTGTGACGTTGTATTTGGTGGCGAAGCCGAGGATCTGCTTCGTCTTGTGCTCCCACACACGTCGTTGCAGGTCATTGGTTACGCCCGCGTAGATCACACGCGACGCGCTGGCCATGATGTAGACACAGTATGTACGCTCTTGGGTCATCCGATTGCGAGGCCCTTCGCTTCGCTCAGGGTGACAGAAAGTTCACTTCAAACCCAGCACGTCCCGCATGTCGTACAAGCCGGGTTTCTGGGTCACCGCCCATTTCGCAGCGCGCAATGCCCCGCGGGCAAAAGTCTCACGGCTGCTGGCCCGGTGGCTCAATTCGAGCCGTTCGCCGGCCGTGCCAAAGGTGACGGTGTGATCGCCCACGACATCGCCGATCCGCAAGGCATGCGCCGGCGCCTCCTTGCCGATCGCTTGCCGGATCACCTGCTGGAGTGACTTTGCGGTTCCGCTGGGCGCGTCCTTCTTGGCAGTATGGTGGGTCTCGACAATCTCAACTTCCCACTGCGGCCCGACAATTTCAGCCACTTTGCCGGTAATCCAAAACAACGTGTTCACCCCGGTGCTGAAATTCGCGGTCCAGACACAGGGAATCGGCTGCACTGTGGCGAGAATGGCATTCTTCTCGGCGTCCGTGTGACCGGTCGTACCGATAATCAGGGCCTTCTGGTGCTGCGCGGCGAGCTGGGCAATCTTTGCGGTCGCTTCTCGGAACGAGAAATCCACCAGGGCATCGCACCCGGCAATCAAGCGGCCGAGGTCATCACCCAAATCGATTTCACCAACGAGCTGGAGCTCCGGATCGGTCTTCGCCCCCACGACCAACGCCTGCCCCATGCGGCCTTTACTGCCACAAATAATGACGCGGACCCGTTTCATTTCACCAACCCCAAACTGGCTAACGTCTGCCGGAGCTGCACCCGGCTGGCGGCTTCCAACGGGACCAATGGCAACCGGTAAAACTCCTCAATCTGACCCGCCATGGCCAGGGCCGCTTTGATCGGAACCGGGTTTGTCTCGATGAACAAATCCTTGAACAAGGGAAATAGTCTGGCGTGGATTTGGCCGGCCCGGCCAAAGTCACCCTGCAACGCCGCCTGTACCAACTCGGTGACTTCGCGCGGCACAATGTTCGAGGCGACGCTGATGACCCCTTGCGCGCCCACCGCCAGCATCGGCAATGTCAGCGAATCGTCGCCGGAAAGAATGGTAAACTCCCGATCCACAATCTGCCGGAGCTGGCTCACGCGATCGACGTTGCCCGCCGCATCCTTGACGCCAACGATGAGAGTCGGCAGGTCCTGCCGCAACTTGGCGATGGTCGCGTTGCTCACATCCACACTGCACCGGCCCGGCACATTATAAATGATCAGGGGGAATTGGGTCGCCTCGGCAATCGCCCGGAAATGCGCAGCCAATCCCGCCTGGGTCGGCTTGTTATAATAGGGGGCGACTTGCAGGGATGCGTCCGCACCCGCCGCCTTGGCGTGGCGGGTCAGCTCGATTGCTTCGGCCGTTGAGTTCGAGCCGGTCCCGGCAATGACCCGGCACCGTTTCCCAACAAACTGCACAACCAATTCAATGACGCGATCATGCTCCTGATGATCCAGCGTGGGCGATTCGCCGGTCGTGCCACACGGCACCAACCCGGTCACGCCGGCGCTGATTTGCGTTTCCACCAACTTCTTCAGCCGCGCTTCATCAATCGCACCGGTCTGGGTGAATGGCGTAACGAGAGCGGTATAGCATCCGGTAAACATAGTGCCCGCATCATAAAGCGCTGGCCCGGTTTTGCAAGTCTCCAAAGCGCGACCCTGTTCCACGGGTGAGAATTATTTCCGATGGAAACGGCGCGGTTGGGACACCGCGCCCCGGATTTCTTCGGGCGGGCTGTCCCGAGCCCGCCGTCTGGGCCGACCGAATCGCAACCAGAAAACGGTGCACCCGGCGGCCCTTCGGCCCCGCGCTCAGGGTCGAGGGATCACGCCCGACCTCGCCCCCCCCCTGATCGAGTGGCAGTGTCAAGTCCCCCGAGCGATCGTAACACGCCGCTGCCCGGCTGCCGTTACATCTTCTGCTGGAGCATCCGGCGTAATTCGGTGGAAAACTCTTGCATGTCGGCCGGGGTTGGCTTGCCGGTCCCGAGTTCTGGTTCCAACCCCAGGCGGCCGGTCTCATCGAGGAACCAATGCGCTTTCGCACCCGACGAGAACCGCGCATAGCCACTCAGCATCGCGCCAGGCGCCGGCAGTTGATCCATGCTGATGGACAATTTACCGGCGGGTGCCGCCGCGGCATCGCCGGCGCCGGGCGTCGGGGCCGGGGTGGACGGGAGAGCCGGCTTGGAAAATTCTTTTTCCGGCAGTTTTGCATCCGGCATCTCGGACAGCAAAATCCGCAATTCCATGTAGGTGATGTTATCCCCCTTCTCTTGGCGGAGAAAATCCTGAATTTGGGAGAGCGTGCGACCGTCCTTCAGCAATTGCCGCACGATGGCTTGGCGTTCTTCGTTAGTCATGCTGGCGATCCTACACCGGCCGGCCCGGCCACTCAAGCGCCGGCTTTGGCAGGTTTGTGCAAAACGCGCGCCAGCCCGGCCCGTAAATCCGCCAGACCGATGGGTTTGCTCAAGATTAAATCCACACCGGGCGGGAGGGCTTCCAATTGCATCAGCATGCCAAAACCGGTTAACAAAATCACCGGCGTGGTGGCCACCTGCTGTTTAATCGCCGCCGCCAATTGGTCGCCGTTCATCCCCGGCATGGCTTGGTCCGTAATCACCACATCGAATTTACCAGCCCGGAATTTCTCCAAGGCTTCGGCACCGCTGGCCACCGCTTCCACAGTGCACCCGCTCAATTGCAAAAATTCCACCAGCATTTCCCGCAATTGCACCTCGTCATCCACCAACAGGACCTGGACCGCCTGCAGCGGCGGCAACTCGGCCGCGGTCACCATTGGCGCCGGAACCGGCTGACTGATGGTGAGCGGGAAGCAAAGGGTAAAGGTCGTGCCGATCCCCGGCGCACTCTCAATATTGATGGTGCCATCGTGGCGGCGCACAATGCCATGAACCAACGCCAGGCCCAACCCGGTGCCGTGTTCACCTTTGGTGCTATAAAATGGTTCGAAACAATGCCGGCGTGTTTCCGCGTCCATCCCGACGCCCGTGTCGGAAAACTCGAGGCACACGGCCTGTTCCGCCTGCGCGCTGCGAATGGTCAGCGTGCCGCCCTGCGGCATCCCATCCACGGCGTTGAAGATCAGATTGGTAAACACATCACGCAATTCGTCCGCATTCCCATAAATCATGGGAATCTGCGCCAGATCAGTCTGGAGTTTGATCGGATGACCGGCCGCCTGGGTCTGTTGCTCCCACCGGGGCTGGGTCAGCTCAATCGTCTGTTGGATCAGGGGATTCAGATCGACCGGGAGAAAAACTTCGCCGCGGCTCCGCCGCCGGTAAAATTCGCGCAACCGGCGCACGACCTGGCTGGCCTGTTGGGCCGAGGCCTTGATCAATTCCAAGTAGCGCACCACGCGGGAGCGGTCCGCAATTCGGTCCGGGTGTTCCAGGAGAATATCGGCAAACCCGACAATCGGCGACAGGGCATTATTAAAATCGTGGGCAATACCGCTCGCCATCTGCCCCAAGGCACCCAACCGCTCCTGTTCGACGAGCTGCTGCTGGGCGGTCCGCAACTCTTTTAGCGCCGCCACCAATTGGTGGTTGGTGTCCCGCAGTGACTGTTCGGCCTGTTTCCGCGTCGTGATGTCTTGTTTAATGGCAATAAAATGCTCGACGACTCCGAGCTGATTCCGGACCGGCGTAATGGTAATTTCCTCATCATACAGCGAGCCATCCTTGCGCTTGTTGATCAATTCACCGTGCCACACCCGTCCCGCCAACACCGTTTCCCACAGATCGCGATAGAGACTGGCGCTTTGCTGGCCGGACTTTAACAGGCGCGAATCCTTGCCAATCGCTTCCGCCGCCGGATAGCCTGTCATCCGCGTGAAGGCATCGTTCACCCATTGGATCACGCCGTTGCGAGTGGTAATGACAATACTATTGTCCGCCGTCTGCAGGGCCGCCGACCGGAGCTGGAGCTCGGTCTCAACCGCGATCCGCGCACTGACATCGCGAATGTGCAAGAGGTTCGCCGGTTGGCCCCCATATTTGATGGCGGCGCTCCGAATTTCAATCGGGATGCGGCGCCCATCGCTCGTCAGCGCCTGGCTTTCGATATAGGACTGTTTTCCCGTAAACCACTTGGTAAATTCTTGGTCTACTCGATCGCGCTGCTCCGACGGGATAAAATCCCACAGGCTCCGACCAATCAACTCTTCGCGCGTTCGCCCACACAACGCACACGCCGCCTGGTTGACATCCAAAATGTTGCCGGCGGTATTTCCAACGACGACCGCGTCAGGCGAATTCTCATACAATTGCCGGAACCGCTCCAGCGTTTCGCGCAACTCTTCCTCCACAGCCTTGCGCACAGTGATGTTGTGCGACCAGATCACAATTTTTTCCGTGTGCCCATCCGCAGCCAGGATCGGTCGCCGATAAGTTTCCAACCAGAGCCACGTGCCATTTTTCGCCAACATTCGATGCAACGTGTGCGTCGTTTCACCGCGCAAATTGGCCTGTTGGGCCTCCAGCACGGCTGGCAGATCGTCCGGATGAACCCGTTCCCGCCCGGTGCTCAGACTCACTTCCTCGGGCTTCCAACCGGTCACCCGCCGATACGACGGACTGACATACAGGGATTCCCCATCCGGTTTGACCAGGGCCACAATGTCCTCAGAGTTATCGGCCAGCAACCGGTACTGTTCCTCGCTCTGGCGAACGGCCTCGTCGGCCCGCCAGCGCGCCGTCACATCCCGAAAACTCCAGACCCGGCCCACGACCTTGCCCTCGAGAGTCTGTGGCCGCGAATAGCGCTCAATCAGTCGGCCGTCGCTAAACTGCAGCGTGTCAAAGGTGAGGGCCCCGGGTTGGTTATACACATCGCGGACCTTGGCCAGGAACGCCTGTGGATCCGCCAACTTCTCCGCGACAAGCGCCAGCAATTCCCGATCACTCCGGCGCGCCACCATCTCGGCAGACAACCCCCACAAATCGAGATATTGGCGGTTATAAGCGTTCACCAGACCTGTATTGGAATCCACCACCAGAACCCCGTCCGCCGTGGACTCGAGCGTGGCTTGTAACAGCGAGACCGACCGGGCCCGATCGGCCTCGATCTGTTTCCGCTTGGTCACATCCTCAAACAGGGCAATAAAATGATCTTTACCGGAGCCGTAGACAGCAATCGCAAACCAGGTTTTAAACGCGGGGAAATACATCTCAAACCGGGCCGGCTGGCCGGTCTGTGCCACGCGCCCATAAATCTCAAACACCTCCGGATTGGACTTTTGAATGTTGGGGATGACTTCGCTGACTTTCTTTCCGACAATGTCTTTGAGTCCGGTCAATCGTTCGAAAACTGGATTCACTTCGAGATAAACGAAGTCGGTCGGAACTCCGTTCGTGTACAACATTCGACAGTAGGCAAAGCCGTCGAGCATGTTCTCAAACAAGGCCCGGTAGCGTTCGCGGCTGAGGAACAACTCATTCTCCGCCCGCTGCCGTTGCGCATCCTTGTCCAAATTCTCCAGAGCCAGGGAGACATCATTGGCAATTTCCAGGAGCAAGGCCTGTTCCTGCTCGCGAAATACATTCGGCATCCCGTCGTACACCGTGACCACACCCACCACCACCCCTTGGATGTGCACCGGCATGGAGGCAATCGCCCGAATTCCGTACTCCACCAAAATCTCCCGCCACGGAGCCAGCCGCGGCTCCGCACTCACATCGTTGATGACCGCCGGTTGACCCGTCCGAATACAGGTCCCAATGGTCCCCTGCCCTTCGGGCCGGTCATCCGCATAAATGCGAACCTTGTCGAAAAAGTCTTGCTGCGCGCCCGCCCGAGCCACCGGGATGACAGCCTGGGTCTCGCGGCTATGCCAGCCAATCACGGCCAGTTTAAAGCCCCCGTTTTCAACGGCAATCCGGCAAACCTCCTGAAATAACTCCTTGCGCGAATGGACATGCGCAATGGTCCGGTCGATTTGACTCAGGGTGTTGTAAAGCCGGTTCGACCGCAGAATCTCCCGCTCCCGGTCTTTATCATACGTGATATCACGGGCCACCCGCAAATGGTACCGGTTCCCACCGGTCCGGATCAGGCTCAGGCTGACTTCCACCGGGAAAGTTGAACCATTCTTACGATGGTTGATGCTTTCATACACGACGTGACCCGAGTGTTGGATCTGGCCCACCATCTTCGGAAACTCGGCCAGCATGTCCGGCGTCATCAGGTCGGTAACCTTCATCTGCCGGAGTTCGGTGATGGAATAGCCATACGTCGCCACTGTTCGATCGTTGGCATCCAGAATCCGCCAATGGTCATCCGCAAAAATAATCAGATCGCTGGTATACCGCATGAGTTGTTCAGCGCGCTCGGTGGCCGCCACCCGCTGCCGCCGCCAAACCGTCCCGACCACCAACCCCGCGCCCATGGCGGACAGGACGGTCAAAGTCAGGGCCAGCCAGGCTTTCTGGTAGAGCAACCACAACGCCTCACTGCGGTCCACCGTCACCACAATCCGCCACGGCGTTTCGCCGATCAGCCGGGTCACTGCGAACACCGGCACGCCGCGACCATCCACGGTTAACAGCGAGCGCCCGGGGCCTCTTCCCGTCCGCGCCGGCCGGGAGCGGGCCGGCGGATCCACGGGCAACTGCAACTGCAGGGTCGTATGCGTCCAGTGGCTCAACTCGTTCAGCGCATAGACCTCGCGACCTTCAATCCGCAACAACCCCGCCACGGTCGAGTGGGTCGTCGGTGGCCACGACTGGACCAGTGGAAACAGATTCTGTTGCGGATCCAAACGCAACACCAACACCGCAATCGTCTGCCCCGCCCCGCCGATCGGACAAACCAAATTTAATTGCGGCCGGGCCATATCGACATCGTGCCGTAATTCTTCAAAAACAATATCGTTGGATTGCAGCGCGGCCTGCACGGCTGCATCCAGCTGGCCAGTGGCTGGATTGGGCAGGTCCGGCAGACTCAAGCGCCGGACCAAATTCGTATCCAACAGTTGCACGGCAACATACCGGTCGCGCCCTTTGATTAAATTTAACCAATTCAGCAAATCACCGTGAGCGGTGGCGGAATCCGGGTTCGCCAGGAACCGGGCCACTGCATGCTCAAGCATTTGGGTGCGCGCATAGAACCGGGCCTCTTCCAACCGTTCATGACGCCAGTGAGTAATCTGGGCGGCTTTCAGATCCCCGATTGTTTTCAACAAGTTCCGAACTTCGGTCTGATCGCGATCCTGGAGCTGGCGAATGCTCAACGCGGTAATCAACCCGATGATCAGCGCGACACAGGTCGCTAAACCGACCGGCAGCAAACCCGTCTTCGACCGGGCCCCGGCCTCGCGCGCCAGCAGTGCCAAACCAAGGAAGGTAAACTCAAAACCTGCCAATAGTGAACTCGGGGTGATCAGGGATTGGCCCTGCACCCAGCGAGTCTGGATCGCGTAGCTCGCGATGACAAATAAACCGTAGAGCACCACCCCACCCGCACAAATATTACAGGTCCACCGCCCCCACCGGGCGCCGCCCTGCGATCGCAGGTGCATCCCCAATGCCAATGCTGCCAAAGCAAAAACAAGGGCGCCTTGTTCCGTCAGGAAACTAACTGGAAAGTTGCCAATTCGCTCGGTGGTTTGCGCCAACCACTGTTCCACCGGTGAATCCCAGCCCAGGCTGTACCGCAGCACCACCAGCAGAGCCACGAGTCCCACCCCGCCCGCCACCACGTAACCAAACCGCCGGACCCACGGGATCGCCGGCTCACGCCGGATTAATAATAAGGCGGCGCCCATCAGGAAAAATAAGATTGCCGCACTGGGCGCCAGCGGCTTGAGGTTGGGACCGAAAGCCAGCATTTCCGTCACCCCCGCCACCCACGTCCAAACCGCTGCGACGGCCAACCCCAAGACAATTAAGGGGCAGATCTCGCTGATTCGGCTTGTGCGTTCTGGATCCGGGTGCATGGGTCTGCCATTTCGCTTCTGCGGTAAACCTTAGCACGGGATCAAAAAAAGTCACTTTCTTTTGCGGGACCAGGCTCACCCCCCTGCCTCCGTCTTGGCCCGGGATGGCAAACACCTGTTCAACGCGTCCCGGGCGCATCTTAGTACTGCCGCAGTAGGAGCGCCCTTCCGGGCGCGATCCCCGATGATTCACATCGACCGGTTGCGCCCGGAAGGGCTCCTACCGGCCGAGGCAGTGGAATGGCGGCAGTGCCGAGATGCGCCCACGCGTCCCCAACGCGTCGCTCGGAGATTGAATTCACAATGTTAATCAGGTAAGAACAGCCCCGTATGAGCACCGAAATTCCCAAAGCCTACGACCCGAAGACCGTGGAAGATCAGTGGTACGCCGATTGGCTGGCGCAAGGCCACTTCACCGCCAATCCGGCTTCCGCCAAGCCGCCGTATTCCATCGTCATCCCCCCGCCCAACGTCACCGGCGTCCTCACCATGGGCCACGTGCTCAACAACACCCTGCAAGACATCCTCGCCCGGCGGAAACGGATGCAAGGCTATGAAGTCCTCTGGCTGCCAGGCACCGATCATGCCGGCATCGCAACGCAGACCGTCGTCGAGAAGACCTTGCGCAAACAGGGCGTCATCAAACACCGCGACGATCTCGGCCGGGAAAAGTTCCTGGAAAAAGTCTGGGAATGGAAACACAAACACGGCGGCATCATCATCCAGCAGCTCAAAAAACTCGGCTGCTCGTGCGATTGGACCCGCGAACGCTTTACCATGGACGAGAAGTATTCGAACGCCGTCCTCCAAACCTTCGTGGACCTCTACCAGAAGGGGCACATCTACCGGGGCAAACGCATGGTCAATTGGGACCCCGCCGGCCGCACCGCACTGTCGGATGAAGAAGTCATCATGACCGAAACCGCCGGGCACCTCTGGCATATCAAATATCCGGTCATGGATGGATGGAAGGATGGAAGCCTGCCGGATGCCTCCTCCCAACCATCCTCCCTTCCAACCATCCAGTCTTCCCCTCTTCCAACCACCCAGTCTTCCCCTCTTCCAACCACCCAGTCTTTCCCCCTTCCAACCACCCAGTCTTTCCCCCTCCCAACCACCCAGTCTTTCCCCCTCCCCCCCAGCCCATCTTCCACCTTTCTTGTCGTCGCCACCACCCGCCCGGAAACCCTGCTCGGAGACGAAGCTGTGGCCGTGAACCCCGACGACCCGCGGTACCGGCACCTCATCGGTAAAAAACTAATTCTGCCACTCCGCAATAAAGAGATTCCGGTCATTGCCGATGCCGCCGTCGACCCGAAGTTTGGCACCGGCTGTGTGAAAGTCACCCCCGCGCACGACCTCGCCGACTACGAGATGGCGTTGCGCCACAAACTTCCTTTCACGGTGGTCATCGGCCCCGATGGAATCATGACGGCGGAAGCCGGCGAAGACTTTGCCGGACTCGACCGGTTTGAATGCCGGGAAGCGGTGGTCGAACAACTCCAGGAAGCCGGACTCCTCGTCAAGGTGGAGGACTACACCCACAACGTCGGCTATAGCGAGCGCACCAATGTTCCCATCGAACCCTATTTGAGCGAACAATGGTTCCTCCGGTATCCCCAGGTCCCGGCGGCCACCGCGGCCGTCGAAACCGGCGCGATCAAATTTTATCCCGACCGCTGGACCAAGACCTACACGCATTGGCTGCGCGGCATTCGCGACTGGTGCATCAGCCGGCAACTCTGGTGGGGCCACCGCCTCCCGGTCTGGTATCGAAAGAATCGTGGAACGGGCGTCCCGCCCGTTCAATCCACAACACCAAACGGGCGGGACGCCCGTTCCACTCAAGATATTTACGTCGGCATCACTCCGCCGCCCGATCCCGAAAACTGGACTCAGGACTCCGACGTGCTCGACACCTGGTTCAGCTCCTGGCTCTGGCCGTTCGCGACGATGGACGCTGCCACAGTAAAGAAATTCTATCCGACGACCGATCTGGTGACCGGCCCGGACATTATTTTCTTCTGGGTCGCCCGCATGATCATGGCCGGCTACGAGTACACCGCCACCGCGCCGTTCGCCAACGTCTACTTCACCGGCATCATCCGCGACTCCCAGGGCCGTAAAATGTCCAAGTCGCTCGGCAACTCGCCCGACCCGCTTGATCTCATCGCCAAGTATGGCGCCGATGGCCTGCGCTTCGGTCTGATGCTGATCGCTCCGCAGGGCCAGGACATCTTGTTTGATGAACGCCGCAGTGAAGTCGGCCGCAACTTCATGAACAAGCTCTGGAACGCCGCGCGCTTTATCCAGATGCAGCGGGCTCAGGTTAGTGGAACGGGCGTCTCGCCTGTCTCCTCTGCCAATCTCAATGCCCACGACCACCGGGTGCGGCACGAGCTGAACGAAGCCATCACCAAAGTCAGCACCGCCCTCGATGCCTACAAATTTAATGATGCCGCGAAAGAACTCTACGACTTCGTCTGGGGCGATTTCTGCGATTGGTACATTGAAGCCAGCAAAGTCTCGCCAAACATCGCCGTGCTGGACGAAGTGCTGAATACCACTCTCCGCCTCTTGCATCCGTTTGCGCCATTCATCACCGAGGAATTGTGGCACAGCATGGGCTACGCCACCGGCACCATCCAGTTCACGGAGTGGCCCACTGCCCAGACCGGCGCCACGAGTTTCAGGGAGGAGACCGAGGCCCTCTACGGCATCGTCACCGCCGGGCGTCAGCTGCGCAACGACAATGGTGTGGACCCGAAAAAGAAAGTCCAATTCGTCATCAAGCCGAGCCAGCAAGCCGACTTCTTCCGAACCGAGATCCATTTCTTGACCGGGATCCTCAATGCGGAATTGGTCACGATTGACGAGCACTACACGCCAACCGGTCTGGCCCCCAGCCTCGTGACCGCGGCCGCCAGCATTTTCATGGTCGGCGCAATTGACCCGGCGGCCGAACGCGCGAAGCTGACCAAGCAACTCGCCGACCTCGAGAAACAAATTGCCAGCACGGCCGCGAAATTAGCAAACGAAAGTTTCGTGAGTCGGGCCGCGCCCATTGCCGTCGCTCGCGAACGCGAGAAACAGCAGACGCTCAGTGTGCAGCGCGAGAAACTAAGTGCTTTGTTGAAGGCGTTAGGTTGAAGCTTTGGGCGGCGACCCGTGGCGCAGATCCTCTTTGTCGTGAGATTGCAGAAGCCCTTGCGGGCATGGACTGTTCGAAATGGCGGCCCCAACGGGATTCGAACCCGTGTACCCAGATTGAGAAGCTTACCTGCCGCGTCCCCAGCCGTGCCACCTTGCGCCAATAATGTTTTGCCGTCAAGCATCTTACGCCACTTTTGCCGCTTGTGGGGTTGTGTGGGTTCTTGGTGAATCTTGGGGGCACGCGGGTATACTGGCGGGTATACCGGAAACGGCCTCGTTGCTGGGTGCAATCGTATGGCGCACGCGCCGCGCCGCCGCCAGCAAGTGATCTTGCCGCAAGTCGCCGTAAGTGCTGGCAATGATTGCCGGCCCCGTCTTGTTGTCGCCAATCAGCATCGCAATCTCGGCGTCGGTCAAACCGCTCTGCCGCGCACTGGTCACAAAGTAGCTTCGCAGCCCGTGCGGGGTAACGTGCCCCAGCCCCAGCGCCTTGCAAGCCGCTTTGATTCGAAGATTAACGGGGCGGCGTGCGCGGGGTGTTTTGGGGTCGTGCGGCCTCGGAAACAGCAACCCGCTTGCCCCCCGCCCTTGCATACCGCGCAACAGCGTTTCGAGTTCGGGCGTGATCGCAACCCACGGATTGCAGCCGTGCTTTTCGCGGTTCACTTGCACAAGCCCTTCGCCAAGATTTACCGCCTCCCACGTCAACGGCAACGCTTCGCCAATCCGCAAGCCGCTGTAAGCCAGAAACGCTACAAGGTCGGCCACGGCCAGTTCACAACGTGCCGCTTGCTGGGCGTTTCTGCCGTCGCTGGGGCGTTGGTCGCCGTAGGCGTCGCGCTCATTGGCGGGCTTGCTGGGCGCGAAAGTGGGGGGCCTTTGTAACCATTGCCCTTGCCGCCGCGCTCTTTGGTGATCGGTTCGCGGGCCGGCTTGCGGTATGCCGATTTGACGGCGCCGTGGGTTTCACTGGTTGCCAGTCCACAACGGGCCGCGCCGGTCTCGACAAGGGCCAGGGCGTCGGCCTCGACAACGCCAGCGTCGCGCAATTGCACAGCAGCGGCGAAAGCTTCGGCTTGCCGTAGGCCTTCGGGTGCGCCGTGTTCAAGAAAAGTCCGCGTGCGGGCCGGCAGCTTGGCAAGGTCAACACTCACGCCGCGCCGTCTTCCGTTGTCGCCGCGTGCCGTTCCAAAAACGCCAGCCAGTCACGTTCGCGCACACGGGTCACACCGCCCAGGGTCACAACGCGCAACCCGCCGCCGTGTCGCAGCCGATACAAGGTGGACCGGCTGAAATTGCCCGCCATTTGAACTTGCTCCAAAGTGAAAAGCCGCTCCGGTTGGGGTATGGTGTTTTGTTGCGGCGCGTGGACTCGCGCCGCCGTCGCTGTAATGGCCTCGACGCTCATACCGTCACCCGTGAGAAAATCGTTTCCGGTTCAACGCCCAGCGCCCGCGCCAGCCGTAACCGCTGGTCAAGCGTGGCGTCGCGTGCGCCGTTTTCAATTTTGCTATAAGTGGTGGGGCAGATACCGGCAGCAGCGGCCAGTTCCC
>Ga0209083_1000597_pt1 | contig 50808 bp, 44 predicted proteins | sample AM7aDNAmetaG_FD_184132 | JGI IMG/M metagenome (GOLD analysis project Ga0209083, IMG submission 184132) | Freshwater microbial communities from Finland to study Microbial Dark Matter (Phase II) - AM7a DNA metaG (SPAdes) (version 3) | ecosystem: Environmental > Aquatic > Freshwater > Lake ...
CCCTAAACATCGGCGAAGAAATCAGCATATCCCCCAGCTCGTTATGCTGGCGGACTACAAGCACGGATTTTAAGGAACTTAAATCGAGTTTTTCCGCATCAAGCTTTTTTGCCCTGATAAAAAAGAAGAGCACGCGCTCAAAGAGCGCCCTCGCTTTCCACTCCATTTCCCGCATCATTTTTTTCACTTGCCGTCCTCGGTCCTCGGTCTTCCGCCCTCTGCTCTACTGCGCATCCGCGCATCGAATCCTCTGCCCTCGATGCACCCTGGCGAATCGACATGGTCGATTCACTCCATAAGATTAAGCAAAATTGTCAAAGCCATTGTGCATCAGTTCCTTCCATCCAGCGTCCAACCATCTAACCCTCTGACCCTCCAACCTTCTGCCTTCCGTCCCCTTTGTTTATGTTTACATTAAGAACGTTACGAACGTTACAAACGTTATAAACCATTATTTAGTAAAATCCTCCGGGCGTGACTTCCACCTATTATGCACCCAGAACCAGAGCGGCGGATACTTCCTGACATAACTTTCAAGCATTGAAGCCCACTTCTGGGTGTTGGCTTTGACATCCGCTTCAAAATCGCCCGTTGAATCTAGTTCTATCGCCTTTTCAACAACGGCCGTGTGCGTGCCGTCGGGATTCCTTACCATAAAAGTCATCAGGAGCGGAGCGCCCGTCTTCATAGCGAGAACCGCGGGACCCTTCTTTGTTCCTGCAAGCCTTCCAAAAATATTCACGAACACGCCGTCAAACGCGGCGTCCTGGTCAGCAAGCAACCCCACGCCTTCATTCTTCTTAAGCGTCCGGAGTATCTCCTTCACTGAGTCTCCGGTGTAAACTATTCTCAGCCCGTTAAGGGAGCGGTACTTGTTTATCAGCCGGTCCGTGTAAGGATTTGACTGCGGGAAAGCAACAGCCATACAGGGTACCAATTTCGGAAAGATAAGGCCGGATAGCTCCCAGTTGCCGAAATGAGGGATTATCATTATAACGCCTTTGCCCCTAGCCCTTGCCTGCTCAAGAAGTTCTTTTCCCTCAACTTTCAAAAAACCTTCGTACTTCTTTCCTTTTAGGGCCGGAATATACAGGAATTCCATTAGGGACATCCCGATGTTCTCAAACAGGGCGTCCATATAAGCCTCTATCTCGGCCGCGCTTTTGTCAGGAAAAGACAAAGTCATGTTCTGCCTGGCAAGCGCGGTATGCTTTTTGTCAATTTTTTTAAGCAGCCTTCCCAGCGACCTTCCCAGCCCCTGCGCGGCTTTCAGAGGAATCCTTCGTACCAGGAACGCGGCTGCGATTACAAAGAGGAATTGTATGAACTGCCCCGCTTTTTTCATTTCAATCCCAGCCTCTCGCGCAATTCTTCTTCTCCGGAAGTTATTTTTACCCCTATCCTAAGTTCTAAGGCGGGAAGCTCCGTCCCGGGCACGCCGGGAGAAACAAGTTTAACCGCGTCTTTCCCGGTGGTAACGATAAAGGCGCAGCCTGCGGCAAGCCTGTCAATTTTACTTATGTCCGAAACCGAATAATAATGATGGTCCCTGAAGCGGATGGGAACAATCTTTTCCGCGCCGAGAGCTGACACCATCATTTCAAAATATTCCGGATTGCCTACCCCGGAGAGCACCGCGACTCTTTTGCCCGATAGCGCCTCGAACCCGGGTGCTTTTTCTTTGCTCCTGATATTTACCAGCGCCTCCGGGGCGTAAACGCTCTTTATGACCAGGGCGCCCGGATTAATTCTCTTGACCCTCTTTTCAAGCCGGGCGGTGTCCGCCGCATCGCTCTTTGAGAGAATTATGATATCGGCCGCGCGAAGCGACCTGACCGGCTCCCTGAGAATTCCCGCCGGAAAGAGCAGCCCGTTTCCGAACGGGTTCAGAGAATCCACCAGCACGATGTCCAGATCCCTTGAAAGGGAAATCCGGCGCTGGAAACCGTCGTCAAGGAGCAGAACTTCTGAGGAATATTTTTCAATTGCGGCGAGTCCCGCAGAATACCTGTCTTTTGAGACTACCACAGGGGCGCCGGAAAGTTCGGAAGCCAGAAGGAATGGCTCGTCGCCGAGGGCTTCCGGGCTAAAATCTTCTTTTGAGAAAATAATTTTCCCTGAACTTTTTCTCGCGTAGCCCCTCGTGAGGACCGCGACGCTCTTTCCCTTAAGCAGTGAAGCGAGGTAGAGCACGTGGGGCGTTTTCCCAGTTCCCCCGAGCGTGATATTGCCCACGCTTATGACCGTTGCCGGCAGTTTTCTTTTTTTTAGGATTGAAAGCGCGTAGAGCCGTTCTTTGAGCTTCAGCGCGGAAAAATAGATAAGCGAGACGGGAAAAAGCAGAAAAAGAGACGCCTTTATGAAATAACCCGGCAATCTTTTCAATTCAGCACCCTTTTTATCATATCAATGTTATTGTTTAGCGGGCCTTCGCGCGCAGCGATATATGCGGCGGCCGTTTCTCCTGCGTGCCCCGGCGTAAGTTTAAGCTCCGCGAGGAGTGCTCTGCCGAGCGCCGCCCCGTCAGACGCTTCAAACCCAAGGCCCGCTTTAATGAGCGAAGCGGCTATTTCCCTGTAATTCTCAGTGTATTTTCCGAAGAACGCGCGCCTTCCCAGGTAAAGCGGCTCCAGCAGGTTATGCCCGCCGATATTCGCAAGGCTGCCCCCCACGAACGCTCCGCCGCAGAGTTCATAGGCTGCCGCGAGTTCTCCCATCGTATCCAGGAGGACGATATCCGCCGGTTTCCCGCCTTTAAGCGACGATCTTCTTGCGACCGTAAAACCCGAGGCCCTGAAAAGTTCCTCAAAAGCCGCGTTTTCCTGCATAAAACGCGGAGCAACGATGAAAGTAGTTTCCGGCAATTCCTTCCTCACGATAAATACCGCGGCCAGCAGTTCGCCGGCCTCGCTTTCGTGCACGCTCCCGGCCGTAATTACATTTTTCCTCAGATAAGGCGCCAGGTCGCTCTTCAGCCAGGACGAGCTTACCGGATCAGAAAGGAAAACTTCGAATTTTAAGTCTCCCGTGACGGTTGCGCGCCCGTTTTCAGGCAGGAGAATTCCAAGTCTTTGAAGATCCTCCGCGCCTCTCATGCCGAAAGCGTCAACCTGCTCCAGCATGCCTCTCATGAAACCTTTCGCAAAACGGTAGCGTCCGAACTTTTTGTCGGAAAATCTGCCGTTAACGACCGCGATCTTACCTCCCGACCTTTTGACGGCGTAAAAAAGGGAGGGCCACAACTCGGTCTCCGCCGCCACCAGCAGCGCCGGGCGTATCAGACTGACAACCGGCGAAACAAGAAATATTATATCCAGAGGCATATAGAATTTATGGATCTCCGGGGCGAACTTCTCGAGCATGCGCTTCCCGTTCAGAGTCGTGACTGAAAAAACGATATTCATATCCGGGTAGGCGGCTTTCAATTTTCTTGCCAGCGGAATCATGCATTTGCATTCCCCCGAGGAGGCGGCGTGCAGCCAGATGTTTCCGCGTTCCCCAAAGAAAGCTCTGAGCCCGGCCGGATAGACGGCAAGCCGCTGAAAAATGCCGTCCCTGACGCGCTCAGAAAAAACACAAAACACCGCCGCCGGCACTATGGCAATAACAGCGAGCAGGCAGACAAGCGCGTTATAGATAATAAGGTTTACCGGCATATTTTTCCGGCTTCCAGGGTTACTCTGTCCATTTCAGCCTGAAGTTCCATTCTCTTCTCCTCCATAAGCTTTTCATCCGCTCCGGCCGGCACAGTTACGGGGTTTCCCCAGACAAAAACACCGCGTGAAAAAGGCAGAGGAATAATAAATTTATCCCAGCTGTTTATGACTATCTTCCTTGAGGCGTCAAACCCAAAAGGATAAACCGGCGCGCCGGATATCTTGGCTAGAACAATTGCCCCGCCCTTAACTTCTTCTCTCGGTCCTTTCGGCCCGTCCGGGGTAATTGCCGCGTCAGGCCCTTCAGCCAGGCCACGTTTTAGGAGTATCAGCGCTTTTACTCCTTCCCTGGAAGAGGAACCGCGGACTGTCCCGTAGCCCAGTTTGTTCATAACCCTGCTGATATACTCTCCGTCCCTGCCCATGCTGACCAGACAGTTTATGCCCCTGTTCCTGTAGAAAAATACAGACATAAGTATGCGGCTGTGCCAGAAAGCGTAGATTGCGCGTCCGGACTTTCTGTTTCTCGGAGAGAATTCGCGGTTGCCCGACTCGGTTATTCTCATAGTAGAACCGAGAATAAGGGTCAATACCCTTACCAGAAACGGCAATATGGACATCAATAACTTTTCCTTCAATTTTTTATCCCGTTTTGAGCCGTGTTTTCAGCTGCAGAATTTGCAGGCGCCGGTATTTATGGACTTCATGTACTTTTTTACGGCGTTTATATCGTTCATGGAGAGGACCGCGGAGGCGATTGCCCTAGCGTCTTCCATCTTAATGGTACGGATGACTTTCTTTACCTCGGGGACCAGTATGGGAGCGGTTGAGAGCTCGTCCATTCCGAGGCCTATCAGCAGCGCCGTGAAAGCCGTGTCGCTCGCCATCTCACCGCACATTCCCACCCATTTTCCTTCCGCGTGGGCCGCCGAGGCTATTCTCTTTATTGAACGGAGTATTGACGGGTGCAGCGGGTTATACATGTAAGCCAGTTTCTCGTTCACCCGGTCTATCGCGAGCGTGTACTGGATCAGATCATTTGTTCCTATGGAAAAGAAATCAACCTCTTTGGCCAGCACATCCGCGGTCACCGCCGCAGACGGTATTTCTATCATCGCGCCCAGCTCCAGATCCTTGTCAAACTCAACCCCTTTCTTCTCTAGGTCTTCCCTGACCTCGGCGTAGACCGCCATTGCCTGCCTAAGTTCCTCCACCGAGGAAATCATCGGGAACATGATTTTTATGTTTTCAAGCGTGGAGGCGCGGAGTATCGCGCGCAGCTGCGTCTTGAAGATCTCGGGGCGGGATAAGCAGAGCCGGATGGCCCGAAGCCCAAGGAAAGGATTCTCTTCTTTTGGAAGGCCGAGGTTTGATAAAAGTTTGTCGCCGCCGACATCCAGGGTGCGGATTATTACCGAGCGCGGCAGGGCGGCTTCCGCCGCCGACTTGTAGGCTCTAAACTGCTCGTCTTCGTTAGGAAGGTCCGGCCGGTTCAGGAAAAGAAATTCAGTCCGGTAAAGCCCGATGCCGGTCGCGCCGTGGCGCGAAACCAGAGGCAGTTCATCCTGTATCTCAATGTTGGCGGCGAGCTCAATCACATGGCCGTCAAGGGTCTCGGAAGGAAAGTCTTTCAGCTTGGCAAGCTGGGCTTCTTCCTGTATAAATTTCCCTATTTTCTTTTCATAAAGCCTGAGATCATCTTCCGAAGGATTTACTATTACAATGCCTTCGGTGCCGTCAACAATGACGGGATCGCCGGTTTTTATTTGAGTAGAAACCGTGCTTAACGCGACAACCGCGGGAATCTCTAAAGCCCTGGCCATTATTGCCGTGTGAGAGGTCTTCCCTCCCATATCGGTGCAGAAACCTATTACCTTATCCCTCCGCAGCATTACAGTGTCGGACGGGGTAAGGTCCCTTGAAAACACAATGGACTCGTCGGTTATATCGGCAAGCGTTTCCCTGCCCTTCCCGATGATGTTGCGGAGCACCCTTCTGCCGATATCCCTTATGTCATTCGCCCTTTCACGCAGGTATTCATCGTCTATTTTGGCTATGGAATCCGTGAAACGCGTAACCGCCGAATGAAAGACAAATTCAGAATTCAGCTTTGTTTCCCTGATTTGCTTCGCGACTTCGGTGGTCATTGCAGGATCTTCAAGTATCATAAGGTGGGCCGAGAATATATTTGAATGCTTGGAGCCCATATCGCGGTTTACTTTGAGCTCTATTTCCCTGATCTCGCGTTTCGTGAGCTCAACCGCCGCGTTGAATTTCTTAACTTCTGCCCCGACTTCGGAATCCTTGAGCGGCACTTTAAGCACGACGAAATCTTCCGCCTGCAGCGTGAACGCCTTCCCTATTACTATGCCGGGCGAAGCCCCTACGCCCTTAAAGAGTTTTCTCATTCCTTCTCCCCGAACTTATCTTCGACCAGCTTTCTCAGCTTTGCGCACGCGTCGGACTCGTCCGCCCCGGTGCATTTTATTACCAGTTTGGTCCCGGGCGACGCCGCAAGCGCCATAAGACCCATGATGCTTTTACCGTTTGCCGACTGCCCTTCCTTTTCTATCTGGATGTCGCAGGAAAAACTGTTAGCGAGTTTTATGAAGACCGCCGCGGCCCGAAGGTGCATGCCCAGCTTGTTCGCTATTACGGCTTCTGTTTGCATGTTAACTCCTTCAATAAATATAGGTAAGCATTATAATCCCGATGATAATTCCGTAGAAAAGCACCGTCGGGGTTATTTTTATTTTCAAAAACAAGAGCAGGAGCAGCAGCGACAGGAACATAAAGAGCCCCTGAAGCGAATGGTGCATAGCCTGAATCTGAAACGGCAGCAGCCCCGCGTTGTTAAGCGAAAAGAGGAACGGAAAAAGAGACCCGATCATTACCAGGGCGATAAGGGAAAGCCTTTCATTCATGCTGCGAAGGTCCAGCTTGGCAATGTAGTTTATAATGCTTGGCCCGTTCTCGTAACCTTTAATAATGCCCGCGTAGCGGACTGACAGCCCAAACGCGTTGTAAAGAAAGAGCGCAACCAGCGGACCCAGGAAGGCAAGCCCGTATTTGTCGCCGCAAAGGAGTATGATGCAGACCCCGATAACCGCGCAGAAAGGGCGCAGGTACTCCCAGAAGAAATTATCACCCATAGCGGCAAGCGGACCCATCATGCTGTTCTTCAAAGCTTCTATCTCTTCGGGCGTCACAGGCTCGCCAAGTTTCATCTTCTCTTCCATGTGGATTACCACGCCCATAATGAACGAGGCCATCGCGGGATGGGTGTTGAAGAACTTCAGGTTTCTTCCGATAAAAGCCTTCCTGCCGTCAAAATCCGGATACAGGCGGTTCCCTATAGGGATAAGGGCGTATGCAACGCCAATATTCTGCATCTTTTCGTAATTCCAGGAAGCTTCCAGCAGGAAGAGCCTGAAATAGACTTTAAAAAGGTCTGTTTTTCTTATTAGTTTATACACCTGTTTTTTTCTCCCTGCCCAGGTAAAGCAGCAGCATGGCAGCCAGTATGCTGAGCGCCATTATTAAAAACGGGCTTACTCTCGTAAAAAAAGAAAATACAAAGACTGCGATAAAACTCAGGGCAAAATGAAGCGTGTACTTCTTCATAAAGAATATTTCCATTACAACCGCTATTCCTACAAGCGGAACAAGGTAAAACGAGGTTCCCATGGCCGCCTTCACATTGTCCGGCAGAGAATTGTAAACATTTAGCAGTACATGGCTCCCGAAGAATATTGGAATAAAACATACCAGAAAGCCTTTCAAAAGCGTTACAACAATATTCATATACTGTATCATTTCAACATTGGGTATTCTTTCTTCCTGTACCTCTCCGTCAAGATAATCCGAAAGCCTGCTGTTCAATTCCCGGATATGCGACTCCAGCCACCGGCTCATGAAACCTACCGGGATAGAGATGATAATACAGAACATAATTATAGATTCCGAAGAATTTCCGAGAGCGGCTATGTAGGTGGATGCCAGATAGACGGAAACAACTGTTACCGGCAGCACCTCTACCGGAAGGTACGCCCCCACCGGGAGCATGCCGACCCAAACCAGTTCAATGAAATAGGCCACGAGAAATCCTGTTTTCGCGTCGCCCATTAAAAACCCGGTGAGCGGAGCCACAACCAGCGGCCGGGACAGCATAGTCCCGCCGATGGTTCTTACATCGATGCTTAGGAAAGCCGCCAGCAGGCATATGACAAGAAGGTCAGCGTGCACTCGTTACCTCCAGGCTGAACGCCGTTCTAAAAACAGCCTCCGGAGCAAGCTCAAGCACCCACGCCGGACAAAGCGCGGAACTCTGGTAAACTTTCTCCAGCTTACCGATAGACTGGGAAATAGTGCTGACCGGCATACGCCAAACCTCGGTTTTGCCTTCGAAACGGAACCTGAGGCAAAGATTAAGCCATTCATCCGTAATTGAAGCCCCGGAGACCCCGTTCACTCTCCCAAAGCCGGAGAGCCTTGAGTCTTCCGGCTTCTTTCCGTCAAACATATAGTAGCGGTCCGAAGAATCACCGCCCAACATCGCGAAGTTGAACTCCGGAACAAATTTGAATGAGGTCTTATGCTTTGAGCGGTTCACAATCTCGTAGCCGAATTTGATGACAGGGTCGCTCGCGGATATGGCCACGGTCTTTGTAACCCTGAAATCATTGCCCCAGACCTTTCCTTCGCGGGCAAGAGAAACCACGGCGCTGTCACGGCCTTTCTCAAGTTTATAAGCGTACGGGGCAGCCACGAAATCCCCGACTTCTTTATATTCCTTCTTCGCAAAATCCGCGGCCTCCTGATTGGCAGCGCAAAAATGGTCAATGAAAGAAACCCTGCGGTAAGAATCATAACACAGCTCTTTCTTCAGCCCTTCGTCGAACTTCCGCTGCATGTCATGAATGCTGTCGTGTCCTGTCCCGCCCCCCTGAGCCGCTTCCTTAAAAAGGTCCTCATGATAAGCTTCGCGTCTTCTGCTCAAGGTATCCAGGGCGTTAAACTCGGCCTGCTTTATGTCAAACTCAAATATGTTGCCGCCCTCATCTGGGTCAATGTAGATATTGTAAAGGTTTGAATTGAGCAGGACCTCAATCCTGTTGTCCTTGTCAAAATCTGTTTCGTCGCATTCCAGCCAGGACTTCCTGCCGAGCCTTAAAGAGTCCGCCAGCATTTCAGCCTTAATAAGCCGCCTGTAAATCGCGAACCTCAAATGATTAAGGTAGAGCCCTCCGAAAACTCCGTGCCAGTAAGCGCAGTTGCACTGGCCGCTCCACATTAAGCGGCGGGCTTCCGCCGCTCCGGGGTCCGAAGCGTCCAGCGCGTTTGCCTTGTCCGACACATAGAGCATTTTTTTCTGCATATTATTGCTTTCAGGATATTTAGCCAGAAAGTTCCGGAACAACCCGCCCTTCACGAATCTCCCGAACCTGTCAAATTCATTGCGCTCTTTCAGCAGCCCCGTGAACTTCTCGAATTCCAGTATTGACTCGGCGGGCATAGCCCATTCAAGCATCTCTTTGTAGGAGGAGGTTGGCATGTAGACGCGGCCGAGAGGGCGCGTATTTTTCACGCAGTCCGTGAAGGTTGTGGTGATAAGCCATTCCTTGTTCCGGTCGAGCATGTCAAAGAATTTTTCCAGCCATTTCTTGCCGTAAACCCATTCATGCGTGTCAGGCCAGATACCGAACTTCTCTCCGTCATCGGCGATAGTTACAACCCTGTCCCCCGCTTCCGTGGCGGCCGCTGCCAGGTACTTCTCGGTCTCTTCCGGCATCCTAAACGGGATAAAATATCTCATCTTGGCGTTTATCGGAAAAATGTTGAGCGTGTACCCCTCGTCCTCCGTGACAAAATACCCGTGCATCTGGTCTTCTTTAAGCCCCGCGCCTTCAAAATGAGTGTCGTCCACAACAGCGTAATTTACGCCGGCAAGCGCCAGCGACTTGGCAAGGGCAGGTTCCCACACCCTTTCAGTCAGCCACGCGCCGGAGGGCTCATACCCGAACATCTTTTTTATATAGGAGTTCATGTGCTTTATTTGCCCGATGCGGTCCCTTTCCGGGATAAGCGGAAAGATCGGTTCATAGAAACCGCCTGACATTAGCTCGCACCTGCCGGATGAGACAAGAGCCCGAAGCCTCTCGAAAAATTCGGGCTTGCGCTCTTCCAGCCACTCCAGCAGGCAGCCGCTGTAATGAAACACGAATTTCAGCGAAGGGTACTTTTCTATTGTTTCAATAAAAGGAAGGTACGCCCTCTTATAGGCGTCCTCAAAGACCCAGTCAAAATTGCCCACCGGCTGGTGGCAATGCAGGCCCATTATGAAATTGACTTTTTTCACTTCTGCTTCTCCGCTGCAATCAAATTCCTACTTTTCGGGGCAGGCCCCTTTAAGCAGGCACTCAAAAAGATCCTGCGGCTTGTCGGTCGGCACCATCTGATAGAACACCTTCACGCCAAGTTTTTTTAATTCGCTGAAATCCGCGATATCTTGCTCATTTAAAAACACGCTCTTGCTGTATTCCTTTTTATTGACTGAATGCCTCATCCCTCCGAGGTTAACCCTGTCAAACTTGAAGCCTTTATTGAAAAGCCTCACCAGGTCCGCCGGGTTCGTCACTATGATGATAACCCTGTGCTCCGTAATTTCGGCGGAATCCTGCGTAAGATTAAAACCATCCACGGAATAAATCATCGCCTGCAAATTCGGCGGCACGGCCATCTTCATCAGGCACTTCTGCATCTCATTGGAAGCGACAGTGTCGTTTATGCAGATAATTTCATCCGCCTTGGTGTTCGGAACCCACCCGACAATAACCTGACCGTGTATCAGCCTGTCGTCAATCCTTATAAGTTCTACTGCCATGTTTTTTGTATCTCCGACATTGGTATAATGCTCTTTTTTGCCTTCTCGGCGACATCCTTCGCCAGCGCGCGCGGGTCCCGGAGCGATTCGCGCAGCAGAAGCGATTCAAGCAGCATCGGCAGATTAATCCCGGTCAATATCTCCACCTTTTCCGAAATGAACTGGAGGCTTACATTTGTGGTGCTGCCCCCGAACATATCGGTAAAGATTAAGACATTCCCGCCCGACTCTTTCCCTGCTTTCGCTATGGCCTCGCTGACCTTTGCCTTAAGATCATCAAGACCTTCAAAAGCGTTTAAGCAGACGGGCTCAAGCGCCGCCTGAGGGCCGATTACCAGCTCTACCGTCTTTACCATGGCGCATGCCAGGTCCCCGTGAGTAACAACAACTATTCCTATCATAAGCCCCCTGTGCGTTAAATTGAGATAGCCTTGATGACCGCTCTTCCGAGCCTCTGGGCGTCATGCCTCGCGAGTCCGGATTCGTCCAAGCGGATTAGTTTCTTCCTGATAATTTTTACGCCTAGTTTATCCACCTCGTCCCAGTCCATCTTTACCTGGCAGGAACCCTCCGAACTGTACTTGATAAGCGTGTCCTCCGGAACCTGTCCTTCGTTTACCACACAGTAATGCAGGAACGGATACCCTGCTTGGTCAAGGATCTTTTTCACCTGGTCGCTGAGAAAAGTCCCGTCGCTGCCGTTCCTTCTTGTCATTATATTGGACACCAGCACCTTGGCGCACTTTGACTTTACGACCGCGTCCTTTATTTCGCCGAGCAGGAAGAAGGGCAGCAGTTCCGAATAAAAACTTCCGGGACCTATAACCAGCGCGTCAGCCGAATAGATTACTCTTACCGCTTCCGGATTGGCCTTTACCCCGGCCGGTTTCAGCGTTACTTCCGGCGTGCAGGTTTTGCCTGCCATATTTGCTTTTCTCGGCGATTTGAGCGCCAGTTCCACCCGGTCAAAGGTAGCCGGCACAACCCTTCCCGAAAGCGAGAGCACCCTTGAGGATTCGTCCAGAGCGTTTTCTAAACCTCCGGCCTCTTTGCGCATCGCGTCAAGGAAGAGCCCGCCGAAACTTTCACCCTTAAGACCGCTTGTTCCGAACCTGAAGCCCAGCAGGTCCCTCATCCTTTTGTTGCTTCCCGAGAGCGCCGCCAGCGAGCTTAAAAGATAGGATTCTTCCGGGAAGGAGATGACGGAAATATTTTCCGTGTAGCTTGACAGCCCTTCCAGTAGCGGAACAATGCCGCTCGCCCCCCCGAACACCACAATCTTCGGGCCTCTCTTCAGCCTCAAATGCCTGTAAACGGAATTAATGTAGCCGTTCTTTCTGCCGGGATTGATAATGGTCAGGAAAGCGTAAGTGCCTCTCCTCATCGCCATCAAAATACCGAGCAGCCCGATGCCCAGCACGATAAAATCTATCGTGACCAGCCGGCTCAATTTTACGACCGTGACCCTTACTTTGGCAGAAAAGGTCTTTGCCGAGATAAAATGCGTAAGGTCCAGCTTCGGAAAAACCTGGCCGATTATACCGGTAAGCCCGAAGGCAAGCAGTATTAGGCTTATAATAAAGACCATTAGCCAGGTCTTGAGCATAGGCCTGGAATAGAGCCATCTGGAGAACTTACTCTCTTTTGCCGCCATCTTTGTCCATTTCCCTCATTATGTTGTTCTCAAATTCCGCTGCCGAGGAATAGCCCATCTTCTTCAGCCGCTGCTGCATGGCCGCGACCTCCAAAAGAATGGCTATGTTCCTGCCTGGTTTTACCGGTATCACCATCTTCGGCAGCTTCACGCCGAGAAGTTCTTCCGTGTTTTCATTTAAGCCTGTCCGGTCGTAGCTCTTGCTCTTGTCCCATTCCTCAAGATGCACAAACATTTCAACTCGTTTCTTGTCCCTGGTCGCCCCCACTCCGAAAAGGTCTTTGACCGAGACTATCCCAACACCCCTCACCTCGAGGAAATACATCAGAAGTTTCTGCGGGAACCCTATGAGCCGGTTCTCAGAAGTTTTTATTATCTCCACTATATCGTCCGCGACAAGCCTGTGACCGCGCTTGATAAGTTCCAGCGCGCACTCGCTCTTGCCGATACCGCTCTTTCCGGTGATAATGACGCCGACTCCGTACACATCCACCATCACGCCGTGGAGGGACAGTTTTTTCGCCAGCTTCTCTTCCATGTAGTTGGTGGCTTCGCTGATGAAGGCCGTAGTGTATAGGGGCGTCTCTATTACCGGGATGTTGCGCTTGTCCGCCGACTGGATTATTTCCTTGTAGAGCCTCAGCCCGCGGCAATAAAAGAGCACCGGTATCTTGTACCTGAAAAGCCTGGAAATAACTTTTTTCCGTTCCGGGGCCGGCAGTTTTTCGAGGTAACTTACCTCGGTCTTGCCGATTACCTGAATGCGCTCTGAGGGAAAGAAATCAAAAAAACCTGTGAGAGCGAGCCCGCACCTGTTGACATCGGTCACCGTAAGCTCGTGATCCAACCCGCCTTTCCCGGCAACCAGTTTGAGCTTCCAGTCCGCGCCTTTTTCCGTTATGAGTTCTCCGACTGTAAAGGCCATTAGATTTTCAGCTTCTCTTCTTCCGAGATCACAGTGAGCACTTCTTCGGCCGTCGCGCAGTTCACGAGCGATTTCCTGAAATACTTATCTTTCAGGAGGCCGGAGATTTTCGCGAGAGATTTCAAGTGTATACCGCTCGCGTTGTAAGGAGCAAGCAGAAGGAAGAATATATTGACCGGGTCTCCGTCGAGGGTGTCAAACTGGCAGCCCTCTTTGGAAAGTCCAAAACCCGCCACAAGCGCGGAGACGTTATCCGTCTTGCCGTGGGGGATCGCCACGCCCTGTCCTATGCCTGTGGAACCGAGTTCCTCGCGCTCCAGCAGCACCTGCATCACTTTCACCTTGTCCGTCACCTTTCCAGAGGCCGCGAGGATGTCTACAAGTTCCTCCAGAGCCTCCTTCTTGGTCTTGGACTTGAGGTCAACCTTGATACAGTCCTTTGTCAAAAAATCGGTTATTTTCATTTCCCTACCCCCTTCAAAATTTTATGATTCCTTTTTTTATTCTTACCCCGCGCTTAGAGCCTGTGCCTTTGTCCGGCTTTCAGGATCTTCATCTCTTCACGATACTTGGCGACGGTCCTTCGCGAAAGCCTGATGCCTTTTGCGGCAAGTTCCAAAGCGACTGCCCCGTCTGTAAGAGGCTCGCTCCCCGGCTCGGTTTCTATCATTCTCTTTATCATTCCCTTTACCGAACCCGAAGAAACGCTTTCGCCCTCCCCGCTGCTCAGTTTCACATCAAAAAAATGCCTGAAGGCAAAAGTCCCCGCCGGCGTCTGGATATATTTGTTCGCCGTGACCCTGCTTACCGTGGATTCATGCAGCCCCAGTTCCCCGGAGATCTCCTTCAGCGTCAGCGGCTTCAGATACTCCATGCCTTTCTCAAGGAAATCCTTCTGCTTCTCAATTATACTCCGCGTTACGCGGATCAGCGTCTTTTTTCTTTCGTCTATGGAACGCAGCACCGCGATAGCAGCCCGGAACTTATCTTCAAGAAACTTCTTTTCCTCGGGCGTCGCTTTGCCCGATCTTATTGCCGCTTCGTATGTCCTGTTAATCCTAAGGGACGGCATGCCCTGATTATTCAGAATAATGCGCCAGGACCCGTCCGTATCCTTTTCCAGAATGACATCCGGGACAATATACCGGACCTCTTCGCTTGAGAATTCCCTTCCGGGTTTGGGCTCCAGCCCGGAGATAAACCTGACCGCCTCGTTTACCTCGGCCGGGCTTGCTTTCAAAGAGGCGGATATATTATCAAACCTGCCTTTTTGAAAATCCTCCCAGGCCAAAGTGACTATCCTGTGCGCTAGAGAGCCTTCCTTGCCGGCCGCCGCAATCTGCAGGAGCAGGCACTCTTTAAGAGACCTTGCCCCCACTCCCGTGGGCTCAAAGCCCCGGATCATTGCCAGCACGCGCCCGGCGTCCTCAAGAGAAAAACTCTCGGAACCGCAGAGGTCTTCCAAAGAGACGGTTAGGTATCCGTCCGCGTTTATCGCGCTGATGATCTTTTCTCCGATGGCGTAGTCCGCGTCATCCGCCGCCGAGAGCCGAAGCTGCCAGACCAGATGCTCCTCCAGGCTGTACCCGCCTTTCGGCTTTTCAGGCCCTGCCGCGGATTCGCCGCGCGAGGCCGTCCCGGGGTTAACTTCATCCCGCGGAAGATAGTCGCCCCACTCTTCTATGGTCGGAGCGTCAGATTCCTTCTCCGGTTTTTCAAGGAGCTCCCGCTGTTCAAGCATCGGGTTCTGTTCAAGTTCTTCTTCAAGGTAATCTTTAAGTTCCAGCACAGGCATCTGAAGAATCTTTAGAGACTGCCTGAGCGCCTGCGAAAGCACGAGTTTCTGCGTGTTCTTTATTTCCAGGCGCTGCCCTATCATCCGTTGTCCCTGTCCTTACTCATTGTCCAGCACGAAGGTCTTCGGCTGAACGAGATATTTTACCGCCGCTTTCGAAACTGCCTCAAGCGTCACGGCCTTTACGGTTTCCGGATAGGCGGCGTCGTAGCCGAAACCGGCGCCATTCAGCTCGAACCAGCCCAGGTACCTTGCCCTGTCCTCGTTTGTCTGATGGTCCAGGCGAAACTGCCCGACCAGCAGGTTCTTCGCGTCTTCAAGCTCTTTTTCCGTGATATATCCTGGCTTCCCGGCGCTTGCGGCCGCTTCCAGAATGCCCTGTTTTATCCTTTCAATGTTCTCCTTCCTGGTCCCCGCGTAAAAAATAAACGCGCAGGCCTTCGCCCTCGAAGGATAAATAGTCCCGATAGAATAAGCCAGCCCCTCTTTTTCACGGAGGGAAGAAAACAGCTTCGAGCTCATTCCGCCGCCCAGCACCGAACTTAATACTTTCAGCGCAGCGTAGTCCGCGGAAGCCAATTCAGGCGCGAAAAAACCGGTCATAACCACAGCCTGATTCTTCTTCATTTTGTCGGAACCGTAATTTTCAGTTACGGCTTCTATCGTGCTTTGCAGTTTCCGCGCGCCGCCGCCTGAAGGAATGCCTGAAAGGCCTTTTTCAAGCGAGGAGAACATTTCGCTGTTGTCGAAACTGCCGGAAACGCTGACACAGATGTTCCCGGCCTTGAAGTTCTTAGTGTAAAAATCAGCCATCTTGGCGGAAGTCGCGGCAGAAATATTTTCTTCCGTGCCCAGCGGATTGAGCCCGTAACTGTCGCCGCGAAACATCTGCGACTTCAACCGCTGCAGCGTATAGGAGAAATTATCGTCCTTCTCCGCTTTGAGCCTGGAAATCGCCACCTTTTTTAGCTTCGAAAGTTCGGATTCCGGGAAAACCGGGTTCAGCAGCATATCAAACAATATGGCGGAAGCCTCCGGGAAGGTCTTAGCGGTGCAGACGAGAGAGATAATGGAGTGATCCTCGCCTGAAGCCGCGGAGATTGAAACCCCAAGGCCTTCGGACGCTGCCGCAAGCTCTTCGGCGGTGCGCGTTTTGGTCCCCCTCGTTATCATCCTGATGGCGAGGCTTGCCGTCCCGGAATCAGCCGGAGTTTCCCAGGCAGAACCCGCGCGGACAAATACCTGAAGCGCTATAATTCCGGAAGTTTTGTCAGGGTTCAACACAACCTTCAGGCCGTTGCTGAGAGAAAAAGGTTGCGCCGCGGCTGAAGAGAGGGAAAGCAGCGCGGACAGAACTATGAACGCCAGAAGTATCTTTTTCATTTTCCCGCCGGAATCAGGCAAACGGACGCCGGCACGCCCGAAAGGTATTTTACCGCGACCCTCTTCAGGTCCGCCGCATTTACCTTCCTGACGTTGTCCAGGTAATCCTGCCCGAATTTATAGCTTATGATTGCTTCGTTATAACCGAGGTCGCCTGCTATCTGCGAATCCGTCTCGTGCGAGAAAATATATGAGTTCTCCAAAATAGCCAGGGCCCTCGCGAAGTCCTTGGCATCTACCCCGTTGGAGCATATTTCCTTTAGCTCTTCGAGCAGCCGTTTATCAAACATTCCCCGGTTGTCGGGCAAGAGCTCCGCGGTGACATATATAAGCCCTTCGTCGCGCATCGTGGAGTAGCCCGTGTCGAGCGCGTAGCAGAGCTGTTCCTTTTCTTTAAGTCTGGAGTACAGCCGTGAACTCCTCCCGCTGCCGAGCAAAGTAACAAGCAGGTCCATCGCGTACGTATCCGCGTTATCAGCCGCGGGGCCAAGCCAGGCTGAACCATAATACCCCTGGCCGTAACTGCCGCTCAGCTCTTCCCTGCCGGGAGTAAAGGACGCTTTCATTCTCAGGCCTTCGGTGAGAGGTTTTCCTTCCTCCGGGGGAAAGTGTTTTTCCAGCGCGGGCAGCAGTTCCGCGAATTTGAAATCCCCCGCAACCGCTATGATCATCCTATCGGGAGAATACTTTGCCTTGTAATAGGCGGTAATTTCCGCCCTCGTCAGTTTTTCAAGCACATCTTTGGTGCCGATAACTTCCCTGCGGTAAGGATGCCCGGAATAGGAAAGTTTGAAGAGCTCTTCGTAGAGTTTTCTTCCGGGGTCGTCGTCCCCGCGGACAATCTCCTCTATTACCACCTTTCTTTCTTTTTCAATTTCACCCGCGTCAAATGCGGGATGAGAAAGGCAGTCCATCATGCCGTCCAGGGAAACATAAAAATACTCTTTGGCTGTCTCGAAATGGAAATTTGTAAAATCCTTGGAGGTTGCGCCGTTCAGGTTGCCGCCGCGCCCTTCTATCAAGCGGCTGAGGCCAGAAACCCCGGACGCCGCACTGCCTTTGAAAATGAGGTGTTCAATGAAGTGAGAGATGCCGTTATTATTATCCTGCTCGTCCCTTGAACCCGTACGGTACCAGACCTGAAACGATACAAGCCCGTTCGGTATTTCTTTGGCCAGGACCGTCGCGCCGCTGCGGAGGACAAACTTTGTGACGCCGTTCTTTCCCGCCTCCGTGTTTTTAACAAAATCTTGCGCGGCAAGCAGGGAACTTCCCGCAAGCAGCATAACCCCCGCAACCGCCACCCCTATTATTTTATTGCTAATATTCATTTCATCCCCGTTTTTTTCATTCTTGCTCTTACCTTGTAAACTTTTTAAAGGAACAACATCACATTCGCAAACTCATCCTGAAACCCTAGTTCCATCCCCGTCTTTTTGTTTTGCTTTACGTTATAAACGTTACAAACGTTATAAACTTTTGTTTTAGGTAAACATCATCGCATTTGCGAACTCATCCTGAAACCCCGGGTCCATCGACAGGTCAATATGCGCTACTTTTCCGGCAATTTCTTCCGCTTCTCTCAGGAAATCAACCGAGACAAGCGCTTTCCTCGCGCCTTCTTCGGCCGCGTTGCCGCAAAATTTAATTTTTTCTACGTTGACGCGAGGTATCAAACCTATCGCAAGAGCCTTCTCGGCCCTGATATAATTTCCGAAAGCCCCGGCCATGAGAACTTCGTGTATTCCTTCCTCGGTGACTTTGAGCTGCTTCATCAAGATCCTGATTCCGGCCTGCATCGCGCCTTTCGCGAGCTGGATCTCCCTGACATCCCTCTGGTTAAGCGAGATCGCTTTGCCGGCAGACTCGGTGAAAACAAACTCGTTGCCGTCGCTGTTCTCTATAATCCTGTCAGCTAAAGCCGGCAAAATGCCTTCCGAGAGCAGTTCCGCTTTATCCTTTATTCTTCCTGTCTCATCCACTATCTTTTCTTCCACCAGCAAAGCCATCGCGTCTATAAGGCCGCTTCCGCAAAAACCCCGGGCAGGCGCGTTCTCTATGGTCTTTATCTCTATCCTCCCGCCCGAATAATCTATCTTTTCAATGGAACCGCTTGACGCCCTCATGCCGTAGCGTATATGCGCGCCCTCAAAGGCCGGGCCCGCGGCGCAGGACGCGGAGACCAGGGAATTCTTGTCTCCGAGGACTATTTCGCCGTTCGTCCCGATGTCTATCGCGAGTTTAATCTTCGAGCTCTTGTGAAGTTCCGTCGCCAGCACCACTCCTACCGTGTCCCCGCCCACCCAGCCGCCAATCACCGGAAAAACATTGACGAGAGCTTTCGGGTTGATGTTTATTCCAAACTCACGAGAACTCACCTTATTGAGCTTGGGTCCAAGCTTGGATTCAAAAGGATAGACCGCGAGGCTCGCCGGGTCAACCTTTAACAGCAGGTGCTCCATAGTGGTGTTCCCGCAGAGCACCGCCTCGTAAATACCTTCAGGTTTTACTTCCGCGTCTGAACACACCTCGGCAATTATCTTGTTTAACACGCCGATCACTTTGTGGTTCAGATCGCGAAGCCCGTTCTCGCGCGTCACGCAAAAATTCAGCCTCGAGATTACATCGTCGCCGTAAACTATCTGGGCATTCATATCGGCCGAGGTGGCTTTCACCAGCCCGGTATTTAAATCCACGAGCGTGCCCACGATCGTTGTCGTGCCCACATCGAAAGCCATGCCGAAAAGCGACATTGTCGTATCGCCTTTTTCCACGCCAATCAAGCCATCGCCCGCCGCGACTATTGTGCACGCACCGCCGAATTTCTCCGCCAGCCCGTCAGTGTCTTTTACCGAATTCGCGGCAAGGGCCGACTTCACAGCTTTTTCCGGAAACCCTTCAGGCAGAGCTTTCCCCGGAGTAACCGCAATTTTCTTTACGCAGGGATTCAGGTAAGCCTGCGTCTGAACCCCAACTTCAAGAATCTTCTGAGTCTGAAGCTTGCTGGTTCTCGGCACCGAAACGACCGCGTCCGAAGTCAACTTTGACCTGCAGCCCAGCCTGACTCCCCGCGCAAGATCTTCCGCGGATATTTTTTCTTTCTCAATGTGGTCCGGCTCGCCCGCGCCGGAGGCCACTTCAACACGGCATTTCCCGCATTTTCCTACGGCCCCGCAAGGAATGTCTATATAGATTCCGGCTTCCAGAGCTGCCGCGGCAATAGTTATTCCCGAAGGAACGCTGATAGTTTTCCCGTCAGGCTGAAATTTTACTTTTATTTTTGCCATTTACTTTTCCGTAAAATAAGATTAGGCCTAAAGAATATCCTTTAGGCTGCGCTTGACAAGTTAACATAATACAAGAACGCCAAATATGGCTATCCCGTTGATTTTAACCTATTTGGCGACTAAAAATCAAACCAAAAAACCCGTGAAAACCGCATATTTCAAAAGGATTATTGAATGTTTCAGACAGTAAAAAAACAAAAAACAAAAAGGCCGTTTCTTTCAGGAAACGGCCTTTAATAAAATACTGCGGCCTGAAGGCCGGAGTTTTTGTTTCGGTTGGTAAAGATATAATTCATGCCGAATTTCCGCCGGAGGCGCGTGTACGCCGGGCAGTTTGGCGTAGATCCGCCTTTGGCGGACATCCCCGCCATAAATGGCGGGGTATTCTTCGGCATAACGAAATAAAATATCTTCAGGAATCTAAATCAACGAGTTAACCGTGCGCTTATCAAGGACTTTTACAAGCTCTAAAAGGAGCTTTACGCTGTTTTCATAGTCATCAAGGTGAATTATTGACGCGTGGCTGTGAATATACCTGGTCGGCACTCCGATTACGAGAGAGGGCACGCCCCTGGAATGAAAATGAATAACCCCTCCGTCCGTGGCGCCTCCCGGAAGCGCGGCAAACTGATAAGGTATCTTGTGTTTTTTTGCGGTTGCGACAGCGAGGTCGCGAAGCTTCGTATTGGGAATCATTCCTGCGTCAAGTATCTTTATAAAGGGGCCTTTGCCGAGTTTTCCCGGCATCTGATCCTGCGAGACCCCTGGCACATCGGCGGCAATGCCGACCTCGGCTATCAGGCAGACATCAGGATTAACGACATTCGCGGAAGTCCTGGCCCCGCGAAGCCCGACCTCTTCCTGGACGGTGCCTACCCCGTAAACCGTGTTCGGGTGTTTAACCCCCTTTAAAGCCCTGATAACTTCCACGAAGAGAGCGCAGCCGGCGCGGTCATCAAGCGCCTTGGCAAGGATTGTTTTTCCGTTCCGCAATATCTGGAATTTACTGTCGGGAATTACCGGGTCTCCCGGGCGGATCCCGAACTCTTCCTCGGCCTCCGCTTTTGTAAGGGCGCCGACATCTATGAACATATCTTTCTTCTCTACCATCTTTTTTATTTCTTCCGCGCCCATGATATGCGGCGGCTTAGATCCGACAATTCCAGGGACATCACCCTTGCAGGTCTTGATGATTACGCGCTGAGAAAGAATGACTCCGTCATACCAGCCGCCAAGCGGGAGAAATCTGATAAATCCGTCGTCGGTGATATGCTTCACCATGAAACCTATCTCGTCCATGTGCCCGGGTATCATTATTTTAGGGTCTTTCGAGGCACCTTCTTTTTTGAAAATTATACTGCCGAGGCGGTCGTTCTCAACGGAAGCGCTTCCTTTTAGCAATTTTTTGAGCAGTTCCTTAATCTCGGTCTCGTACCCGGAAACGCCGGACGATTCCGTAAGTTCTTTGAGCAGTTCAATGCTCTCTTTTCTCATGTTGCTCCTCTTAAAGAAAAATTGGAAAACTTTTATTTGAGATAGCGGGCGGGAAAGACTTAGGCTGTAAGCCTCATCAGGACACCTATCAGGACAGCTGCGATTCCGCTGATTCTGTAATCCAGAACGCCCATCCTGCCGTTCTTCACCATCAGGTATCCCGAGACAAACATCGCCACCGGCAGGATATACGCGTACCACCCCAATGTCCCCGCGAGATATATGCCAAGCCCGATAGCGGCTCTCGAGCCGATGCCATAGTATTTCATCAGCAGACCCGGGAAGGTCACGCCTTCCTTCTTATCGCCCTTGATCGTTTTTTTGATGTATTCCTGCAGGACAAACATACCGTAAGTGAGTACTATCACCCAGATTGCCGCTATTACAAGTTTGTCGTTCGCGTAGAGCGCTTCAAGCCTCCCCGAGCAGAGCGGAAACGGAACCCGGACAACAGAGTCGCATCCGGCCGCGACAACGGCCGCGACGCTGACATGGAGGAACTGGTCAAAGAGGAAGGTCCAGAGATTGTTGCGCTCGACATGCAGGTTGATGATTATCTTGGCTTTATCCTGGAAAATATGAACAACCCAGGAGATAATGAGAAAAGCGATGACGCTCTTATTGTGAAGATACGGAAGGGCGAAAAAGAAACCGGAGAGCCCGGCAATGCCGCCGTGCAGGAGCACGCCCCAGCTGTATTTTACTTTTATCTTGAATATCCCGTTCGTCTGAAGAAGAAAATCAGCCGTCAGGTGCGCAAGCAGAAGGCGTAAAAAAAGGAACATTCTTAGCCCCCTAGTAAACTGACTTTACTTCTGATTCGGTAAAGTAATGGTTGAGGATATTCTTGTAACTGAAACCTTTTTCCGCCATCCCGGCCGCGCCGTCCTGGCACATCCCCACGCCGTGTCCAAAACCCGCGCCGTAGACAAAACTGCCCTCAAATTTCACCAAGTTGCTTCTTAAACCCGGAAGCACGGATCTTACGCGGTCCCCGGTAAATATTTGTTCACCGCGCCTTACTTCTTTAATATAACCAAAATTATCCCTTTTAACAACAATAATTTCCTTTTCCGGCTTCTCAAGTATCTTGAACCAGCGGAAATGCCTGTCTTTCCTGCAGTAGGCTTCAGGTTCGGCTTTTATCCAGCGGTCCAGCATTTCCGGCGTTAAAGGCCATTCCAGGTAAAGACCTCTACCGGCTTCCAGCGGGAAATCCGGCCTGCCCTTGAAAGCCTTGTGCGGGTCGGAACGCCATACATCCTCGATATCTCTTGTGTGGCCGCCGCAGTTAGAGAAAAAGAAAGCTGTCAGCGTTTTTCCTCCGCAGAGCAGCACCTCTCCCCGCGTCGCGTCCACGGCTTCGCTAGTGCCTGGCGTTTCGTTTTGCACCCCGCTGTACGCCTGGCAATGCACATCCGCGCAGACATCGGCGTTGGGATGGGTTTTCATGCCGAACTTGCCGTAGGCGTAGCTTCTCGCGACAACGGCCTGCGCCTTTAGCGCTTCTATATTCGAAGAAGCGTTTATTTCTGACGGAACAACGCTGTACAGGTACTCGTCCAGGGGAAGCACGTTCACCAGAGTAAGTCCGTCATCCCCCACGGTAACTTCCAGCGCGCCCCTGTAGCTCCTGTCCTCGTTCTTTGACCAGAAGTACCCTTTATTAAGCGTGACATCGTAAATAGTGAAAGTGGAAGCGCCTCCGGGGTTCTCAAAAATCAGCGGAGTATCGCCTTTGAAGCGCTCCTTGATGAGTTCATTTCCGCCCGCGTCTTTAACCGAGAAGCTTCTGTTAGACGACCGTACGCGGATCTCCTGCTCAGGAAGAGCTGCTCCGGTAATCCTGCCGAAGAGCGAAAATTTCACGGCGCTGCCGCATTTTATCCTGAGAGAATCAACCCCGGAAACAAGCATCACCCTAATAACAGGGTTTTTGTCGCGGGCAGATATAGGGCGCACTTCCGGGCATTTATTAGCTTTCCGTCCGGCCTCCTGATAGTCTTCGTCGCTTTTTTTCTCCGAGGCCGGGATCTTCGCGGCAAGTTTTTTCAACCCCGCGGAAACTCCGGGATAACCCGGCTCTGACATTGAGAGCCTGCTCAGAGCCTCATAAGCGCCGCGAATATTTCCCTGCCGTTCCCGTATTCCGGCGATTTTAAAATTGAGAGGGTAGAGGCTCGAGTCCAGGCGGAGAACTTCGTTGTAAAGACTTACGGCGCGTTCCGCGTCTCCGGAAGCCGCGCACGCTTCCGCGAGCTTCTGCTTGACCGAAGCGGAAAACGGTTTCAGTTCAAGCGCGGAGGAAAAAAGAGTTTCCGCTTCTTTCGTTTTCCCGGCAGCTTCCGCGCAGCAGCCGGATACTACCAGCGCGTAAAACTTCACGAAATTTTCCTGGCCGGCCTCCGGAAATATCAGTTTCTCCGCGGCCGCCGAGGCTCCCTCATAGTTCCCGGACTGATAAAGGCATAAAGCGTAATTTAATTGCCTGAATCCGTCTTTCTTTAGTTCCAGCGAAGCCGCGTAGCATCCTGCGGCTTCGGAAAACCTGCCGGTGTCCTTATATAGACAGGCAAGATTGGCAAGCACCTCAGGGTCATTACTCGAGCTAAGAGACGCCCGGTATTTCTCTTCCGCCTCCCTGTATTCTCCGCGGTAATAACTGCTGTTGGCTTCCTTGAACAGCCTTTCAGAATCGCTTTCTTTAATGACAGGCTTAGACGCGCAGGCCGAAAGAAGCAGCATGGATAAGGCTGACAGAACAACATATTTATTGCGGATTGGAGACATTTTGCCTTTGACGCGAATTTTCCGGAAGGTCACTTCTTGAGATTAAATTTGAAAGTTATCTTTCCTTCCTGATCAATCTGCCTGGCCGACAGCGGAAGAGAATCAAATTTCCATTTAGACATTCCGTCAGAAACAAGAAAGTCCATTTCTTTGAATCCGCAGGTCTTTATCACCATTACATCTTTCACATCGCCGCCCGGTTTTACCGTGATCTGCACCTGCACGGCCCCCTCAATTCCCTGGCGCTTCGCCCACTCGGGGTAGCCCGGCATGAACTGCCGGATTATGCCGCGTGACGCTATAGGCCCGGAAATTTCAAGACTGCCGTCTGTCATCCCGGGATTTTCCGAATCCTCGCCGTACCCCCCGCCGAGCACAGGGCCTTCGAGCGGCCCGTCGGAATTTTTCATCGCGGACTCATCCATGCCTATCGGAGTTTCTTTGTGGAGTTTTACAATATCCTCATCAGACCTCCTGGCAACGGACTGCTTTGCCAGCGACCTTTTGGGCTTGGGCTTTGCCGCCAGCTTTTCCGGTTTCGCAGCCGTCTTTCCGCTCTTGGCGCCCGTATTTCCCGAGACATCACCCTTCTGCCCCAGCCCTTTGCCGTAAGGCATCTGGCCGAGCAGCGTCACCTCCGTGAGGTAAACGGATTTTCCCGCGTTTTGCCCGGCGATAACCCCTGCCAGCAGGAAGAGCAGCATCCCGTGAAAAAACAGGGATATAAGCAAAGTTCCGGATAATGTCCTGTCCTTTCTAAGAGCGTCCATGCTTCTCCTCTATTTTACCGGTTCTTCCATTTTTTCCGCGGCAATCGCCATCTTGAGCGCGCCTGCTTTCTTCGCGGCATCCATCACCATTACGACAAAACCGTGGGACACGTCCTTATCCGCGTTTATTATGACCGTCTTATCTTTCTCGAATTTCAGCATATCCTCAAGGAGCGGCTGGACGCTGTTCGCGTCAGTCGGCTTTTCGTTTATGAAAATCTTCCTGTCAACGGTTATGGTCACAGTTATGTTCCTCTGGGGCGACGTGTCGGCGGTGACCGCCGAAGGCAGCTTCACGTTAATCCCGCCCTGGAGTATGAGCGGCGTGGTCACCATGAAGATCACCAGCAGAACCAGCGCGACATCCGTAAGCGGCGTCACGTTGATCTCAGAGATTATTTTATGTTCAGGCCTGTATCTTCTCATATTTCCTCCGCACGCTACTTCTTGATGAGGTCTATGAATTCCGCCGCGGTATCGTCAAGATAGACCGTGACCTCGCGGACCGACCGCATGAAATAATTGTAAAAAACCACGGAGATTACCGCCACAAAAAGCCCGGCCGCCGTGTTGACAAGCGCTTCGGAGATGCCTTTTGAAACCACCGACGCGCCCATGGCAGACTGCTGGGAGATCGCGCCGAAGGCGTTTATAATCCCGAGAACGGTGCCGAAAAGCCCGATATAGAGAGATGTGTTGCCGATGGTTCCGACAATACCAAGGTTTTTTTCCAGCGCAACAAGCTCTTTGTCAACGGTTCTGTTTGCGAGTTCCGACAGGGACTCCTTGTCCATTTTATGCGAGAAAATAATGGTTTTCAGGACAGTCGTGAGCGGGCAGAGGGTCCTGAAGAAAAACCATTTCGCCTCAAAAGTGTCGCAGTAGGCGACCGCGTCGGATATTTTTCCGGCCATTATCAGGCTTCTGACCCGCGCTTTCACCTGCTCCAGCACTTTAGGCCTTATGCCGTAAAACACCTTAAGCCGTTCAATGATGACGGCGATGGAGATTACCGAACATATAAGAAGAACGACTATTACTATGCCTCCGTGCTCAAGCATTTTCAGAAAACTCATATCCATACTGCCTCCTCTTTTCGCGCCGTTTTGGCGCATGGTCCTGTTATATTTGACAGCGCCGCCGGGCAAAAGTTCCGCCGGCTTTGCGCCGGGTCTAGAATTTCACATCCAGGCCGGCCGAAAGAAACGCGCCTGTCAGCGCCCTTCCTTTAATAATCTCGGCATTCTGGTTTAGCAGGTTGTCCCCGGCCAGAAAAGCGGTGAATCCGCCGAAAAACTCTTTTGAAAGTTTCAGCCCGGCAAGCAGCCTGCCCGGCACCGTATCGGAATTTGTCTCGCTGTAATTCATCTCGCTCTTGTATTCTAATGTTGCCGTAAAATCCCAGCCGGAATCCGCGTACTCGCCGCGCAGGGCAACCGCGTGCGCCGGCATGTAGGGCACGAATTTCCCCGGCTGGCTGTTGAGCGTGTTCATAAAAGTGTACTTGAGCGACTGCGTGAAGTTTTGGGAAAGTTTCCACTGCCCGCTGAAGTTCACGCCGGCAATTGAAACGCCGGAAATATTCACGGGACGAAGGACATCCGGCACAGGAGCGGTCTCCGTCTCATAGGTGATCAGGTTCTCAACTTCCTTGCGGAAAATCTCAAGCGAGACCGGCAGGTCATTCGTTATCTTATGCTGCAGTCCCGTTGAGAGATAGAACCGGTCGTTCTCGGCGTTTAAACCTGAAGCGCGGTCCGCCGGCCTTTGGCCGTAGATTTCCGAGGCCCTGGGGAAGACCAGCCCCGGAGCATAGGAAGCGTAGAGAGTGGTTTCACCGTCAAGATCCACGCTTGCCGAAACTTCCGGATTGAGCCTGCACTGTTCATATTTAAGGCCAATATCAAGGAGCGCCGGATTAAGCTGAAATTTTGCAGACGCTGACAGTAAATATAACTGTCCAAATAGCGAATCGCTCCTGGCTTCCGCGGCCGCGGATCCCAACACCTTGTTGTTCTCCTGCTCTATCCTGAAATCCCCGCCCAGGAAAAGATCCAGAAGGTTATCCGTGAGGCCGGTCTTTTCGAGAGTTGTCCTGGCGGCCCGGACTCCACCTTTTATTTTCAGGGCCGGCGAGATATTGCCGGAAAGCGTGAGATCTGTTTCAACCAGGCTGTCGCGGTATTCGTCCGCAGAGTAGCTTAACGAGGGGGAAGTCCGAAACGCCGAACCGGCCCGGTAAATAAACGAAAGCGAAGCGTCAAAGGCTTTATCAAACGAAGCGCTTATATCCAGGTTCAGAGCTCCCGCATTATAGCCGTTGTCGGATACATAATAATTCCGAAGGTCCTTTTCCGCCTTCAAAAGCAGGCTGAGCCTGTCAAAACTTTCCCCATAGATAAGCTTGCCGTATAAAGAGGAAAAGGAACCATAGGCGGCAATCAGCTCTACCAGCCTTTTACTGCTCTGCTTGTTAACTTCAAGTTCAGGCGCGGAACTTTTCACATTGTCCAGATAGGGGCCCTTTATGAACTGCAGTTCCATAAGGGGAGTCTCTTTCGGAGGCAGGGGATAGTTTTCGGGGAGCAGGTCTTTCTTCTCCCCTCCGACCTTTATCTCGCTCTCTCCCGTAATAACCACATCCGGAAGGACAAAGACCGGCTCGCGTTCTTTTTTCTCCATCTCCTGCGCAAAGCAGAATGCCGGAAGAAGGAGGGCTGTCAGAAATATTAGTTTTTTCATTTCTTTGTCCTCTCTCCCGTGACCTCTTCCGCGGGCACATTCTCATTCGTCGTATCGGCGGAAGGCGGCATTGCGCTCTTTAGCGCCTTGAGCCTCTTTTCCGCGGCGTCAGTCCACTCCTTTTTCCCGCCGGTTTTTATTATATCGTTGTATAGTTCCGCGGCCTTGTCTAATTTGCCGGACTTCTCAAAACATTCGGCGGCCCTGGCCTTGGCGGTAACCTTCCACATTCCCGAGGCATTCTCAACCGCGAGGACTTTCAGGTATTCGTCCGCGGCGGAATCCGTATCACCCTTCGAAAAGTAGCAGTTCCCTATCCAGTATTGGGCCTCCTGCGCTTTCGCGGGAAAATTCGCGGTGATGAACCTGTACGCCGCGATGGCCTTGTCAAAGTTCTTCTCATCCTCGTACATAACGCCAAGATCGAGAGCGGCATCCCTGGAAAGAGCGGATTTCGGAAACTCTTTCAGAATTCTCTCGTATCTGACGATTGCTTCGGCCTTCTTCTTCGCCTTCCGGAGAGAAAGGCCCGAGTTGAAAATTGCCGAGATTATGTATTCGCTTTTGGGGTATTTTTCCGCCACTTCGTCGTATTCAGCCGCCGAGTCATCGTATCTTTCCAGGATATAATATATGTTGGCAATCTTAAAGAGGGCCTTCGGCGCCACCGTGGAAGAGGCAAATCTGTCGGCCGCCATCCGGAAACTTTCGACCGCCCTTCCGTTATCCTTCAATGCAAGCCAGGCTTCGCCTTTTGAATAGAGCGCCTCGGGAATCTTTGTTGATTCTGGGAAAGCGGCCATATAATTATCAAACTCGTCCACTGCCTGTTTAAATTTGCCGCTTTTTATATAGTAGCCTGCCAGTTTAAACTGCACTTCTTCGGAAAATTCTTCTTTCGGGAACTTCTTCAGGAAGTACCGCGAGATCTCCTCCGCTTTGTCGCTCTCGTCTGTGCGGGAATAGCACCAGGAGAGCCCGTAGAGCGAGTCACGCTCGTACTTGGTGGCAGAGTAGGCTTTTCTGACTTCCTCGTAAAGCGCTATGGCTTTCTGATATTCCTGCAGGTTATACCACGAATCCGCGGCTTTAAGCAGGGCGTCCGGCACAAGGGTGTTCTGCGGATAAGCCTCCCTGACTTTCAGGAAATACTCCACCGCTTTCGAAAAATTGTCCTGCCTGAAGTACGAGAATCCTATCCAGTAAACGCTGTCCGCCGTGTCCAGGCCTTCCCAAACCTTAACGGCCCCGGCAAAGTCATTCATGTTATAGAGACAACGGCCTATCTGGAACAAGGTCCTGGCAATATCGCCTTTATCCGCCGGCTTCTCCAGCGCCTTTCGGTACGCCGCGCCCGCGGAAGCATAATCTTTCAGGTTGTAAAATGACGAGCCCGCCATATTGAGAGCTTCAAACGCCAGTTCGGGAACTTTTTCGTCCTCTGCAACTCCCTTAAACTCCGCGATGGCCTGAGTGAATTTTTTCTGAGAATAATGGCACCAGGCCGTGCCGAGCCTGGACATTGGAGTGAATTTCGAGTCCCGGTACGCCGAGACGGCTTTGCTGTAGGCTGCAATAGCATTGTCATAATCTTTCAGCGCGTAGAAAGTCTCGCCCAAACGGAATTGCGCTTCGGCCGCTCTCGGGCTTAACGGGTATTTTGCGAGCAGTTTGTTGAAATTTTCCCTGGCAAATCCGAAAAGTTTCAGTTTATAGTCGCACCAGGCGACAAAATAAACGGAATCCGGCGCGAACTCGCTTTCAGGGAATTCCTTAAAGAGCTTGTCGTAAATGGTTTTCGCGTCCTCCAGCCTGCCTATGGCGTAATATGAGTTCCCGGTCAGGTAAAGGGAATTGGCCCGAAGCGACGGCGGCACTTTCTCTTTGTTTACAGCCCCGAGCTGTTTTATGGCCTCCCAGTACTTCTGCTGTTTGTAATAGCACCACGCCAGTCCGTACCTCGCGCGGTTTGTTATCTCCCCCGCGCTGCCAGGTTTCTCGGCAACTCCCGCAAAATATTTGACCGCGTTATTGAAATTGCCGAGCGTTATATTTGTTATGCCGAGCCGGTAAAGCACTTCATTCTTAAGCGCGCTCTTGTCGAAGGCCGCCAGGAAGGAGTCAAAAACCGTGTCAGCGGACTGAAAGTCTTTTATTTTATAGTAACACTCGCCGAGGCGGTAGGTTGCCGCGTCCGCGTATTTACTTGCGGGAGCCTTTTTAGCGAAATCCTTGAAGGCAATGATAGCTTCGTAATATTCGCCGGAGTGATAAAGCGACTCCCCCTTCCAGAAAAGCGCCGTATCCGCAAGCGGGCTGGACTTGAATTTTGTGTTGAGCTCGGAGAAAGCCCCGGAAGCCCTGTAATAGTTGCCAAGTTTAAAATAGCACCAGCCCGCCGAATAGCAGGCATAATCCGCGGATCTGTAGTCGCCAAAATCACGGCTTACCGTTTCATAGGCGATAGCCGCGTTCTCGAACTCGCCGCCGTTAAAATAGGCTTCGGCCGTCCAAAAATTCGCGTCGGCCGCCAGATAGGTCTTAGGATTCTTGTCGAGGAGGCTCTTGAAAGCTTCTTCCGAGCCGGAATAATCTTTAAGCCTGAACAAACACTCCCCTATCCGGTACATCACGGTATCCCGGTAATCAAGAGAGCTGTACCGCTCAAGCACGGTCTTGTATTCCGGCACGGCTTTCTCGTACTCACCCTGCTTATAGAAGCATTCGGCAGTCATATAAGCCGCATCACCGCACTCGCGGCTGTCGGGATACGCGGAGATTATTTTCTGGAATTGCTCCACAGCGAAATTATAATTGGCGTTCTTGTAGAGATCATAGGCAAATTTATAGAGTTCTGAAGAGGAAACCTGGGAAAAGAGCAGCACAGGCAAGAGAATTGAAAGCAATGTAATCAATATCTTTCGGCCCATTTTGCCCCTTTGCTAAGAGATATTTTCTACATTATATAACAATAAGCCGCTGATTTCAACAGATAGCCTTGTGATAAAAATTACTATTTCTCCTTAAGATACAAGCGTTTCTTAAATATTTTTAATGTTTATTCTAATTATTCTCATATAATATCAACAACCACAAAGGGTTTTACTTCAGAGGGTCCGCACGAACGGAAAAAAGAAAATCACGAGATTTACAATGACTTCTGAATAGCGCCGCTTGAACTATTTTCGCGGTTTTAGTTTTAACTTCGATTCTTTGCTGTATTTTTTTATGATATCTACGACTTCCTTCGCGGTGTCCGCCGTCTGAATGATGTTAAGATCGTTTTGCCCGATGAACCCGCGCCCCAGCATCTCTTTCTTCATCCAGTCAAGCAAACCGCCCCAGTATTCCTTACCCACCATTACAACCGGAAAAGGATTGATCTTTTTTGTCTCGATTAGCGTGATAGATTCAAAAAGCTCGTCCATGGTCCCGAAACCGCCGGGCATAATCACGAATGCGGTAGCGTATTTGACGAACATCACTTTTCTCGCGAAGAAGTACCTGAAGGAAATATTCTTGTGAAGATATGGGTTCGGTTTCTGCTCGAAAGGCAGCTCAATATTCAAGCCGACAGACAGCCCTTTGTTCTTGAAAGCGCCCTTGCTTCCGGCCTCCATGATGCCCGGGCCGCCTCCCGTAATTATCGAGAATCCTGCCTTCGTGAGTTTCGCGGAAATCTCCTCCGCGAGCCTGTAATATTTTGAGTCCTGCTTCACGCGGGCAGAACCGAAGATGGATACGGCGGGAGTCACCTTGGCCAGCTCGTCAAACCCTTCCACAAATTCCGAGAGTATGCGGAACATCCGCCAGTTGTCTTCGTAGGTGAAATCGTCAAAGATTTTTTTCTTCATTTAAACCTCCGTGAAAATGATTACGCGGACCAGGAAGAGCTATTACACAGATTACAGCTCCATACCGTCTCTACACCGTTTCCAGCGGCCAAAAGAAAAAATCCAGCGGGAAAAGAATGTCCAGAAACTCCGCGCCCACGGGAAGTTTCATCCATTCAGACGGCTTTGAGAGCGGGAAAAGAAGCTTGACCATCTCGTGTTCGTTCAAGACCATTTTTATTTTGGCGGGTTTGGCGGTAACCCTGACCCTCTTCCCCGCGGCTTCTATAGTGGCGCTCTGTCCCGTCCCTTCCATAACTAAAGTCACCGAGTGCCGTCCGCAAAGGACCGAGGATTTCGCTTTCATATTCATCTGTTTCAGGAACCTCTTAAGAGTTTGCGAAAGATTGATGATCTTTACGCATCCGTCCCCGTAAAAGTCGTCGCTCTTGTCTCCCCAGGAAAACCCGTTAAAGAAATCTTTGTATCTGTTTGGAAATGACGGGGTAACAGCCTCCAGCCTTTTGAAACCGAGCTTATCAAACGCGTGCCTTATCAGCGGCTTCAGCTCTTCAAGGGAACCGCCGCATTCAAGCACCCTTGCCTGCTCGTCGCTTTGTTTTGTCCCGAGCGTCAGATAGGCAAGCACTTTATCCTTTTCAAGCGCAAGCCAGGTGTCGCGCTTTCGCCTGCCGTAAAGCAGTTTATCCAGCGCCAAGCGTCTCTTCTGGCCGAATTCTTCCGCCGAGTGTAATTTTATCAGCTGCTTCAGGTACCTGCTTTCTCCGGAGTACTTTTTTATCGCGCGGTGTTTGCATTCCGGGAAATATCTCGGAGCGGTGATGAACTTGCTCACCCTGCCGCCGCATTCCCAGCCAAAATAACCGTATCTCTTCCTGTCCCCGCCGAGCCACGAAATCTCGTACCTCCTTTCGTGAAGCAGCTCTACCGCACGCTTTAGAAGAACCGACATATACCCTTTCCCGCGCGCCTTCTCGTGCGTGGCAACCCCGCCTATGTTTCCAAACTTAAGTATTGAGCCGTTAACCTTCAGGTCCTGGGGGTAAATGCCAACGTGAGCCGCGACAAAACTCCCTTCCTTAAGGAGCAAATGCTGTTTGAATTTTTTCGGGTCGGGCATTGAAGTATGCGGCCACTGTTTTTGGAAAGGATACTGGGTCGGCCAAACATTGTTTAGCAGCGCCAGGAACCCTTTCACGTCTTTCTTTGTAAGAAAACAAATCTCTATTTTTTTATCCTTGACCACTATCAGCTTCTCCTTAGTCCTCTGTCTGCCGGCTCCGCCGGATTGCTAATTGCTGATTGCTAATTACTAATTAACGACTCAAGGTTAAGACTCTAACGGATTGGCAACTGCCTTCTGTCTGCCGCTCCGCGGATTGCTAATGGCTGATTACTGATTGCTAATTAAAGACTCACGGATTCAATCGGTATACCGTCTACGGTCCTCTGTCCTCTGCCTTCCGTCCTCAGATCTTGCTGACCCTCCGACCATCTTTATTTGAGGTATGGTTTCTCCGCTCTCCTAAAATATTCCTTCTGCAGGCGCGGCACAACTTTATCGTTCTTGACCAGCTTTATCCTCTCCGCGACATAATCCGCGACGATTTTCAGGACTTTTTTGCCCTTCTCTTTTGTGGCTGTTCTTGCGTCGCCGGCGTAATGCTCCGGGAAGTCAGCGTACCAGAACATGGTCGTGGTCAAATCCTTCAAGTGTTTTGTGCGGTTCAGAGGAAGCCCGGGACCTTTCGGCAGGTATTTCATGTTTACTGAATTTTCGTCCATTGCCATCATGGCGCTGGTCTCCCACTCTCCGGCGTGGTTGTCGTCGGTATCCAGGAACTTGTCCCATTCTTTTTTCATGGGACCGTAGGTTCCCTTTATAAGGTAAAGCGCGTAGTCCTTCTTTTTATAGAGGCTGGAAATCACAAAATACGGAAGGAAGTTCGTGTTTCCTCCGTGGGCATTCACAATGAGTATCTTTTTAAATCCGTTTCGCGCTATTTCATCGCAAACGTTTTCAAGCAGTTCATAGGTCAACTGCGGGCGTATGCAAACTGAGCCGGCCGTATGCCTGACCTCGGCTATCTGGCTGAAAAAAAACGGCGGAAAAACGACCGCCGGCTCTTTCTCTGCGGCCATTTTACAAACCTCGTGGGCCTTGAGATAATCTATGCCAAGCGGCATGTGCTCGCCGTGTTTTTCCAATATTCCCACGGGCAGAACGCATACGCCCTTGGTTTTTTTGATGGATTTCAGAAAATCGACATAGTTCAGTTTTTCCCACTGCATAGAGATCTCCTTCACTTCAGCAATTTGTTGTCTTCTTCTTTTGATTCAGAATATTCAATGTCAATTATATCGTCATCTTTCCTGCCCTTGCCGGCCTTAGGCCTCCTAAATAGCGCGGAGACAATAATAAAGAGCCCTACAGGCACAATGAGTATCAGCGACGCAAAAGCGGCAAATACCAGAATGGCAAGAAGCAGGCAGACGCCTATTACGACTATAATCCCGAGCAGAAGCCTCGTCCCGGAACCGCCCCCGCCGACAATTACCCTGGTTTTCACTTGTTACCCCTTCCGGAAAGACCGGACTCATTTTCTTCTTTGTTTTTTCAACACTTTCATTATACAACTTTCGAGACTTTCTTTGAAATCCTTTTTGGAGAGTTCAAGCAGGGGAGCTTTCTTTAGCCCGCAGAAATTCTGTATCTTTGCGTCATAATTTAATCCTATGAAAGGTATCCCGTGCATATCGGCAAGTATAAGGCTGTGATAACGGGAACCCGCAACAACATCGGCGCGAGAAATCTCCTTTATGATTTTCTTATAATCCCCGTTAAAACCCCGTTCAAGCCCGGTCAGCTTATCCTGCGGCACCTGGAACGGGACAAACCGGCAGCGGATGCCGGACGCCTTCAGGCTCTTGCTTACAGCAACGGCATCTTTAATATAGCGCGCGGACTCACGGCACTCTCTCAGAGCAAAAACAACCGTTTTGGGTTTTCCGTTCTTTCTTTTGCGGAGGAATTGAAGAATTTGCGCGGCGTCGCCGGTAACCGGAATCCTCCGGGCCTTCACGCCGAGCTCCCTGAGCGCCTTCCCGGATTCCGAATCCCTCACTGATATTTCGCCGGCGGAGTTAAAAGCGGCGCGGGCGAGGAACCTTCCGGCGCGCGTTGTAAGCGGCCCGACTCCCTGGTGCAGAAGCCGGACCTCTTTTGAAAATAATCGCGCGGCCAGCACGAAAAGCGAATAATACAGGACTGACCTGACGCTTGTGCGGTCCTGGAATATGCCCCCGCCTCCGCAGACCAGAATATCGCAACTCATAAGCTCCCGAAGCGCCGGCAGGATTTTTCTTGCAGGAACGGCTCTTACCTTAAATGCCTTCTCCGTCAGCCGGGGATTTGACGAAAGCGCAGTGACGCGCGCTCCCTCAGCCCGCAGATTATTCAGGGTTGCGAGCAGAATAAGATCATCTCCGGCGTTTTTTTCGCCTATGTAGCCGAAGATTAAGACCTTCGGAGCAGTCTTGACAGCCTGATTAATACCGCGCCTCCGAGTAACCCGAGAACAGCCCCGTAAACGGAACGAAGCACAGACATCAGGAACGGTATGTGGGCGTGGCAGAAGGTGTTCACCACCGAGGTAAGACCGAACACGCCGACCGAGACCAGAATGACCGCCGGCAGCCTGAAGTCTTTAAAACGCTCTTCATACAACATATTGAGCCCCAGCAGCAGGCAGGGATAGCCGATCAGGAATTCTTTTGCCCTGGGGCGCGCCCGAAAAACGTTCTCCAGAAAGCCTCTGAATGATTCCTCAAACGGAAAAAGAGGCGCGTTGAAGTTGCCTGAACGCACCGAGGCAACCGCGAAGATGACCGCGAAAAGAACGGCAAGCCCCCCTGCCAGCGCGAGCCCGCGGCGGGTAAATTCACCGCGGTTCTTGGAAACCAAATACGCAAGCACCAGCGCGACCGGAAGGCTCAACGAGTACTTTACCCCGCCGAACTGTTCGAGTTTTATCATGAAAACCGTGTCGGAAATCACGGCCGAAACGAGAATGCCGCCGGCAAGCGAAAGCAGGAACATCGCAAAGAAACGCGCGTAGGGCCCTTTGAAATATCTCATTCCGGCAAAGAACGCGAGCAGAGGAAAGAATAGGGCTATAAAAAAGGCAGCGTATTGCTTCGTCCGGATATGCCCGCCTGACCCGAGCAAGTATGGATTCGAATTAAAAACGCCGGGTTTTTCTCCGGCACCCTTTAATGCGGCTGAAATACCGGTTACGAAACTTTCGTTTTCCAAATAACCGGCGTCTGAATATTTAAATTTGACATAAAGAATCCCGATCCTTCTTTCGAATCTTGCGCGGAGGAACCTGTCTCTGAGCTTGGGAAAAGAAAGCTTGTCAAGTTCCCGGTCTTTTACGGTATGCGCGGTGAGGATATTTTCAAAAGGAATGCCTTCATACCCGACAGGCCTGTAAAGTTCAAGCAGGCAGGGTTTTAAGCCTTTGGACAGGACTCTTGTTTTGTCGTAAATCAGGTTGTTTACGAAGAGAACACGGGCGCCGTCCGGCAAACCTGAAAGCCTGTCCCCCTTTTCATTGTCTGATTTGTAAATTATCCCAAGCCCGTTCTTCCGGGCGGCGGCTTCGCCTTCCTCCCTGTCAGCCGGCTCCAGGATAAGAGAAGTAATTCCCGCCCCTTTCAAAATCCCTGTTTCGGCGCCAGGGCTTTTTCCGGAAAACGAGGAAAGGGTTTTGACGTCGGAATAGGCAGCGGCAAGGTCAAAGGTGTCCAGCTGCCGTTCTACCCTGACTCTGCCAGCAGAAATAAAAACAGCCCAAACAAGCGCCGCGGCTAGACAAGCGGAACCAGTTATCAGGAGCGCTTTTTCGGTTCTTTTTTCCATTCAAAATTCCTGTAAAAGAAGACGGTGAGGGAACCTATGGCCGCGCCTATTATCGCGCCGCCGAACACATCCAGAGGGTAATGCACTCCGCAATAAACCCGCGAAAAAGAGACAAGCGCCGCAAGAAGGAGAAACCAGAGCCCGGATCTTTTGTTAAAGAAAATAACTACCGTTGCCGCGGCAAAGGTATTGGCCGCGTGGTTTGACGGAAAGGAATAACCTGCAGCGCCGGCAAGCTGCAGCACGTGAGGTATGGATTCAAACGGGCGGATCCTTTCAAAAAACGGTTTCAGTATCCTGTAGCAGAACGCATCCGTCAGGACAACCGCGATAATACAGAGCGTGACAATTATTTTTGTCTGCCTGCCACCTTTAATAAGGAGATAAATCGCCAGAAGCGCGAGCGGCGGCAGCCAGATCCACTGGTTCGTCAGTGTCTGCATAATCACATCAAGCACGGGATTGTGCATGCGGTTGTTCACAAAATAAAAGATTGCCCTGTCTATTCCCGTCACGAATTCCATAAATTTAACCAATAACCCTCCCTGTTGGACGCGCGGACGCGCGGATGTTCAGATGCTCAGAAGGTTGTAGCCCCTATATCTTATGACCTTCCGACCCTCCGCGCATCTGCGCCTCATTATTTACCAAACAGTCCTTTCAACAAATCAACGCCCTTCTTCTTCAACCCTTCACCTTCTTCCTGCAGTTTCTTCTTTGCCGTGTTTTCCGCGTTTTTACCGGCGTTAGCAAGAGACCTGTCCATATTCGGTTTGAAAGAAGGCGCGGCAAGACGCCCGAAGACATCAAAATCAACCGGGACCCAACCGTCCGAGCCGGCGGCGTACTTACCAGCGTCACCAAGCTTTGAAGTTATGGACGGAGAAAAATCGTTGCGCACGGGAAGCTGCATCTCTGAATCAAGATCCCGGTCAAACCCAACCCAGCCACCGGAACCGAAGTTATACCTGGCGTCATCGCAAACGACCTTCATCTCATCAATATTTACCTTCTGCCCGCCAACCCTGGTCCTTCCGGTCATCTGTCTGAAAGGTATCTCCCCCGAAGGATTCACTCCAAGGGCTTTGAGGCCGTCGCTTAGCGCCTGCCAGTTTTTTAGCTTCCCGTCTACAAGCTTGAAGTTCAAAGTTCCCGCGATGTTCTGCTTTACTTCCTTCTTGTTCGCTCCCCTTCCCGAGAAGTTAAAATCCGAGACCGCCGCTCCGGAGATCTTATCTTTCACCACGCCGGCCATCCAGCCTTCAAGGAAAGAATCAGCCGCGGCATTGACAAAATCTCCCGTCTGCACCCCGGACAAACTGCCGGAAACCGAGTACCCCAGACCGGGAACATTCAGGTCCACTTTTGCCGCCGTCTTCACGGCTCCGCCGTACCCGCTCATGGAAGCCTTTATATCCGCTGCCCGCTTGGCGAGCTTTACATTGGAAAGCATGTCTGTGAACTTTATCTTCTTGAACAATATTTCCTTGATGTTCAGGTCGGCTTCAGCCGAAAGTTTTCCGTAAACATAGCCCGTATAAGCCTTTATCTCTTCGTCGGAAAAACCGGAGTCCGCGGAAGCCGCCGCTTTGGGCGCGGCAGCTGTTTTTGTGTTTGTCGGAAGCGCGTCCCAGACCTCATCCGCCAGGAACTTCCGGCACGCAAGCCCAGCTTTTATATCTCCCTCAAATTTCGTCTTCCAATCGGACATAGTCTCCAGATTAAAATTGGACGCGGTCACATAGCCTGAGAATTCCGATGTGCCGGCAAGAAAACTAATATCCGGCAGCCGCAGCTGTTTTTCCGTAAGAGACAGAGAGGAGTTAAGTTTTGAGATGCCGTATTTTATCCCGCCGTACATAAAGCCCAGGCCGGAGAGTCTTCCCGAACCGCTAATTTTTATCCCTTTATAATTTACCGAATAATCTTTCGTTATGGGAATGTACATTTTGATATCAACGGAGGCGGAGCCTTCGGACTTAAGATCGCTCATCAGCGGAAGCATGGAAGCAATTTCCGGAACGGACAGGGTTCCCGTAACCGCGACATTGACTTTCGGAACCCCGAATATTTCTGTAATTGATTTGTCCGCCTTAAAGGCTGACGCGCCGGTCTCTATGTTTGAAACAGCGCGTACCGCGTCCTTCTTAACGTCAAAATCAAAAGATACCTTGGTCTTAAGGCCCTTGGGTTTGACGAAAACATCGGAGTACTTCGCTTCAACCGGGGAAAGATCCGCGCTCCCCGAGCCTGACGCGTAAACATCATAGGCCTTCCCGGATTGGCGCGCTTCCCCTTTTACAGACAGGTCAAACGAAGCAGCGCCAAAGAGAATTATATCTTTCATGTAGACGGCCATAACCGGAGGAAGCATCGGAGCCACTGTGTTTTTTAGCTCGCCGCAATCCGCGGTTACTTTTGCCTGCAGGGAAAACGCAGGGGATTCCAGAAACTTTTTTACCTCGCCGGTAGCGGTAAATGTAAGGCCGGGCAGTCTTGCCGTAAAATCCCGCAGGGAAACTTCCTGCTCGTCAAATTTCACCTGTATGCTTCCTTCGGCCGACAGATTAACAGGCGCCTTATTGTATTCCATTACGGCGGACGCTTTCAGCTTGAAAGGTTTGTCCCCTTCAAGAGAAAGGCCGGTTACCGAGACATTAAGGTCTTTGACCGCGGCTTTTACCGCCGGAGAAACGGAGTTATCGTTGTAGTCAATCTCGCCGGAATTTATCGCGAATTTAGACATGGAAAGCTTGACGGGGAGTTTCCCGTTGGCGCTTTGGCCGGATTCGGAGGAGGAAGGAGCGTTCTTCATCCCTTTCGCCAGGTCGGCAAAATTGTACTCGCCTTTTTTGTTCTTCTCTATAAGTATCTTCGGGGTATCCAGTTCCACCGTCGTCAGGTTAACCTTGCCGAAAAGCAAAGGCAGAAATTCGTAACCGGCCGAGGCCCGGTCCGCGGCAATGAAAGCTCCGGGAGTAAAACCCTCTCCGTTTCTGTTGCCTATATAGAAACCTTTTATTCCGACGCCTTTGAATATATTGAAATCGAGTCTTTCAATCCGGACTTCCCTGTTGAACTGCTTCGACGCTTCGGCAGCGGCAGCATCCTTGACTTTATCCCAGGGAACAAAAAAAGCGAGCCCCGCACCGAGAAGCAGTAGAAGCAGCAACAGTATTCCAGCGGTTAGGGCGAGAATTTTTGCTGTTTTTTTCATGGTTCTCCTCCGGAATGTTTAATATGGAAATATTATAGCCTTATGGAGACAAAAATCAAAGTACAAAGAAGCACGGGCCGCGTCCTAAAGCCTTACTGCGTTGACAGGCGCGCTTTCAATATAGTATACTCCACTATTGTGAAGTGTGTTTCAGCCCTTTGTGCAGCACGGAGAATTTTATCCGGCGGAAGCATAAAGTAGATGCTGTTTCCCAAAAGGAGCATAATGCACAACCACAAACTGTTCCTGGCCGCGCTGCTTCTCCTGATGAGCTCGGCATGCACAGCCGGTTCCGGAACCTCAGCCCTCACTTTCCTCCGCATAGCACCCTCCGCGCGGGCCGCCGGCATGGGGGAAACATTCACGGCGGTAGCGGACGACGTAAACGCCTCCTACTGGAACCCGGCCGGGGTCGCAAACCTGGAAACCATGCAGCTTTCTTTTATGCACATGTTCTACTGGGATTCAAGCTCATATGAATATCTGGCTTTCGCCTATCCTCTCAACGACAAGATTAAGCTCGGAGCTCACATTGCCTACCTCAATTACGGCTCTATTGACAAAACTCTGGCGGCAGACAGCACGGTCATCGGAAGTTTCAGCCCGTTTGATTTGGTGCTTGCCGCCACTGCCGCGTACAAACTGAGCAACACGCTTCAGGCAGGCGTAAACATAAAACTGGTAACACAGACCATAGATACTGACTCCGTTTCAGTCCTGGCTTTTGACGGCGGGCTGCTTTATGAAATACCTTTTTTGCTTGAATCCGTCGGCGGCCGCGATTTTGTAATCGGAGCGGCTTTGAGCAACCTTGGAAACACCGTAAACGGCGACAGCCTTCCGCTCACCCTGCGCGGGGGTATCTCCGCAAAGTTCGGCATACAATCGGAAAACGACCTGCTGGTAGCGGCAACCGCCTACTACCCCTTCGATTCCGGCACCCTCTCCGAGAATTTGGGCGCGGAATTCTCCCTGGAGGAAGAATTCGTTATCCGCGCGGGCTACAAGTTTGGTTATGATGCCGGAAGCTTTACGGCCGGCCTGGGCTACCGCGGATCCCTTCCCGGTATGTTTAATTATGCGGTTGATTACGCTTACGCGCCCTCAGGGAACCTCGGAGATACACACAGGATCTCTTTAGGCCTGACTTTTGACCAGGAATATAAAACAGGAAAATCAGGATCCGGCGTAAAAATAGCGCCCAGACGTTAAGATTGAGCCTGTTAAAACTGCAGGCCGCGGCTCGTTTTTCCTATTTTCGCTTGACTGTTTTCATGCCCGCTTATATAATCAAATCACTATGAAAACACTCTTTCTTGCACTGCTCGCCGGCTACATCCTGTTCAGGTCAGTCATGATTTACCTTTCATACAAGGGTAAAAAAACTGCAGAAAAAGAAGCGCTGGCCCTCAAATATTTCACCCCCGAGGAGATCCAAAAAGGCGAAGAATACGCGAAAGAAAGTTTTGGACTCAGCGTCCTGCAGAGGGCGGTTGACTTTGTTTTCCCGTTTGTTTTCTTCTTTTTGGCTGCAAAACCTCTCTCCTGGTCGGTTCATGAATTTCTGAAGGGGATGGGAATAACACTGGTAACTCTGCAGGTTGTCCTCTTTCTGGCGGTATATTTTGTCTGCTCTTTTCTTGTGACACTGCCTTTCCGCTTTTACTTCGGCTTTACCCGCGAACACAAATTCGGATTCTCCAACATGACACAAAAAGAATGGTTCCTTTACACAATAAAACAATTCGCGGTCGGCACCGTAATAACATCAATAATAATATGCGCGGCCTACTATATATTCAGGAGGCCGACCTCCTTCCTCTGGCTTATACCTGTCGTCCTTCTGGCTTTTGAATTCATCATTACTTTCTTCTACCCCTATCTTATTCTTCCTCTTTTCTACAAGAAATCCGCATTTGAGGACGAAAAATACGCCAAGGTGATGCGCGAGGTCGCGGAAAAGGCCGGCGTCAAAGTAAGCAAGATATTCCAGATAAATGAGAGCAAGTATTCAAAACACACCAACGCGTTCTTCACGGGGTTTGGCCCGGAGAAATCCATCTATATTTTTGACACGCTGATAAAGACGAATACCCCGGAGCAGGTCGCGTCGGTGGTAGCTCACGAGATAGGGCACTGGAAGAACAATCACGTCCTGAAGAACATAGCCCTCGGATTTGCCGGCTCTATTCTCATGACCTGGCTTGTCTATTACACCTTCAATTGCGGGCTGGTCAACACAAACCAGATCTCTCTTTCGGATATCGCAGGCCTGCCGTTCATCTCAATTATCATGACAATCTATTCCTTCTGGCTCGGCCCTATTGAGAATATAGTAAGCCGGAAGTTCGAGGTCACCGCCGACACCTATGAGATAGGGATGGGCGGCCATCCGGAGATATACATACAAAGCATGGTCCAGCTGGCAAAAGACAACCGGTCCTTCCTCTTCCCGCACCCGCTGGTCACCTTCTGGTATGCTTCGCACCCTCCCATTCTTGAGAGGGTAAAACTAGGCGAAAACTTTTATAAGGAGAAAAAATGAGAGTACTCTTCTTTTTTGTCGCCGGCGGCATTCTGGGATTTCTTGTCTGTAAATATTTTGTCTTGAGCGGCTCCGAGCTTACGGAACTTTCGTTGTTCTGGAACAATATGGGCACCAACAGGATGCAGGACGCCGAGGCCCTGGTGAAATCGGCAGGGTTTCTGAAAACATTTGCAGGGATCATTCTGGGCGGTTTTGCAGGCGCGCTCTTTAGCGGCTTATTTGGAAACGATTAGAAAAACGCGTCAAAGGTGAAAAAGTGCTGAAGACTATCAAAGTAAAGCTAAACGCGCCGGCGGACCGTTCCTACTCCATAGTAATCGGCCGGGGCATCTTAAAAAACGCCGGAAAAACAGTTAAAGATTTGGGATTGGGCAATGATATTTTTCTTATCACCGATTCCAACGTGAACTGTCTGTACGGAAAACCCGCGCTTTTGAGTTTCCGGCAGGGCGGGTTCAAAACAACCGCCAGCTGCGTTATAAAGGCCGGAGAAGACAGCAAGTCGCTTGATTCTTTCATAAAGATTCAGGGTGCTCTTTATAATTTCGACAGAAACGGCAACAGGCAAATCGTTATTGCCACGCTCGGCGGCGGAGTTCCGGGAGATCTCGGCGGATTTATAGCAGGCACCTATAAGAGAGGCATAAGTTTTATCCAGATGCCGACAACCCTGCTCGGCTTTGTCGACTGCGGGCTCGGCGGAAAGACCGCGGTAAACTTCAGGGACGCAAAGAATTCCATCGGCATTTTTTGGCAGCCGAGGCTTGTATATATGGATATTGACGCCTTAAAGACTCTGCCTCTCAGGGAAATTCAATCCGGTTTGGCGGAAACTTTGAAGTACGGAGTCATAAGCGATCCGGCTCTTTTTGATTACCTGGAATTCAATTCAGACAAACTCCTCGTGCCGGACATGGCTGTATATGAGAGAGTTATTCCCATTTGCGTAAAAATAAAAGCGGATATCACCTCCGCCGACGAGCGGGACGAGAAGGACATCCGCATAATGCTTAACTTCGGACACACCGCCGGGCACGCTATAGAAGCAGCCACAGGATACAGAAAATATACTCATGGTGAAGCTATCTCACTCGGGATGCTTATAGCAGGCGGGATCTCGAAAGAACTGGGTCTGTTTAGAGACGCGGACCTGTTCCGGCTGGAAAACCTGATAGAAAACCTCGGCCTTCCCGTAAAACTCTCAGGCTGTAAGGTGAGTTCGGTCCTTGAAGCTATGAAGCACGACAAGAAGTTCAAGTCCGGCGTTAACCGCTTTATTCTGCCGGTCAAAATAGGCGCCTGCAAGGTCGTAGATAACATCCCTGAAAAAGTAATCGCAAAAGCAGTCAAATCCAGGATGGTTTAGTTAATCACTCTCCAAACAAGAAGGGCGGCACCCGCCGCCCTTCTTTGTTTTCGTTACAAACGTTATGAACGTTAAGAACGTTACGAACGATTAATACGCATACAACCGCCCGTACGGCCTATGCGAAAACGGGTAAAGTTTTATAAAATGCGCCTTCAATATCTCCGCCGCTTTAAGTTCCGGAAAATACGAGCAGTAATCCTTCACATATTTTTCAAGCAGTTCTTTATCCTTTTCGTCAAGTTCTACCGCCTTAACTTCCTTTCCAAGCAGCCGGGCGTCAATCGTTTTAGTCCTGATGAATATTGTGCCTCCGTGCATTCCTGTTCCGACAAAATCCCCCACCGGCAGTTTATCTGTTCCAAGTCCGAGCACTATGGCCAATCCTCCCGCCATATATTCGCCGAAGAAATCCTTTACCTCTTCGCCGATTATGACGACAGGAAAGTTCTCTTTGAAAGCCTTCATATGTATGCCCACGCGGTAGCCGGCGTTCCCGCGTATATAGATTTTCCCGCCCCTCATTGAGTAACCGACTATATCCCCGGCGTTGCCGTGAACGACGATGAGGCCGCTATTCATGGTATTCCCGATGGCATCCTGCGCGTTGCCGTTGACAATTATTTCAGGCCCGTTCATAAAGGCCGCCATATCGTTTCCCGGCACTCCGTTTACGACAAACCTTACCTTCTTGCTGACCGCGTCTCCGATATATCTCTGCCCCATGGCATTGTCTATGACTATCTCGTCGGCGTCAGCAAGGACTGCGTGGATCTTTTCATTTAAATCCTTGTAATGCAGTTTATCAGCGTCTATTGTAATTGTTTTCATACTTCGGTACCCTCTCCGGTCACAAAGTGTTTCCTGAAGTCAGTTGGAAGCAGCAGGAAACCGAAATCATCGGTCAATAATTCCTTTTTCAGCCCAAACACGTCCAGTTTTTCCTTGATAAGCAGGCCATAGATGCCGGCGCGCTCGATGCAGTTCACGAGAATCACTCCGACAAGCTTGTTGTCCTTTATCACTATCTTCTTATACTTCCCATCCGCGCTCTTTTTAAGAACTTCGTAGCCGTCTTCCTTTGGATTGGTAATCCCGAAGGAAATAGAAGGCACGCCGAGTATCTCCACGGAATTCATGGCAAAACTTCCCGCGAACTCGTCCCTGACACCGGCCATGTTGTGTCCCGCGACCCTGCCCTGCTTCGCGGCTGTCGGCCAGATGGCAATTACCGCGCCCTTACCTGAGAGGAACTCAAGCCCTTCGGCGCAGTCCCCTGCCGAAAAAACGCCCGGCACATTTGTTTCCATCCTGGAGTCTGTAACTATTCCCCTGCCGGCGGTTATCGCGGTTCCCTTAACCAGGGATATTTCCGGGCGCACGCCCACGGCCATTATGAGCAGTTTGGCTTTAAGTTTTTTGCCGCTGCTCAGCGTTATCTCATCTATCTTGCCTGCTTTTGCAATGACCTTCTTTATTGTGGTTTCTTTAATAAACTCGCATCCGTTCGCTTTCAGCCTATCTTCAAGCAGCGCGGAGGCTTCCTTGTCGAAAGTATTGGCTAACAGCCTGTCCGCGATATCCAGAATCTTGAACTTCATCTTCTTGCCGAGCAGGGCTTCCGCGGCTTTCATGCCGATAAGGCCTCCGCCGAGAATAACCGCTTCTTTCAGCTTGTTCTTTTCAATATACTTCTCCAACTCTTTCGCGTCGGCGAGTTTGGTGAAAGTGAAGACTCCTTTGAGGCCGTCTTTCAACCCGTCCACCGGTATCTTTATCGGGCTTCCGCCGGTGCAGACAAGCAGCCTGTCGTACGGCAGTTTCTTCTTATTGTTGAGTTCAACATGACGGCTTTTGGTCTCAATCTTAACCGCTTCGGCGCCGTAAAGCACCGTAATTTTCATGTCCTTCTCAAAATCCTTTGAGGTAAAGCCTATTTTGTCCTTCTTAAGTTTTCCGGCAAGATAGTACGAGATAAGAGGCCTTGAATAAAGCTGGTCCTCGTTGCTGATTACCGTAATCTCCCCGGTTTTATCCGACTCTCTTATGGCCGTTATGGCGTTAACAGCCGCCACGGAATAACCCACTATTACATATTTCATAAGTCTCTCCCTTTAAGGATATTACTTTTTCAATTTTATCGCTTCGTTGGGGCAGTGCTCCACGCAGGCCGGGGTTTCGCGGTCTCCGCAGAGGTCGCATTTTGAAGCGACTCTTTTATTCTTAAAGTCCGGCTTAATGACTCCGAACGGGCATACCATTATGCACATCCAGCAGCCAACGCATTTATCTTTGTCGTGAAGCACGGTAGCTTCTTTATCCCTGTACATCGCGGAAGTAAGGCAGGCCTCTATGCAGGGCGCATCGTGACAGTGCCGGCACTGCAGGGCGAACGTGGTATACCCGCATTTTTCGAAAGCAATACAGGAATCCGTAAGCGGCTTGAAACCTTCGGACTTGAAAGTCTTAATTATATCCTTGGATTTCGAGTGCGCGGTAACGCAATGCACTTCGCAGAGCCTGCATCCGAGACAGTATTCTTCGTTTATCTCTATTCTTTTCATATTAGCCTCTTTCCCCCGTTTTTCAGTGCCTTCCCGCTAAAAACTCAGTTCTTTGACGCGCGGATGCGCAGATGTTCGGATGCTCAGACGTTATATTGAACATAGGGACTACCTACTTCCGCCCCTCTGCGCGTCTGCGCCTCAGCCCCTCTGCATTTCCTACCACGCTTCTCCCGCATGTTTAATATCCAGGAGTCTGAGCTCCAACTCTGAAAGGTCAACGCCGCGCAGCTGGCCGCGGTTGCCGCGGAGAGACTCAAGCGCGTTAATACCCATTCCGCCGAGCATTTCTTTTATTTCAAGAGACCACGCGCGAAGCAGATTGTACGCCCTCGCCGCGCCCACATCAGGGTTTAGCCTCTTTTTTAAGTTAGGATCCTGAGTCGCTATGCCCCAGTTGCACTTGCCGGTGTAGCACTTCTGGCAGAGGTGACAGCCGAGAGATATAAGCGCTGAGCTGCCGATGTAACACGCGTCTGCCCCAAGCGCTATAGCTTTGATAATGTCTCCGGAATTCCTGAACCCTCCGGCAGCGATTACTGAAGCTCTCTGGCGTATTCCTTCTTCGCGAAGCCTGGTGTCAACCGAAGCAAGCGCTAGCTCTATAGGAATCCCGACATTGTCCCTTATCACGGCCGGCGCTGCTCCGGTGCCGCCTCTGATGCCGTCTATCACGACAAAATCCGCTCCGGCTCTTACTATCCCGGAAGCTATCGGCGCGATGTTATGAACGGCGGCGATCTTAACGCCTACCGGCTTAGAATATCTGGTCGCCTCTTTGAGCGCGTAAATAAGTTGTTTCAAATCTTCTATCGAGTAAATATCATGGTGAGGCGCGGGAGAGATGGCGTCAGAACCTACGGGGATAAGCCTCGTCCTGGAAACTTCCTCGTCAACCTTTTCCCCGGGAAGATGCCCGCCGATACCGGGCTTCGCGCCCTGCCCCACTTTTATCTCTATGGCCGCGGCGGAATTCAGGTATTCAGTGTCAACTCCGAACCTGCCGGACGCAACCTGTACAATAACATTCTTGGCATAGGGTTTAAGGTCGCTGTGCAAGCCGCCTTCTCCGGTATTCCAGTAAGTTCCGTACTCTGTCGCCGCTTTGGCGAGAGATTTTTGCGCGTTAAGCGAGATAGAGCCGTAGCTCATGGCCGAGAACATAATCGGCGTGGTAAGTTTGAGTTGGGTTGAGACCTTCTGTTTAGGCTCGAACTTGTCCGGCTTGCTGCCGATGAAGGTCGTAAGCTCCATGGGCTCGCGGAGCGGGTCAATTGACGGATTGGTAACCTGCGACGCGTTAAGAAGAATATGATCGAAGTATTCTTTGTATTCCTTGTCGCTGCCCATTCCGGTAAGGAGTATCCCTCCGGTCTCGGCCTGCTTGATAATGCCATAAACATCGCCCGCCTTCCAGTGAGCGTTCTCCCGTATCTCGGGTGCGCTCTGCACAATGGTAAGAGCGGAGGTCGGGCAGATATCCTCGCAGAAATGGCAGCCGACGCAGTTGCCGTCGCAGGAAGAGATGGTGTTGCTCTCCTCGTCGTAAATATGAGCGTCGTTGCTGCACATGCGGACACAGGCCTGGCAGTTAATGCACTTCTCCGGGTCCCTGTTTATTTTGAAATTTCCCCTGAATTTTGACTTTGCCATTTTAATCCTCTTTTCCCAGTTAATGTTTTTTCGTTATAAACGTTGAGAACGTTATAAACCTTATAAACCTTATGAACTTTATAAACTTTTTGTTTTTGTAAACACCCCTATCACCGGTTTCCCCGCGTCCGGCATCCATATCCTGTCAAGCTCCGGGCTGACCGTGCGGATGGAAGCTTCTTCCGAGGCAATGTATAATTTCGTCCCTTTCTCTCCGCAAACCAGAGGCCTAAGTTTAGTCCTGTCGTTTAGGCCGAGCATCATATTGCCGTCGGAGACGATGATGGCGAAAGGCCCGTTTAAAAGCGCCGGCGCGTAGATCATTCTCATCCGCGTGTGCAGTTCTTTGTCTTCGGGGCTCATTCTTTCTATCTGGGACCAGAAAGGAGCCGCTATGGCTTTGCAGGCGTACTCATAGGAGAGCCTGTGCTTCCTGACCAGCAGGTCAAAAAGGTAGGCAATGACTTCCGTGTCCGTAAAAAGAGTGCAGTAGTAACCGAAATTCTCGAGGTACCTTCTGTTTATACCGTAAGAGGAAATCTCGCCGTTATGCACGACGGTCCAGTTGAGAAGACCAAAAGGATGGGCGCCGCCCCACCACGCTACCGAGTTTGTCGGGAACCTGTTGTGCGCGGTCCAGATATTGGCCTTGTAATCGGGTATCATGAAGAACTCCGCAATCTCGTCGGGATTTCCCACGCCCTTGAAGGCTCCCATGTTCTTTCCCGACGAAAAAATGAAGGCTTCTTTTACCGTGCGATTGAGCTCAAAAGCTTTTTCAGCGGTGTATTCGTCCTCGGTTTCCTTTCTGGAAAAACCATCCAGAAAGATAAGTTTCTCTTCTTTGGGTTTCAGAAAATATCTTTTTAGTATCGGGGGCGTCTTCAGCGTTTTCACGGATTTAGTGGGAATAGGCTCGGCAAGCCTGATCTCAAAGCTCTTCTTCAGGAAAGATTCGGATTCTTCCACAGCGGCTTCCCTGCCGAACATCATATGGAAACAATAATAGTCCTTATACTCGGGATAAATACCGTAGGCCGCGTAGCCTGAGCCCAGGCCGTTTCCCCGCTCCATCATATTACAGATAGAAGCAACAATATCTCCTCCGGAAAATACCGCGCCGCTCCTGTCCATAATGCCGGTGACGCCGCAACCGGATGGTATCTTGTGAAGCCTGTCATCCAAGGGTCTTAACATCTCAATCTCCTGTTTTCCAAAAAAAAATATCCGCCGCGGCTTTTAACCACGGCGGACATCATTGTCTGCCACAACTTTGTAGGTAGATTATATAACAGCGGGTACCGCTTGTCAAGTGCTCCGGACGGGAAAAAACGCATTTTCCGGCGCCGTAAGCCGCGATTTCCCTCAAATAAATGTCTTTTTAAGCGAAAAGTACTGCAACCAGCATCATGCAGGAGTTGCAGGTCATTTTACTCCGTGCTCGTACAGCTTTTCAGCCGCGGGAGAAAAAGTTTTCTCTAATTCCAGCGCTTTTTTGTAGGATTCTACTGCCTCTTCTTTCAGGCCCAGCCTGTCGAGAATCAGACCCATATTGTAGCGCGCGTCAGCGTTATACGGATTTAAGGCTATCTCTTTTATAAACTCGCCTCTTGCTTCCGCATATTCTCCTCTTACATAGTATATATTTCCTTTATAGAAATGGGTGCGCAGATCCCTTGTATAGTCAAACCTCTCGCTGCAGGTCAACGACCGGTCAAAATGCAATAACGCTTCATTGTACCTGCTCCTGTCATACATCAGTATTCCGTATCCTGTTTCCAGGTTTGCAGCGAAGAAAAAAGCCGCGGCAGCGGAGAGCGATCCACAGACGAGGACAGCAATCACGACAATTATTTTTCCGCTTAACCGGTTCTTCATCCCGGCTTGCGCCGGAGAACCGGACATAAGTATCCCGCAATAGACGCAGAACGCCGTGAAAATTGGCGCTATCTTCATAGGAAAGTTGAAGAACGCGTGCGCGGCGTAGCCTGCTACGGCGGCGAGCAGGCCGAAGTAGATTATTCTCTCATGGGTATTTTTTTCTTTCGCAAAGGAGTACCCGAACGCGAGAGAAGACCCTATTATCAGGAGGAATACAAGTAAACCGAAAACACCCAACTCTGCCCAAATCTGAATGTAGTCGTTATGCGCGTCCTTGGTCATCTGGTAGGGGTAATCCGTATACCCCGGAGAGTTGAGAACGCGCCCCTCGTATTTTGAGACATATATTTTGTAGGACGCGGCGCCGAAACCGGTTACCGGCCGTTCCTTTATCATCTCAAGCCCGGCTTTCCACATCACAAGGCGGCCCCGCTCCGAAATCGTGCTGAAACTTCCCGCGTTCCGTATTTTTAAAATAGCTTCCTTTGGATGCAACACCGCTATCGCGCAGATCCCGAGCACCAAGATGGCCAACAGAGAGACGCAGAGTTTTTTCCTCCTCTCCCCCGCGTAGATTACCGCAAGAATTACAAAGATAAGCAGGCCGAGAGCCGCGGCAACCCAGGCGTTCGCTGTCTCGGTCTTGACCAGACAGAACAGGCCCAGCAGGGAAGCTGAACCGTAAAAGAGCCCCCGTTTCAAACCGTCAGTTCCGATAAAGAGCGCAAAGGCCACGGGCAAGGACATCACCAGATATCCACCGAAAAAATTGGCGTTCCCCATCGTGGAGGATATCCTTTCCTTGAAGTTGAGAAACGCGGTTGAGCGCTCCGAAAAGAGCAGGTTCACGGTCAGTTCAAAGAAATCAATATGGAACACCTGCAATAACCCCAGCACCGAGACGGCAATCGTCGCGGCGCAGACAGCGTTGCCGAAAGCCGTTATGTTCTTCCTGTCCGAAGCGGCGCAATGGGCCGCGGCCAGAGCAAGCACGCCGTAGAGAAGAATGTCCCCCGCATATTTCAGAGAAATAAGACTATTTGAAGAATATAAACAGGAAACTGCGGAAATAAGGGAAAAAGTCCCGAAAAACAGAGCCGCCGGGACGGATAATTTTATTTTCTTGAAAGCCGCTCTCTTTGCGAGCAGAATCCCGAGCAGAGCGCATATTAAAATAACAAACAGGTTCTTGGGAGCGCTGAAGGCGTCTTTAGCGACAGGCAGATAGAGCAGCGGAGTTAAGAGCAGTATCAGGATTATAAGGGCGACCATCCGGCAATTATGACATTTGGAAACGCTTATTTCCAATAAAATACTTGTAATGTAATGATTTCGGTGATAATATTTTTACGATGAGCAGATTAACCCGCTTCTTTTATCCCGGTGTCAGGCTGAAACGCTGGATATTCCTCTTTATCCTGA
>Ga0209083_1000599_pt1 | contig 50698 bp, 36 predicted proteins | sample AM7aDNAmetaG_FD_184132 | JGI IMG/M metagenome (GOLD analysis project Ga0209083, IMG submission 184132) | Freshwater microbial communities from Finland to study Microbial Dark Matter (Phase II) - AM7a DNA metaG (SPAdes) (version 3) | ecosystem: Environmental > Aquatic > Freshwater > Lake ...
TCCTATATATTTTCTTGTTTGAACAGGCTTTCTTGTTTCTTTATCCCAAACCGAGGTTACTTCGTACAAGTAATATCTGTCCTTTATTTTTTGCCTGACAATATATGACATGGTTATTATTTTAAACTATGCAAAAATACTTTATAATATATTCTATACAAGCATTATGACATATATTTATCAACATGGTTATTAACTAATAAATCCAATTTAGGATGTTACCCGTTAGTTTTAAACATGCAGTTAGAAGTCCTTGATAATCGAGTGAAGGAAGACGATAATCGGCATTTAGCAAAGCTGCTGCACTCAGCATATGGATTTTTGTTTTACCTTCACGGTCAAAACGCTTGACGCCAAAATATTTACCTTCAAAAAGGCGGGTTTCTGGCATTTCAATACCACATTGTTTTGCAAGTAATGAGTATTCATATTCGATTGGACCTACATTTTGGGGATCTATTGTTGACTTGAATTTAATCAACCATTCTTCCCCTTCAATTGTAAGGAGTACTTTTGGTCTGGCTCCACCAGATGCTCCGCCATATTTATAAAGAAGGTCAAGTGATGACCCGTTATCTTTATGGTTCAATATTTTTTCAGCTTCGGAAGCCAGAAAGTCCAGTTCGGGGTTACCAACTGGAAAAGTAAAACTATTGTCAGGTCTGAACTCCAGCGCGCCAAAGCCGGATGATCCCACAATACTCAACCGGTCCAATATTGTTAAGGTGGCAGGATTAATATTTTTTGAAATCAGGTACCGGTCTAATATCAGGTTTCCCCAACCATCTGGTAAAGAGTCATTAAATACTCCAAAATTGCCATAAAAGGGATCACGCCGGGCAATAAATACACCAGGACGTAGTGGAAGATAGAATGGGGAAACAGACTGACCATTCTTTATATAACTTGTTTCATATTCGAAAGCACACAGGTTTTCGTTGGTAAGAGCCAATCTTCCAACTGGTTCACCATTAAGAAAAACTCCAACTGATATGGGTCGATCAAACATTTTTTCTCCCCCTCTTTTTTACGGTTATCTTATCCTTTGCCAGCAATTCGTCAATGCTTTTGTACTTCTGTTTTTTGAAAAGTAAACCAAATTCTTCAGTTGCATCTAAAACCAACGCCAGCATAACCAGGTTTTTCAATGAGATCTCGGAGGTGCTTTCGAATCTTTTGAGGCTTCCTAAACTTACCCCCGATTTTGCTGCCAATGCACTCTGGCTAAGGTCCAGTTCCAATCTGTTTTTTCTTGCCCTTTTGGCAATATTCTTGAGGATTAATCCCGGATTAAAATCATCCAAGATAAATTCTTGATTAGATAATATATTGGCCATTAAGTCTATTATATTTACTTTGCAGATAAAATATTAGCTATTAAATTACAAATATACGAATTTAATTTCATTGTTGGCTGTGAGGTATAAATAAAAAAGGTGGCTTACTTTTCAGCAATACCACCTTTCATAAGAATTTCCCAATCATTATTTCGCATACCCAACTGGATGGTTGAGCATAGGATATTGAGAATCTGATAATTTCAGTATCGCCTTTATTTTTACTACATCCATACTGACACGTGGGCGGGTTTTTAATCCGGTTCCCGCACAGAAAAGAGCGATATTTTGGGAAACGATTCCAATGTCGAGGGCAGCCCAGTTCAGCTTTGATGCCACTTCCCCCGATTTAAACCTGGAAATGTCAGAAACCAAAACGATCACAACCGGAGCGGTTGTTATTCCAGATGCTTCACGGAAATCTCCTTTCGTTACAGGGGTAAGTCTTTGCATTTTAGCATCATATAAATATGAACCTTCTTCCATTACAACATAGACATCCACATCCTGTGCGTTGAGGGCTGAGGCAGCGGTACGTTTGCCTTCATCAGATCGGTTTATTCCATTTGCAGCCCATAAAAGATCGGATAAATCCTGGAGGTTCAGTTTCTTATCGGACCATTCCTTTACGGAAGCCCTCAAGGATAAGGCCTCCATTACTGGTAATCCACGTTTAGTATTGGGATTGTTTAACTTGATTGGGGATAATTCCTGCGCCAATATTTGGCTTAATAAACAACAAATCAATACAATACAAAATAATAGTTTTTTCATCACTAAATAATCTGCTTTTCCGAAAATCCGTCTTTTACCACCAAGACACAAAAACACAAAGGCTTCACTAAGGCTTTAGTACTGATATTTAAATCTTTGTGAAAACTTAGTGTCTTAGAGCCTTAGTGGCATTTTTTGTTTTATCTTTTCGGCGGGTACTCATAAATCGATTATAGACGTAATAATTATCTTTGATGATTCAATTATTTCTTGTCATAGACCAAAGTCCTGCTCATCTCTCCATTTGGAGTGGTATTGGTGGCTTCAATTTTCAAAGTTTTATCTCCTTCCAACTTCCAAATTTCGGTCGATTTCATCTCCATCGACTCCCCATTCATGTTAAATACTGTGGTAGAGGCAATTGTAAGTGATTTTTTGTCGGCAGCCCAGGTTATGGTCGATTTCATCTTCATGTTCATGAATCCAGAATTTTCACATTCTTTCCCATCGAGTGTGTATTTGCCGCTCATTTTAATTTCATTGCCATCGCGACCTGTCATCGTCCTCTCGGTGGAAAGGTTATTTCCATCCTGGGTTACTACAAGGGTAATCGGAGCCATGCGCATCGGGCCGTCTCCCAGTTTGCTCTTGCCTTCGTTAAATGCCCAGTTGCCCGAAAAATTTACAGGGCTTTGAGCTGAGGCCCCTGCACAGAAAAATAGTGTGATTGCAATCACCATCAGTACTTTAAGGCTTTCAATCCTGTTTTGAATTTCATTGTGTGAATTTCTCATAATCATGTGTTTTTAAGATTTAATTGAATGATGAACATTAGTTCAAAAGTATCATAAAAACGATAGTAAAGAAAATAATTATGGATAGAATGAGGATTTCTATCACAGGAATTCCGTTGACAGTGGGAGATATAGGTAATGTCTAAAAATTTAAAACCGGAAATTTATAGTAAAGTCAGTTATGATTAAAGATTAAAGGGGCCAGGTCTATTGTCCCATTATTTTTTTGGTTTCCTGATCGACCCAGGATGCGATCACCATTTTTTTCGCTTCGTCCAATCTTGTACCCGGATGGATCAGGCAGTATATTTTCATGGGCATATCGCCTTTGTTAACCTGTTCCTTAATATCGGCTAATTTCCGGACCAGTTTTCGTTTGGAATAGCTATCCCATTCCGAAAAATTCAGTGCCTCCCGTCCCTTTTTAACGTCTTTGGCGATTTGCCACGATACCGGGGCAACATATGAATACCATCGATAGTTGGTTTGGTTTGAATGGCAATCGTAACAGGAAGTTTTTAAAATTGCCATCACCTCGTCGTTTGCATTTTGGACCTGTGATTTGTCCTGCAACTGAGCAGGTGTATTTTGAGGTAGTTCTGACGGGACAAATTGAAGTACAATCAGTACTATTGTGATGATAACCAAAGAGATATATGCTATTTTTTTCATTGTTTAATTTGGGCTCGTTGGTGGAAAATGATTTGAATGGTCTGCGAAAATCTGCGCTTTCTGAGGGAGTTAATTGGAAAATTTCCCGCAGAAAACGAAGATCAACGCAGATTAAGTATTCTCCAAATTCGTAACAAAGAATTTGGAGCCAAATAAAACTCTATTTCATCAGATCAGTTGCTGTAGTTTCAGCCCAATCTTTGAGAATTTTTGAATCAGCTGCTGAAATTTTCGCATCCGGATTTCTCTCGATCATTCTTTGTGGTGGCATCTCGCCCTTATCCAATACTTCTACCACCTTATCGAGCTTCGACACCATCGGTGCTTTCTCCAGGCCGGTTAATGTTGTCCAGTTCAGGGCTTCTTTTGCCTTGTCGGATCTCCCTTCTGGGCTATGGCAACCAAAACATTTGGCGTCGATTACCTTTTTTACGGCTTCCGGATATTCAACCTTGCCCGCGGATTTTAAAACCTGCCCATCGCGTTTTGTCAACGCATTGACCTGCAATGAAACTGCTGCAATGGCTACAATTACAATGACCAGAATTGTTCCTTTTTTCATGTTTTTACTTTTAATTGACTTGTAATTAATTCAAATAACGCTTACTGTTCTCATTCATTATTTCTAAACAAAATATTGATGGTATGGTTCAATTTTTATGGAACAATTTACTCTGGCCACTTCGATACAATAATTGTGAACCGCGATTATATTTTGAATTAAAAATGATCCAAATTGCAGGGATTATCCTGACGCCGATAAAAGAGAAAGGTTATGGTGTAACCAACGTCCATGGTGGCAAACCCATTGGGTTAATCGGCATTAACTTTTCGAGTGAAGAAAGGAATATTGTGGAGCGGTTGGAGGGGCGATGGTTTTAAATTCCAAAGTATTTGGCATATGAATTTAACCTAAATTTATAAGTGTATAAATCTAAACACATAGGAACATAGGTTTAAATATTAGGAACATAGGTTAGCCTCAAAGAAATTCTGATGTTGACAATAATGGGCAATCATTTAGATTTTCATTAGCATTCTATCGTTTAAATAATATCATTTAGGTAACCTTCCCAGACAATTTTGTAGAAGGATGAGAGGTCTCGAAAGCCAGGAATCGAAAAATTGACACGGTTCCCCATAGTAAAACCGCCCCTGAATAGGAGTTTCCATCAACAGATTTGCCGATAAACGGATTGACAAATGAAGTAAGAACTTGTACAATTGCTGAAAAAGCAAAAGATATCCCCCAAATTACGAAAACTAAATATTTCATTTACAATCCAATACAAAATTTCCCCCAAAATCACTTGTTCAGAAAATTTCTATTTCATTATCTTTTTTTTTATTTGGTCATTATCACGAAATAATCATGCTTTGTACCTTCCTTCGAAAACTCCACATCTTTTCCACTTCCTTCTTTTACCAGTTTTTTATCGTCAAGGTCGTAAATCTGATACTGATAATTTCCGGTAAGGTTCTTGCTGGTTATTTTAAGATCAGCCGGATTTGGTAACCGATGAATGTAGGAGTACTCCACCGAATAATTTTTGTGATTGGTGATATTGTACACATAGGCCAATAGCTGTGATCCATCCTCCGTAACAGAGTAACTTACCGCATATCCCGGTGAAACCTCAAAATAATTTTTAACAGATGGTGGCAATACCGGCGGAGAAAATGGTTTCATGAGGTCAAAAACGACACCCTTAAATTTGGAACCTTCTTCAATATATTTATAATCAATAGGATAGGTGGCAGTAAAATAACGTTCATATTGAGTGGCAATCTTTTGAAATTTGGTTTTAAACAAACTGTCACTAATTAAAATTCCAACTTTTGGCTCCATTAACTTTTTATTCCACTGGATCTGCTTGCGGATCTGTTCGAAGACAATGCGTTCATCTTCCGTAAAATGCTCATCCCAGGTGACTAACAACGCCTGACGGGCCACCAGTCCCATGTAAATGGATGTCCGCAAATTGATCCGATAAATTTCACTCCCTGTCCAGGAATTGAATTTGTCATCTTTGGGGTCGAATGTCATTTTGCAATATCCAGATGGGGCAGGAAAGGAGCCTTCAAGCATACATACGTTGGAATTCATCCGATTCATTCTAAAATACATTCCCATATCCAATTCAGTTTCCACCTGATTTCCTAAAAGATAGGTGCGTGAACCCAAAAAATCCTGTGGCCAGCCTGCAATGTCTTTCCCAGGTAATTGATTGTAAATATGGATTGGTTCTCCATCAAACAAATGTCGGTTGTCAATTTCTTTGTAGGTATTCATAATATCCAACGAACGGGATAGATGATTGTATTTATCACCTTCGCCCGAAGCCCCGATGGACAGAATTGCTGTTTCATCTTTAAACAGTGTGGCTACATCGTGCAGGTACTGATGAAATAGATTGGTAAAAGGCTGAACTCCTATATTGAACCAATCAGTTTCCTTATATCCGGCATCTAAATATTGTTGCCATACGGTATTTTGGTAGTAAGGATAATGCGATAAATCCTGAATATGGGCCAGCCCATACTTATCGGCTGAACGGATATACAAAGCCAACTGCTCGGCACCATGCGGGGCAATATTCCCTCCGGCATCCAATCGTTCCCAGTTGTTCCAATGTTGGTTCAAATGAAGTACTTTCCATTTGTTGGTTCCCAAATATGAAAAGCGCAGTTCCAACTCCTTGGTAGTTAGTGACTCCCACCAATGTAAACGCAATTCATTCGGATTTCTTCTATTCCATTCCTCTTGTCCCTGAACCATTCGTTCTTCAGGTTTTCCGGTTTCTGTAAAATAAAATGCCCCCTGATAGGAGCCAGTCACAGGACTTAAAATAGTATCATGACGTTTTATCGCAGCTATTTCTTTGTCAAACTTAAAATATTCAGTATCGGTTACCCGAATAATCTGTTTTTGAGTAAGCCCTTCTTTTTGATTGGAGATAAAGTTAATTTGATGATTGCCCTGTTGAAAAAATGGCATAACTGTTGTATAAGTTTTGTCTGATAATAACATAGCATGTATTAGTCCATTAAAAGAGAGGAGAGGCTGCAAATTACTATCATGAGTTAGTTTGCCCGACTTGTCGCACAGTAAAATTTCAATCGGAATTCCTCTTGAAGCTTTTGATAATGTTTTAATTACAGGTAGAGAAGTAATAATTGCAGCCTGTGTCTTCATAAAAGCTGAAAATTCCACTTTCGCAGGCTTTAAAGAATCGCCGGTCCAAACCCCCATGACCATATTCAGTTCGGCATATTTCAGTTCATACCCTTTTTTATCCAATTCGCCGGCAATGTTGAAGGTGATTGTTTTTGCCCCTTTCTGCCAACCACTTGATAGTAAGGGCTTACCAGCTCTTCCTTTGATGGCGATGCAAAACTGCCAATCGCAATTGGCCTTGCTAACACTAAGACTAAGCACTGGGTGTTGTCCTAAGTGAAACTGAAGTGCCGGAAGTACAACGGCATCCCGAACACGTATTTTACTCTGTTTTATAAAGATAGATCTCTCTCCTGATTGATAGATACTATTTACGGGGTCTGAAAACCATCTGGAAACCTGTTTCTCTCCGGTCAGCTTAAGGGTATCACATTCACTATAGCAGAAAATATTTCCATCGGTTGTGCGTACCCATTTCATTGCCCGGTTAAATACCCAGTTTTTGGACAGAAAAGCATAAAACTCAGGTGCTGTGGCCCAATTGGGATTGGCGATTTGTGTATTGTGATAGATGATATCCTCAACCCCTTCCCAAACATATTCAGGCCTGGGCGTTCCCTGCTGCTGGTTAACCCACGAATAATAGGGGTGGGTAACCTGTGTTTGAGCGCCTAAAAAGCAGGGGAGTGCGATTAGAATTAGTAAGTTATTCAGTTTCATAATTGACCTTATTTTAGATGAATCTGTATATTCTGTATTCCCTCTGCATTGGCTGGAATAAAAGGTTGAGTTGAATTGCCGTTCACCGTAAACGAAACGACTTTAGTCCCTTGTCCTTTGATTGAAACATTTAAAACGGCATCCCGATAAAGCAAATTAAGCAGACGGAGGTTGGGATACTGGTGAGGAACAACCGGGCTGAAACTGATGCCCGTTTCATCAAAACGCATCCCGAAAAGGCCGTTGAAAACCATTCTCAGATAGGCGGTTGCGCCCCAGGTTTGTCTTTCAGTCGATTTCCAGACATCAAGCGGACCTTCGTTACTCTCCTGTAAACCACCATAAGGTAAGCCGGTTTCAGGATGATAGATTTCGCGAAACTGTTTATCCCGCCAGGTATGAAGTGTCAGGAGGTTAAAATCATAATCAAATCTTTTAGCATCCTGATTTTTGGCAGCAGCATTGGCCCAAAATCCCTGAACATGGGTCCACACTGTACCACTATGCCTGCCATAACCATTTTTATACCGTGGGAATGAAGGATATACACATGGGATACCGGCTTTTGTTACGATTGTATTGTTTAGGACTTGCTCAGATTGAACTTTATCTGCTACGCCAAAAAGTAGGGCATACGAAATCCCAATCCCTTCCTGGTAATCACAATTCCCATATGGATCGATCAAATAACGGTAATTCTTCTTTTCGTTGTCCCAAAAGTTCTTGTTGATGGCCTCTTTTAATCGTGTTGATTGATCTGTCCACTCCTCCTTTACTTTCAAACCAAGTTCCTTTTCGATTTTGGGAAGTATCTGATAAACTTCGTAATCGACACAATTGGTGGACAAAGCGAACATGGGCATACCTCCTCCAATTTTCACCCTTTTATCAGGATTGGCTGCTGCCCATTTGGTAATGGTGGAGACCCATTCTCCTCCTTCATATTTGCCTGTTTGGGTATATCTGTCGGGATAAGCGGAAATCCCATCCCCATAAACTGCGGGTCCGCGAAAGAGATTTAATTTTGGATCAAATTCATCCTTTTCCAACCCTGAAAGTGTATAACAAGTTGCATCATAGGCAATTTTCAAAAACTCCTTGTCGCCGGAATAAAGATAAAGATTCCAGGCTCCGATGGTCCAGATGATCTTGTCCCAGTATTGCCCGATAATTTGGACATTCCCGTTGGCTGTTGAATCCAAGTCAGAGATTAAGGTCCTTTTTGAAATATCAGGCAGGAACAGACCTGCACCGCTCCAGATATTAATGGCCGCATCCCGTGTCCATGGGCCATAGTAGTCGAGGCCAGCAAACAAGAGTGCTTCCTCCTTGCGAACCAACCCGTTTTTATAGGGCCGAATGTTGCTCATGATATCACCAATGGCAATATTAAAGGTGTGAGCAATGGTATCTATGGCATCGTCGTTGGTTTTGAGTACCGGAAAGTAGTAGTTTTGCCGTTTTTCAAGGGAGTTTATATTCTTGACATCTTTACGATTGCATGAACCTGAAACAAACAGGAGAATTAGTACAATAATAAAAAAAGACGTTGAGGATAATTTCATATAAAGTTGATATTTAGTCAATTAATTTGTTTTTTATTATTGGCTTTGCCCAAAATATAATAAATGCGATGAACAACAAAGGCAAATAGATATAGTTCAGCGAGGATCGAAGCCCTGAAATATCGCTAAAGGTTCCAATTATGAATGGCCCAAAAGCCCCGCCGATTGAGGCAGTATATAGAAATCCGGTCAATGACTCGTGATGCTTATCCACTGAATTAAGTGCCAGTGAAAGAATGATTGGCCACATCACAGACTCAAAAAGTCCAACCAAAGGGAAGACCCATTTTGCAACGCCGGTACCCGAATAAAGTCCAATCGAAAAACTGATTATGGCGAAAACAGAAAGAATTGCAAGGACACGTCGGCTATCGTATAATTTGAGCAATAACATCCCTCCCAGACAACCCACCGACAACAAAATCCAATACCACGATAGGATAGCAGCACCATTGGTCTGTGGATCAAGGCCATGATACTCCTGAAAAAATTCAGACATCCAGATGGCTATACCTTGTTCACAACTTGCATACAGCATTAAAGCAACGAAATACAATATCACATATTTGCTTTTAAAAAATTGGAGATTTACCCCGGATCCAGTCTCTTTTTCTTCACGCTTTTTCTTCGGAAACTTTACCGTTGAGATGAAAATAAAAGTCGAAAAAAGTAATACCGCAAAAAGCCAATAGGCTGAAATCCACTCATAATTCCGGGGGATTATATTATTCAGTAATTTAAAGATGAAGCCTTTATCCCGGTTTTGATCCAATAACCCTGAAGTCAGATACGAATAGATGTGAGGACTAAGAAAAGCTCCTGCGCCATAACACAATTGATTGAGCGAGGAATGAAATGCCAGGTTTTCGGCACCGCAGGTATCTCGTAACAAAGGAACAACCGAGACCTGAATAATTGCCAATGAACTGCCAATGATGAATAAGGAAACTACGGAAGCATAATAGTTAGGGAAAACTGCAAATAATAGTGCCCCTGTAAGTGCCAATAAAAACGAAAACAACAAGACATTTTTTGTGCTGAATTTCTCATTTGCAATACCTGCAGGGATACATAAGAATCCGAAAGCAATATAAAAGGCGAAGGGTAACATGGAGGCCAATTGATAGCTAAGTTGGTAACTATCGATCATATTGGGTATAAGTGCGCTCATCACCGACATCAAAAGTCCAACCTGAAAATAAATCAGATTAATTAAAGAGATAAGCTTATACTCCATGTTTGGCCTTAATACATTCATATTTAAGTCGTAAAGGATTTCATTGTTAAGATGCCAAATTACTAATTCATTATTTATTCTCTTCAAGAATGGATACTAAAGTTGATTAAAGCCACCTTGCTGATGAACAACAAGGTGGCGGCCTTCTTTCTAACTACTACTTACACTAACATCCGGAGAAGTTTCAATTTCAATCTATCCTTTTTTCCAACGAATCAGTGTCAACGTACAAAAACCGCCATTCGGGTTGATCACGTCATAATCTCCAAATGCGGCGGGTATCACTACCGATTGAAACCGGTTAATGTCAGTTTGAAATTCCGGGTTTGATTTGGATCGGATAATTACATTCTCACCAACAGTTAACGTCGGGATATGACAGAATTTACCTTCTGTGGAGTATTCCCCTTTTTTGTAAAAATGAATCCGCTCAATTTCAAAAGGCATTGGTCCATAACTCGAATACCTGTCTATAAAGTACTCCTTCGTCCATTTTATGATTTCAGGTTTTGCCCTCAGGTGTTTATCCACCCAGTCTTCGCGCCTTGTCTGATCCATATCAAATCCGTGATCAAGATGCATATTGACAGGCTTTCCGGTCATTGTTTTCGTTGAATCGTCCCAGGAGGGACGCATAAAATCGTACATGAAAAACGAATACTCAGTTCCGGCAATACTGGGGACCGTATCCATTTCGAGGACCATCTGGTTTCCGCCATGTCCGTGGGTTGTACCTGGTGGAATCAGGTACAGATCGCCTACATTTGATTTCCAGTTTTTGATGTAATCTTTCCAATCGGGAATAGGTTCCTTTTTGTCCCACGATTCGTAACATTTGCGCTCCCATTCCTCCACATCGACCTCATCCTTAAATCCCATCCAGGTATTGGCACCTTCGTAAGCCTCTGCTATATAATAAGTTTCGTAGCGGCCTATTGGTTCATTAAAGTGCTTTTCGACATAGTGGCTACTTGGATGGTTGTGGATGGGCATACTGATTCGTTCAGCCGGGGTCTGTTCAGGAAAGTAGCCATCATCAAGCCACACATCCAACGGGAACAAGCCGGGATAATGCTCAGGAATATAGGTACCCAGCAATTTAGTGTCATACTGCATCAGGTTCACAAAAGGCATATTCAATACTTTACCCTCACCGATATTGACCAACATGCTTAGTTCCGGACCTGCCAGTTCATTCCACGCGTTACATTCAAGCCCCTTGATATCCCAAAAGTCTTTGTAGCGAAAAGCTCCCCATGGACCCGGCTGGTAGATTTCCACCTCTTTAACCGGATACTCAAGCAGGGTTTGTATAATGGTATCGTAAGTTACCCTTGGAACAAGTTTAATCTCTTCAAAATCAACTGCTTCAACATAATAATCCATCACTTTCCATGAATATTGCTTTTGATGTTCCAACAGATAGAAATCACAATAATAGTATTCTTTCCAGTTATAATTCTTTTTGGGAAGTTCATATCCAAACGGGACTAATTCACCTTCCCACATCTTCCAGAGCAAAGGTTGGCGGGTGAAATCAAAATAGAATTTCAGATCGATATAGTCGGCCAGTTTATTAATTAGGGATCCTGAATTATAAATAATAACAATCTCATCTTTATCTCTATTATTCAGTGATTTGATCAGCAGGTTTAGCTTTTCGGGATCGACAATTTCAAGTATATTACCGGTCAGGTTGGCGTAACCAAAGGCAGGATCCTCCCCAATAAACCTCTTCTTATAATTTTCAATTTCATCGGTTGGTTTAAGGACTGAAGAAAATGAGATGAATGAAACCCCATTCTCCGGCAAACTCTTTTTTAATTCGTTGATGATTATGTCCCATTCAACTCCGTACCAACCATCAAAAGCAACAGTCAACCGGCTATTTATATAGGTTGCTGCGCTAATTATCCTGGCTGCGATCTCCTTGCACACCTTTTCAGGACCGGTGACCACCGATTCCACCAATTCCTGACTAATTCTTATCTTATTTTCTGCGTTATGACGACCTTCATACAATGGCATAATAATTATTTTTCGATTTAAAAAAATAGGGGATTGGTTTCATTGTAAATATTCAGTGATTCGACCTTAAAATCACCTTCACTCAAAAACAACACAGATACCTCATTCCCAAAGAAAAGTGATTCATGCAATACCTCGCCCTTCAATTCCTTATTCCATAAAACTTTACCAATTTCCCCAGGTTCATAATACCTGGAAGAAGTAGAGATTCCATGCGATCTGCATCCAAATATTCGTGAATTTAATTGGGAAAAGCTGTTGTGATTCCAAAATCCAAATTGGAAAATTTGCATACTGTCAGTTCAAAAAATAGAAATGGATCAAAATAGCTCCGGATTTCTTCGTGAACCCTGCGTAACTAAATGGATCATAGTTACACAGGGTGGCACAAATTTTCACTAAGAAAAGAAAAATTCCAAAGGTTAAATGGTAAATCTTAGCTGATTGGATCAATATCCCGGATTCTGTACCAGCTTTGTATTCTTGTTCATCTCATCGCGCATGATCGGAAGGAAATAGGCTTTATTGTCCCATGCCCAGTTGTCCAAAAGGTCTGTGCTGTACACTGGTGCGCTCCAGTAGGATCCATCTGCTTTATTGTAATTTGTTATATTCTGAGTTGTGGAGTATTTTATAACTACCTTATGAACAGGATGATATGCAGATGGTCCGGCAACCCACCTCCGGATGTCATAAAAACGTTGGTTTTCAAAAGCCAATTCAATGCGTCTTTCATGCCTGTAACGGGCTTTTAATGCTGTGCCACTTTCACTAATATCCGGTTGACCTGCCCTTTTACGGATCAAATTGATATAAGTTCGAGCTTCAGCGTCCTGACCAAGTTCAATACAAGCTTCCGCGTAATTGAGCAGTATTTCTGCATAACGGAAATGACGGTAAGGTACGTTCTCCTTCTGTTTCGTGTAGTCATTATTCGGATCAAAGAATTTCCTGAGAAAATATCCGGTATAAACACCACCGCTCCAATCGTCAACAAGACCGGCATCAGCTCCCAACAAATTTTTCCTGTTGCCTGAACTATCAGTATAATCGACCGAACCTGTTTGGATCTTATTCCAGGGGTCAATTGACTTTACATCGGCTGGTCTTGGTGCAAAGGGGGAGCCTTCGTGAAGGATGGTGGCAGAGAAACGGGCATCACGATTTGTATAGGGAGATACCTTGTGAAGGGGATTGCTCCAATCGAAACGACTTCCATCCTTCATTTCATAGTCATCTGCCATCTCGGCAAATGGCATAATCCCTCCCCAACCATGGTAACCATTGGGATACAAATAGGTATAAGGATCTTGGTCAACCCATCTGAAAATGCCGCTTTTAGGGGTAATGTATTGGACATAGATATCTTCACTTGTTGCGGTCCGGGAAAGAAAATAGTCGATAAAATTTTGCGAAATATTGTCCCCTGAAGCAGGAGATGGTTTATACAATGAATATTGACCTAAATCTATTACAGCTTTTGCAGCATCTTTTGCTTTTTGCCACAAAGCCGTTTTGTTTGCATTGACATATCCGATTAATTCAGGCTTGGCAAATGCCTGGGCATATGTTGACATGGCGGTATGCAAATCACTCGCTGCGTAGAGCAATACCCTGGATTTAAGGGCCATAGCTGTTCCTTTTGTGACACGTCCCAAATTTACCCCTGTTTGGGTCGCGGGTAGATAGAGGGCTGCTGAATCAAGCTGACCTACAATAAAGTCAACACATTCTGAGTAGCTGTTTCTTGGGACATTGAATTCATCCGATAATACAAATGCACTCTTTACCAATGGAACGCCACCATACATTGCTGTGAGGTAATGGTACAAAGCTCCTCTTAAATAATAGGCTTCTCCAATTTTTACCTTTCGAAGATTATCATCGGTAAATTGAATATTCTTAACGTTGTCAAAAATAAGATCTGTCTTTCTGACTGCTGCATACAGCCTTCCCCAGGTTAAACGATCTGTCTGATTGGCATTATACCCAGTCAATCCAGGAATCCACTCCTGCGTAATCATACATTTGTTAAATTGGTCAACACTTTCCCCTTCGTTAAACCAGGATTCATCGCCTGAGAAATTGGCCAATCCAACTCCCAGAAAATTGTATGGAAAGCCAAACACATCAACGTAAATCCCATTAATAAATGCCTCAACCAATCCTGGTGATTTCCACATATCGGCTGATGAATATTCATTCAATGGCTTTGTATCTAAAAATTCTTTGTCTTTGGTGCATGAGGACAAAACCGAAATTATCCCCAGAAAAATGAAAATCAATGTATATATTCTTCTCATGGCTTTACGATTTAAAAGGTTACAACTAATCCGGTATTGAAAACTCTTTGAATAAAATAATCAAAGGCTCTTGAAGCATTCATTTCGGGATCAGTTCGCTTAATTTTACTAAATGTTAAAAGGTTGGTACCATTGACATAAATACGTAAGCGATTTACTCCCAATACTTTATTGATCTTGTCAGGCATATTGTATCCAAGCTCAAGGTTTTTTATCCTGAGATAATCGTTGCTTTTCAGAGAATAGGTATTTGCCCTGTTGGTAAAATAGTCAATGTTCCAGTTAAAGGCCCTCGGTTTCTGAGCATCGGGATTTTGTTCTGTCCAGCGTCCGTCATAATCTTCCTTTAAAAAGTTGGCCCAGGTACCTGACTCCTGCTGTAAATAGGTTACACCTCCAGCAGCCCCCTGGAATAATACTGCCAGATCAAATCTCTTGTATTCAAGGTTGATGTTCAAACCGCCAATAAACTTTGGAATATTTGATCTTTTGTCGCGGACTTTATCTAAATCATTAATCTTTCCGTCATTATTGTAATCCTGAAAGATGATATCCCCGGGCCTTGCCCCTGAAATATGAGGCGATGCATCAACAGCAGCCTGATCTTTATAAATTCCCATGGCCTGATAATACATGCCTGCACCCATTGGATACCCGGTACTTTGCTGATAATCAGGTGCTCCATGTGCTTCGTCCCAGAATAAAATCTTATTGGCCGAATAGGAGCCATTCAGTGAGACATTGTATTTCAATGCTTTGGATTGATCGTTGTAGGAAATAACAAACTCATATCCTTTATTTTCTACCTTCCCAATGTTCTCCGGAGGTAATGTCAAGCCAGTCATGGCAGGTACTGAGGCATTTCTTTGCCATAAGATTTGGGAACGTTTGTTATGAAAATAATCAAAAGATACTGAAAGTTTGTTTTTTAACAACTGCATTTCAACTCCTCCGTTTGCCTGATCAGCAACCTCCCAGGTAACATTCGGATTAGGAATCCGCAACTCCTGCATCACCATTGCTTCCTGGCCACCAAATACATACGAATTGTTGTAAAAACTGAAAGAATTGAGATACTGATAATCACTGATCGCATCATTACCAGTCCTGCCTATCGATCCCCTTAATTTTACATTGTCAAACAAATGGATATTGTCCTTCCAGAATTGCTCCTCCGAAATACGCCATCCGGCCGATACGCCAGGGAAGAAGCCAAACTGTTTGCCCGAGGCAAATTTGTAGGAACCATCGTATCTGCTGACAAATTCAAACAAATACTTTTGCTTGAAATCGTAATTGGCACGTCCAAAATAATTCAACCTGGCGTATTGGCTGCCTGAACCGGAGTTATCCTTGTATTGATCATTGGCACCAGCAAATAGTTGATCGATCTGGTCTGAAATAAAGTTACTTCTCGAGGCAGACATTGAATTACCGTTCCCTTTCTGCCGCTCTGTTCCGATCATTAATTTAATATTGTGCTTTTCTGCAATCGTGCGCAAATAATTGGCAACAACATTCCAGGTTACCTTGGAACTATTGCCATAACTTTGTGATAATGAGATCACGTTTGAACCTGAGATAGCACCGGTTGTGATATGGTCAGGTTGTCCGTTCCAGGTATATAAATATACTGGTTTATTAAAGCTCTTCCCCGAACTAAAGCCTTTGTCCAATGAGGCATTTCCTTGTATCGATAATCCTTTTATCCAGGGAATCTTTATGTTAAGTCTTAAATTACTCTGCAAGACATAATTTACCCCTTTATAGTAACCCCGTTGGTCGGTAACATTTACTACAGGATTTCCACTCCCAACCGAGGGTGTTAAACCCGAGGCTGCTGTTCCATCAGGCCAATAGGCACGCAAGGTTGGTTTTAAAGTGTATAATCCACCAATAATTCCATAAGCCCCCATTGCCGGAGAATTACGGTCTTCTTCACGCCCGGATACATCAAAAGAAATATCAAGATCCTTGTTTACCTTGGCATCAATATTGGTCCTGAAATCGTTTTGTCTGAAATTACTTGCACTGTTCTTGTACATCCCATCCTGAAAGCGGGTACCCAATGAAAGAAAGTATTTAACACTTTCATTACCACCCGATAAGGAAATATTCTGATTCGTCACACTTGACCAGTCCTTAATTGCTTCTTTAAAGAAATTGGTATTGGGATGCCCCCATGGATCGGAACCATCCTGAAACTTTTGAAGGTCATCAGCAGAAAAGATGGGTTGTTTTCCTGCATACTTGTATAACTCATTTGAGATAGTGGCATATTCAAAAGAATTGGTCATTTCAGGCACAACAGTTGGTTGACTATATCCATTGTTCAGGTTTACAGTTATTGAAGGTTTGCCTGTTTTACCCCGTTTAGTGGTGACCAGGATTACCCCATTGGCAGCCTGTGCGCCATAAATTGCTGCTGAAGCATCTTTTAAAACAGTAATGCTTTCAATATCCCCGGGAGCAACGCCCAGATCACGGTTTGCTATTCCATCCACAACAACCAAAGGTGCATTGTTCCCAAGGGTATTGGCACCCCTGATCAATAGAGTGGCACCATCATAGCCCGGTTCACCACTTTTGTTTACAGCGATTACGCCTGCAAGTTTTCCAACTAAAGTATTGGATACGTTCGTAGTCGGTGATTTACGGAGTGTTTCCCCCGTGGTATTTACAATGGCTCCCGTGGCAGTAACTTTCTTTTGAACACCGTAACCAACTGCAACGACCTCTTCTATTCCAATAGATTCATCTTCAAGGGCAACATTTATGTTTGATTGGCCGGTAACAGCAATCTCCTGCGTTTTCATGCCAACAAACGAAAACTGCAATGTTGCCTTACCGTTAATGTTGGATAATGTGTAATTACCATTGGCATCGGTAATTGTACCATTTGTAGTACCTTTTACAAGGACTGAAACACCTGGTAAGGAGGTTCCTGACTTGTCGGTTACCTTTCCCGAGATTTTTTGTTGTTGAGATTCAGCTTGTTGATTCTGACTGGATACTGAGGTATTTTCCTTGTCATTAGGAATATTATTGATAAGGTTGACGGCTGAGGCGTTATAAAAAATAATAAGAATCAACAATAGGCTTAGGCTGAGGCGCAATAATGGCTTGTGCAGTATAATCCGGCTGCAATAAACATTACAATGATTTATTCTTTTCATGATTTTTTAGATGTTGTTAATTGATGTAAGACTGATTTATTGAATCAATCAGATTTGAGTTCCCCCATATCCGTGAATCACTGGTTCAATTCCCGATTTTCTCCATATTGATAAATATTAATTTTATTGAAAAACCATCCGCAATGATGGTTAAAGAATTATGTATGTGCACATGACAAACGTACACAAGGATATTTCTGATTTGTTTTTGATTTACGAATGAAAATTTACCATTTGCGAAAAAATGGAATAAGGAATCGTTATGATAAAGTCAGATTTTCACCCCCTTGCCACTTTAGAAATGTTTATGTATCATTTTGATATTCTGATAGATACAGGAATTACATGCATTGGGACTTATGTGTGTTAAATGGATAGCCAATACTTCGCATGAGTGTGTTTTATGAACCTTTTGAATCTAAATCATTTAACAATCGGGTTAGGAATTGTATAATTTCCTGAATTCAAAAGGGGTCATGTTTTTTTGCTTCCTGAAATAGTTCGAAAAGGAAGTAGGTGAGTTAAAGCCAAGAGAATAGGCAATCTCGTTTATTGGCGATTTACTGACAATCAATTTATTACAGATCGCATCCAAACGAATCCGGTTGATTTCTTCAAGGATGGTCCGGTTCAGCATCTTCCTGAAGCGAATTTCGAGGATGCGTCGTGATAAAAAGGTAGAGGAGACTACATCCTCAACAGGTACTGGTCGGGATTGCGCTTTTTCATGAATAAACAGCAGTGCTTTTTTTACTTCTGCATCTTCAACAGCCACAATATCAGTTGAGAGTCTCGAAACAATCCGGAAATTAGTCCCAACAATATTCGCTGTTATTGTATTTTTATCTGAACTGAGTGACCGGATGTACTTGCCAATTTCAAACCCGACACTTTCGGGGTCCTGATCTATGGACGACATTGGGGGATTGTACAATTCACAGATAAACTCGTCATTGTCAACACCCAGGATGGCCATTTCCTGAGGAACTTTAATGTTTGCGATTTTTGCAGATTCGATAAGGTGGATACCAAACTCATCGGAACAGGCCATAATTGCAGCCGGTTTGGGAATGCTCCTGATCCAATCAACAATAAGTCCGGGATTATTTTGCCAGTTGTCATTCAACATGGCCTCCAGTTCATAGAAATTCAGGTTTAAAGATCTGACAAGCCGTTTGAAGGATGATTTTCTTTTTCTGGACCAAAAGATCTGATCTGAACCATAAAACCCAAAATTCTTAAAACCCTTGTCAATAAAGTATTTAGCTCCCAACTCACCTATTTTGTCGTCATCAGCAATGATATTGATTACACCCTTAATTAGCTTATTTGAGGGTGTAACAAAGACAGGAACTCCCAAATCAATGAATTCTGCTATCAATGAACTTTCGTTCATCACGATACAATCAGGTTTCCACGACCTGACCTTTCTCAGAAGCCGCTTTTTCTCATCTGGGACAGTATAATTAGGTGCCTCCAAAAAGAATTCCCACGGGGAAGAGAAGCTGGAAAACCGCACAATTCCCCTAATCAAACCCCTGTCATAGGAACCTGATTTGTCAAGTAACAATGCAATTCTTTTTAAAGACTTGTTCATTAGAGTTTTGTTTACCTATTTATTGTCAAAGTGTTAAAGCCAAAGAACGCATTTCAATGAAGGCGATTGCACATTACAGAATCTTCCATTCTCGCCACAATGCTATTGCAAATTTCGAAGACTGAACCTGATTTTTTAGATGACCGCCGGCCCCAATGCCGGACGGTCATCGCTTCTACTTACCACTTACTTGCTAACCACAAATCAAAAATTTACATAAAGTATTATTAATTAATACATTACAAAATAGATATAATTAATCATATTCTTCTCCATCAACGCAATAAACCCCAGCAATGCCCCCCAGTGGTAATAGTTTTCACCCATCCGTTTACCTTCGACAGGATTCTTCACATTTCCGTTAATGGCATTGTAGTTTTCATAGATATAACCATTCAGTTTTACGTTTTCCATCATCAGGTTATTCGATTTCTCGGCCAGGATTTTACGCGCTTCGGGCAAATCGTAGTTTCATTGGGATCAGTATATTCATAATTTAAATCATTGAATGTTGAATAGTCTGCTATTTTTGATCCACTCCAAAGAAAATGATCTTCCCTTCGGCTTTATCAAAGGTTACCTTTATTACAGCAAAACCCTCTTTATCAAATTTCACATCAACCCCGGTTGTTGACCAGAATTTTGGGTTGGGTTTACTTCTGGAAACATATTCATAGCTTCCCTTGTGGCTGGAAAATATGACCATTGCACCTTTCCCATTTTCAGGATTAATCTTTTCATATACTTCAGGACTACCACCTACTGCACCATCGCGAATCATCGTAGCTTTGGTAATATCATCGCGGACCTGTTTGTAGTAGCCAAGCGACTCATGAAAGAATCCTATCCCTTCCGGAGAAATTTTGAGCAAATCGCCCCAGATCCCATTTTGTCCCAGGATCAGAGACCCTACTGTAATCGATTGGTTTTCATAAGGGTTGTCGGGCAGGTAATGGGTAAGGAACAGAACAGATGGTATCCATTTGTCCAAAGTCAGTGGGGTACGGCAAATCCAGCTTCGTGCAGCACCCGGATAAAAGAAGATATTCCAGTTGTCTTTGTCAGGATTAATCGGAACATCATAATTCTGGTAGTAAGGGCCATTATTAATGAGAAAATATTTGCCGGAAGCCAGAAAACCTAAACCAACTGAACGGCCACCTTCGGTAATGTCAAAATCTACAATGGCATCCGGAAACGCCTTGCATAACTTATCAACAACATAATTCATCGATCTCCCAAGTTCAAAGCCATAGTTATCCCATCGTTCCTGGGGGCTGTTTTGCTCAGTACCATGAAAATGATTCGGATCGTTGCAGCCATATTGGTTAATGGCATCCCACTTAAAATAGCGCACACCAACCTCTTTGGCCAATCGGATCAGTTCATCGGCAAATGCATCCCGGTAACGGCTGACCAGGCACATCCCGTAACTCTCCTCTGTTTCCCAGATAGGGGAAGGCTTGCTTTGTTCGTTGTTTACTTTTTTCAGACAATCCTTGTAATTCGAATACATTTTGCTGGTCATACCTGCTACTGTAGGATTAAACCATAACCCCAGTTTCATACCATAGCTATCGAGCTTCGCCTTGACGGTTTTGAGTTCATCCGGGAATCTGGACTTACTGGGTTGCCAATCACCCGTTTTCTCAAACCACCCCGCATCAATGACAAAAACATCAATACCCATCTGATGGGCAACCTCAATTTCCTGTAACATTCGTTCCGTGGTCATGTCACTTAGGTAAGGTTTTTTGTACCAGTGTTTGTTGCGCTCCTGAAAATTCCATGTATTGTAAAAGATATAAGGTTTACGGGTTTCTGAATTGGGTGTCATGTTACAAAGCACAAATTGCCTGTATTTTTCAGCCAGTTGATCTTCATTGCCTTGAATTGCAGCGGCTTCAAACCAAACTGATTGATAGGGATTTTCCTTAGTGATGGGAAAATTGTTGCAATAATTACCTTTTGCAGCGGTCAAAGCAATTGTTTTATCGGAGGAAAGGGAGTATTTCAAAAACAGATCGGGAGCCTGTGAACCATGTTCATAAGCAACCAAAAATGAATATCCAGAATCGCTTCCCACGACAATAGGTCCCATGAAACTGGTCTGATTGTTAAAATTACGAGCATCCATCTCCCGTTCTGAAAGACAAAAACTGTGCACCATCTCATTAAATTCCGAAAGCTTAACCTCCTTAATTTTGGAGATTTCAGGAACAGATAAAGAGAGATAACTCAAATTATCAACTCCTTTGGATTTTGTCAGAAAATGGTTTCCTATGCCAATCAGTTCATACCGAAACCTGACAACCGGATTGTTGTCAGGAATACGAAAAGTAATCCGTAAGAAAACATCAGGCACCTGTTGAAACGCGCCCTGAACAACGTATTCAGTAACTCCTATGCTTAATTTTTTAGGCTCACCAATACACTGAATATCAATTAGTTTACATTCAAATGTTTTACCGTCGATTTCAAAGTCAGGACCTGCAAAAGCAAATACCTTGCTTGACTGAGGAACCTGATACTTCCAAAGTACATTCCCTGAATTTGAGATTTCGATGTTGAGACTTGTTCCTTTCAGGAATATATTTTTAGGATTTGGGGCACTAAAATTACTGGCAGTGACAATATTTGCAAAGAATAAAACCACTAAAAAACTCAAGAGATTTTTCATTGTCTTTTGTTGAATAGATGTACTGAACATAAATTTAAACGTTTATTATTAAGTTCTTATTTGATTGTCTTTTCAATTTTAAACACCCAGGCATAGTCACAGGGATTATTTCCGGGATTGATCGCTGGTGGTATAATCTGCAAATTTCCGCCTGATAAGGTTGATTTTACCGGGGTAGTGCTTCCCAGCAGTGTCACTTTTCCGGCACTCTTCAAACCGGGTACAATAATTAGTTTATCAGGCCATTGTGTGAAAATGGCGTACAGATCATTCCCCTTTGAGGTATAGAAAATGGTCTGATTTTGGGAGGATGCCGGCCTTCCTTTCCAAACTTTTGTTCCATAAATAGCTTCTCCATTTACTTTTAGCCATTTCCCGATATCCAGCAACCGTTGCTGCATAATAACCGGGATCAGGCCATCGGCTGTGGGGCCAATATTCAGGCAAAGGTTTCCTCCATCTGAGACAATTTTAATCAGCATGTGGACAAGTTCCTGTGATGAAAGGTAATGGCTCAGATCTTCAATGCGGTTATAGCCAAACGAAGTACCGATCCCACGGATCTCTTCCCATGGATGTGCCGACATATCCGTAGCCTTTTCATCGCCATTCACATTTCCATATTCGGTACTGTAATAACCACCATGTTTGCTGCGGGTTTCCTTACCCCACCGGTCATTGACCACAACAGATTCTTTAACAGGCGATTCGTTGTAAAGCCATGAAAGAAATTTTTCGCTTTGCCACATCGAACTGGGATAATCCCATTCCCCATCGGGATAAATCAGTTCGGGTTGATAACGGGTCACTAAATCTTTCAACTGGGGAAGCATGTGTTCATTGACATATTTTTCAGGATTGGATTTATAAAGCGGATTGAACCATTCGTACAACGAAAAATAGAATCCCATGTGCAGCCCCTTCCCTTTAACTGCTTTTGAAAGATCGCCGCACAAATCACGATGGGGACCAATGTCCACTGAATTCCAGTTCCAGCTTTGTTCGCTTGGCCAAAGTGTAAAACCTTCGTGGTGTTTTGAAGTGAGAATCACATATTTTGCTCCGGCATTTTTGAATACTTCAGCCCATTGATCAGGGTTAAATTGCTCAGCCTTAAACATTGGGGCAAAATCCTGGTATTTGAATTTTTCACCCCAAACTTTGTTGTGATAATCGAGGAAGAGTTTGTTTACATCACCTTGCTGTTTGTTTGGATCTTTACCACCGTTGATACGTGGCCAGTACCATTCAGCATACTTGGCATATACGCCGATATCGGCACTGGCAGGAGCCCATGCCGGAACAGAATAAACACCCCAATGGATGAAGATTCCGAATTTTCCATCGGTAAACCATTGGGGGATTGGGCGTTTGTCGAGCGATGTCCAGTTGGGCTGGTAGATTTGGGCTTTTATTTGCTGAAATAAACCCGATAGGAGGAATAAGCAAATTACAAAATATTTTTTCATATTATTTATTATTAATCAGCATTCAATTTTACTTTCACAAATCCAACATTCACAAATCCATCGTGCCATAACGGTTCTATTTTATCATCGAATAATTCGGTAGTAAACAGGTAGTTAACACCATTTACCTTTCGGCAGGTACCTCCCTCAAAACCAAAACTCAACATTGAGATTGATACATTCATAAGTCGTGAATTTTAAATTATCAAAGTATTTTCATCAGGTTCATATCCAACTTAAGCAGTTCACCTTTCTTCAGATGAATCTTTCGTTGAATTTTACAATAGCTTATGGTTGTCAATTGATTATCGTTTGATTTTAGTTCAGCACCGGTAAGTTTGCCTTCGCTCCAAATCATTCTTACTTCAATATTGCCCCGTGCCTTTAATCCGGAAATGCACCCCTCTTTCCATGCCTTGGGAAGGGCAGGAAGCAGTTCAATGATCCCGGAATGTGATTGCAATAGCATCTCGGCAATTCCGGCAGTTAGTCCAAAATTTCCATCGATCTGAAAAGGTGGATGTGTATCAAACAGATTGTTCAATGTCTTTTCCCTTTGCATTTCAAGTATTTTTCCCCAGGCAGCATCACCCTCCTTCAGCCTTGCCAGAAAATTGACCATCCATGCTTTGCTCCAGCCGGTTGAAAAACCGGTATTTCCTTGTGCATAAGATTCCCTGCGTGAAATGGTTTTTTTTGCAGCCTCAAACAATTCCGGAGTACCGGGGGTAATTTGTGTGCCGGGATAAAGACCAAATAACTGAGAAACATGCCGATGTCCCGGTTCTGTTTCTTCATAATCCTCAATCCATTCCTGGATGATTCCATAACGTTTGCTTACTTTAGTTTGGGGAAGATCTTTCAAAACTGTTTCTAACTCTGACAGAAAATTCTCATCCTCACTGACAATACGACCACCAGAAATACATGCATTAAATAATTCACGAATAATCTGGATATCCATTGTTGAGCCATATGTAAGCATGTACTTTTCTCCATTTGGCAATTGGTAAGTATTTTCAGGTGAACTTGACGGGGCGGTAACCCATTGCCCTTTCTTGTCCTTAATAATAAACCCAAGCACAAATTGGGCCGCCTCCTTCATACATGGATAAGCCACATTTTTCAGGTATTCTTTATCGTTTGTAAACCGAAAATGGTCCCATTGATGTAAAACCAGCCAGGATGACATCATTGGCGATGTGTACATTACCCTGGCTGTAATTGCTGTTCGACCAAAAACATCGGTGGCGTGGTTTATGGCCCAACCTTTCGAGTTGAAAGTTTTGGCTGCGGTAACCCTTCCTGGCTCACGAAGTTTGTTGATAAAGTCGGATAATGGTTTGACCGTTTCCGCAAGATTACACACTTCTGCTGGCCAATAATTCATTTGAAGGTTGATATTTGTATGGAAGTCTGAGTTCCAGGCTGCTATATAATCCTGGTTCCAGATTCCCTGAAGGTTGGCAGGTAAAATCCCGGGAGACCGCGATGAACCCATTAATAAATATCTGCCATACTGAAACTGTAATACAGCAAGTCCCTGATCAATAGTCCCCTTCTTAACAGCAAGCAGCCGCTTATCAGTTGGAATTCCTTTGTCTACATCTGTCCCCAGATTAAAACTTACCCGATTAAAGAGCATGGAATGTTCTGCAATATGGTTGTTTTTGATCTCCAGATAACTCTTCTCTTTTGCTTTATTTAGAATTTCCCTGCATTTTTCCGTTGGGTTTATTCTTCTGTCATAATCCAGTAAGTTAAGATTATAGTCAGTAGCTGCTGTCAGGTAGAAATTTGCCTCGTCAGCATTTTCAACAAAGTAAGATCCATTGATCGACTTTAGGGATCCACCAATGGTTTTACCCCATAGCTGCGAGGCAAACTTCATGTGCAGGCCGGAAGGTTCTGCTTCATCGTCGGGTAAATCAATCACCTGACCTGTCAGAAGAAGTTCGTTTTCTCCAACCGAATTGGTAGTTGCATCCCTGTCTCTTTTCAGTGACAAGCGAAAGGTTAATTTCCCCGGTTGGTTTGCCTTGAAATGAAGTACTATCACATCATCTACAGCCGATGCGAATACTTCACGTTCAAATGTGATTCCATTTTGAGTATATACTGTTTTTGCTATTCCTGTCTCCAGATTGAGTTCACGCTGATAATCAGCAACATTGAAAGGTTTATCCTTGTTGTAAAAATAGTCTATAAAGATATCTCCCAATGGTTGATAGGACCTGAACCGAATCGGATCGCTCTTTAGATGCTTCTCTGACAATTCCACTGCCTCACCAATTTTACCATCCAGTAACTTTTGCTGTATAATTGGCAAAACGGCCTTTGTATCTCTGTCGGAATTGGTCTTGGATCCTGCCCAAAGACTTTCCTCGTTAAGCTGAATCCGCTCAGAAATGTAACCACCAAAAACCATCGCTCCAAGGCGGCCATTGCCAACAGGTAGTGCCTCATTCCAATCAGATGCAGGTTGCAGATACCAGAGCATAAACTGATCATTACCAACAATTGGAAGCTGGCTATAAGTGTTTTTATAAATTAGAGTTAGATTTAGAATAATTACGATAATTAGCTTGAAAGTGTTCATACAGAAATCCAAACAGTTGAATATAAATAAAATAACAAATGCCGTCCCTGAAAAGGTTTTCACCCAAAAACCTTAATCAGGGACGACAAATATTAGAAAACAATTTTATTGCGCATATCCGGGATTCTGAACCAGCAACGGATTAACATCTCTTTCCAACTTAGGGATTGGGAAAATATTCTGATAGGCGTTGACCGTCTTTCCAAGATGGGCAGACATGGTGGATTCCATCCGGCCAGTACGAACCAAATCGAACCATCGTTTTGCCTCGAAGCAAAGTTCAACTCGTCTTTCATGGAAAACCACATCCCTGAACTGATCTTTAGTCAACCCTGATGCAACATTTGTTAATCCTGCCCTGGTCCTTACCTGGTTAATATACTGATAGGCGTTTGCCGGGCCATTTGTTTCATTTTCGGTTTCTGCAAGAATTAACAAAGTTTCGGCATATCTAAAAACTGGAAAATTTGCAGGATCGTTGTTGTTGGTTTTTCCTTTAACGAGGTACTTGCCGCAAAACTTCCAGGGTAATCCGGTAGAGGCATTTACGTCAACACTATTACTTGTGGAAAATATTGCAGCAGTTGCCCTTGCATCACCAGTTTCAAACTCCTGCATCAGTGTACTTTTATCTGTAAAAGCGACAAATGCTCCTGCATCTTTATTTGTTTTATCTGTAGGTCTGTTCCAGCGAAGGCTAGTATCCCATGACTGCGGACCCATCCACCAGTTGGCTTGTGTTCCTCTTCCTGATTGATCGCCAAATTGAACTTCAAAGATTGACTCAGCCGTATTTTCCAGCGGATAGGTGTTACCCGCACCTGAATAGGGTTTGCAAAACAGATCGCCATACGCAGGTAGTAAGGAATATTTATTGGTCAGATTCAAGATTTGCGTGGCATAATCTTTTGCATTTGTGTAATCCTTTAATGTAAGATAAACAGACGACAAAAGCATGAGTGCAGCACCTTTTGTTGCCCTACCTTTATCCTGTGACATGCCTGTATTCGGGATAGATGTTGAATAAACTTCCGGTAATAGATCTACTGCACTTTTTGCATCAGCAATTATCTGGGCATAAATCTTTGTTATCGGATCCCTGCCAACGTATGCTTCTTCAGCAGTCTTTATCTCATTGGTAATTAAAGGTACATCACCAAATACTCTGACCAGGTTGAAATAGAATAGCGCCCTTAAAAAGAGTACCTGGCCTTTATATTGGGGTTTCAGGCCAACCCTGTTGGCAGCAAAAATAATTCCATCGATTCTGTTGAGCACAACATTGCAACGATAGATTCCTTTGTAATGTGCCCTCCACATGGAAGTAAGCTGCCCGGTGTTTGGATCTCCGTCCAGCCCATCCAGCTTGTCATCACCATAGTAAGTGTCATCAGATGCAATATCACCTATTGCCCACATGGCATTTTTATACCCCCCTTCATCCTGAAGAGCCTGATAGGCAGCATTTACTGAAGCATCAATACTGTTCACATCACTAAAATACTCATCGACAGTAAGTGAGCCATACATTTTTGGATCCAGGTTCTTTTCGCAGCATGTCAAAAATAGTCCTACCAATATGACAATTAAAACTTTATAATTTGTTTTCATTTTTTCCTCCTTTTCAAAGTTAAAATTCGAGATTCATACCAAAGGTAATCGTCTTTGCAGTTGGATAACTGTAGTTGTCAACACCTGCTGACATTGGGTTAGCTCCCTGACTATTTACATCGGGATCGATCCCCCGATAGTTGGTTAAAGTAAACATATTCGCAATGTTACTATAGACCCTCATATTCGACAAGCCAACTTTCTGAACAATGGATTTTGGAAATTGGTAGGCCAGCGTAATGTTTTTGATTCTTAAATAAGAACCATCGAACAAAGCACGGTCATTGTTATTCGATACGTTTCCATAGACACCACTGTTTGATGGGCCTTTAAAGGGTATTCCCACATCACTCGGTTTATCTGCTCTCCAATAATTATCGTAATACCATTTTGTCTGGTTCCAGTAGCCGTCGCCTTTTTCAAGGGTTCTCAACACGTTGCTATAGATTTTGTTACCATAGACAAAATTGGCAAAAATGCTTAAAGACAATCCTTTATATGAAAAGGTATTGTTAATACCACCTGTAAATTTTGGTAATGGTGAGCCTACATAAACGCGATCCAGATCATCAATTTTTTTGTCCCCATTCTGATCAACGTAACGTTGAGTTCCAATCGAAACGATCCGTCCGGTAGAAAGCACTACCGGTAACGCATCAACCTGAGCTTGTGTTTGATAGACGCCATCAGTTTTGATCAAATAGAACTCCCCAATGCTATGACCAGCTTCTGTTCTGTTAACAGCCGCATCATTCCCCAATCCCAAACCATAAAAATAATTTGAACTCCCATCTGCGGCTTTGCCAATATCCAAGACTTTGTTTTTGTTAAAAGAAATATTGAAATCGGTATTCCATGAGAATTCACCCTGTAAATTGCGGGTTGACAGCATAAACTCCCAACCTTTATTTTCTACACTCCCAGCATTTCTCGTTTGCGATACCTGTGCGCCTGCTGACCCAGGAATAGGAATGCTTACCAATAGTCCGTTTGATCTTTTATTATAATAATCAGCGTCAAAAACGATTCTCTGGTTGAAAAGTCCTAGTTCCAAACCAAGGTCTTTTTGAATATTATCTTCCCATCTTAAATCAGGATTTGCAAGTGTAGTGGCAATGGCAGCGGCATCCGCATTGCCCCAAACAGTGGTTAAACTTCCGGTTTTAGCGAGATAACTGAAATTACCAATATTCTGGTTTCCCGTTTTACCATAACTGGCCCTTATTTTCAAATTACTGATTTGTTTGATCGATTTCAGGAAACTTTCTTCGGAGACTTTCCATCCAATTGATGCAGAAGGAAATATACCATATTTTTTATTGGATCCAAAACGGGAAGAGCCGTCACGGCGGATGGTGGCTGTAACAAGGTATTTGTTTTTATAGCTATAGTTGACTCTTCCAAACTGGGATACCAGGCCGGAATAAACCCGGTCGCCGTACATCGAGTACATTGATGGTTGGTTGCCTATCTGATCCAATCTTGCATCAGTGCTCCCTTTTGCTGACATCAACTCCGTTTGACGGTAAAATTGCTGATAAGAGAACCCTGCCATTGCGCCAAAAGAATGATCCCCAATTTTCATAAGATAGTTCAGGATTTGATCTGCTACGATGTTATATGTATTGTAGTTTTTGACATCAACCTGAGATGAACTATTATTGATGTAGGAATTTGGGTTATAGAATGGCATGAAGACGTATTGATTGGTCGTCGTAAGATCAGCGCCAAAACTGCTTTTGAATGTAAGTTCAGGTAAGATTCTAATTTCACCATAAACACTGGCAATCAATCGGTTTCTTTTGGTTTCCTGCTTCTCCCTATCCAGTTTTGCTTTAATATTAGCCGGATTATTCAAACCCAGGTTAACATATGGTGCTTCTGCATTTTCCCAATAGGAGCCATCAGTGTTATAGACTTTGAAAAAAGGGAGTGCCTGCCAAATTCCATCTATTCCCTGATAATTTTCGCCTGAGGTAACCATGTTTCCCCATTCACGGCCAATGTTTAACTTGGAACCTATTTTCAACCAGCTATTGACTTGTAAATCAATATTTGACCGCAAGGTAGCCCTGGTGTTGTCAGTTTTCATGATGATACCATCCTGTTTGGTATAACCACCGCTAATTGAATAACTTAATTTTTCAGTACCTCCGGTAACAGATAGATTGATATCCTTAGTTGGTGCGGTACGGAAAATTGCATCCTGCCAGTCGGTATTTCCATTTGCCTTGTAAATCTCGTACTCCGGAGTACCTTTTATCATGTATGGAGATTTTACCCGGTCGGCAACACCATTCTGTTTTGTGTATAAATTATAATTGTCAATGGATTGCACATACATTTCGGCATATTGTTCAAAACTGCACATTTCCAACTTTTTGATAACAGTTTGAATGCCATAGGAATAGTCTAATGTAACTTTGGCAGCACCAACTTTCCCGGTTTTAGTGGTGATAATCACGACGCCATTGGCTGCACGTGCTCCATAAATGGCCGTAGCAGATGCATCTTTCAAAATTTCAATACTTTCAATATCATTTGGGTTGATCACTGCCAGTGGAGAATTCAATGTACCGGAGCGGGTAAATCCCCTGCCTCCCATATTGTCATCTGTTGTAATAGGAATACCATCTATAACATACAACGGATCATTGGCTCCATCGCCACTCGTACTGTTAACACCCCTGATTTGAATAGAAACGTTTCCTCCCGGCGCTCCTGTATTGCTCGATACATTGACACCGGCTGTCCTCCCTTGCAAAGCCCGGTCAAGTGTCATGGATGCAGAAGATTTGATATCCTTTGAAGATACTGAGGCAACTGAACCGGTTAAATCGCTTTTCCTTTGCGTCCCATATCCAACCGCTACAACCTCTTCAATACCAATTGTTTCTTCAGTAAGTACTGCATTAATTGTTGTTTTGTTTCCCACTGCAATTTCCTGAGCCTTCATCCCCACAAAGGAGAACTGCAAAGTGGCATTTTCAGGAACATTGGCAAGCGAATAATTCCCATTCAAATCGGTGATCACGCCGGTTGTCGTTCCTTTTAACACTACCGAAACACCTGGAAGTGAACCTCCGGAAGCATCAGTAACTTTACCGGTTATCTTTTTGCCCTGTTGCTGGCTGCCCATATAGGTCGGAGCCAATATAATTTTGCGGTCGATTACGGTTACCTCTACATTTCTTCCATCGAAGATTTTGCCAAGGACATCACCAATCTTTTCATTTTTTACCTGGATGTCAATTTTACGGTCCACATTGATCAGTTCGTTGTTGTAAACGAAGAAGAATTCACTGGAATTTTCAATGGCTTTGAGCGTCTCTTTAACAGTCACACTCTTCAAATCGAGCGTAACCTTCGCGTTCTGCGAATAGCTCCCTGTGGCAAGTGAGCTTAGTACTGAGGTGATTAGAATAAACAGCGTTAGTTTCATAATTAAAAACAGTTGTCGCAGGAAATTCCATGACAGAATTCCCCCGTCTTTGAATTTTTTTTTCATACCTTTGTTTGATTTTTATTAATAATTGATTTTTGCCTGCCTGTTGCGCAGACATCCTGAAAATTTTAACAGGGGAGTGCTTCCAACACTTTCCTGTTTTTTTTCGCTTTTAAAATGTTACTACATAGGCAATAGGATTTAAAATTAATGGATAAAATATTTACTTCGACTTTAAAATGATCTTCCGTTTTGAATAGGAGTTATCTCCAAGTTTTTGGGCCGCAACAACCTTGTATTCCATTTTAGAGGTGCGGTTTAGAATGCTTAAGACCTGTTCGAGAGGTTCGTCAATAAACGTCCCGGTGAACCGATATTTTTCAAGTTTCTTGTCGGCAATCTCAATATCAACATTGTACCAATTTTCAAGTTTTTGAACAACCGTGGTAACAGGGTCATCTGAGAAAACAATTTTTCCGGTCGTCCAGGCTGTATATTTGCTCAGGTCATCCTCGGTATTATAAAGTAGTTTGTTATCAGATTGTTTATAAGTCGCTACCATATTAGGCCTCATCTCTATCAAATCAACAATTTCTTTTCCGCTGTATTGCTGAAGTTGGATTTTACCTTCTACAAGGGCTATTGTGAAAGCCTCATTGTCAGGATAGGCATCTACATTGAATATTGTTCCAAGCACCTTGATTTGCATCTTTCGGATCTCAACAATAAAAGGTTGTTCTGGTTTTTTTGCCACAGTAAAGTTACCCTCCCCGATCAACTCCACATTCCTGGTTTTCTGACCATTGAATGAACTCGGAAACCTCAATGTACTTCCCGAGTTCAGGTAAACGACTGTTCCGTCCGACAGATCAATACGCGACTGTGTGCCATAAGTTGCTTTTGCCTGCTGATAAACCAAAGATTCCGTTTTTTCAATCGGTTTTGTGACAAGGAATATATTGTAGATTGAAGAGAACAGTAACGCAAGAACCAATACTGCAGCAATTTGTGCGAAAAGTGGCATCCATTTTATCGGTCGGATATCAATGCCGGCTTTTTTGCGGGTAGTTGCCAAATATTGGGGCAGATTCATTGGGGTAGGCATCGTCAGTCGATTTGAATGCTCCCAGATACACTGATAATCATTGAATTCAGCCAAGTTCGACCTATCAGCAGATTTCCAGTTATTTAAAACTTCCGATTCCTCAACGGTCAATTTGCCTATGAAAGACCTGGCAATGAGATCATGTATTTCGTAGTTTTCGATATTCATTTTTTGTGGATTTCAATGGAATGACAAATAGGGGTATGGGTTACCCTACATAGGAGACAGAAAAAATTTCAATAAATCTGAAATTTAAATTAATCAGTGTTCCTTTTAAAATATTTCAACAACAGGAAAAGAATAGGGTTCTTCATTTTGTCGTTCTTAACGGAAGGTAAATAATCGGCAAGCGAAATACGCATCGATTTTAATGCCCTGCCAATTAATGCTTCTACGCCTTTGGTCGTGATCTCCATCTTTAAAGCAATCTCTTTATTTGTCAGATTGTCGAAACGGCTCATTTCGAAGGCCAATTTGCATCTTTCGGGAAGTAGGGATAGGGCATTAATAAGTTGTTCTTCAAATTCATAGAAAAAATATTCGTTTCCGGTAGTATTGTTACCCTGGACTTCCATGGGTAATTCAGCCAATTTAATGTTCCGTTTTTCCCGTTTGACAAAATTGATGCAGTGGTTGCGGACCATTGTCGTAAGATAGGGAACCAAACTTTCAATATGATCTGAGGATTCCCTGTTTTCCCACAAGTTGACAAATACCTGTTGTACAAGACTATGGGCGGTATCTTCATCGTGAACCATCGAATAGGCAAAACGGCACATGTTCTGATAATGATTGTTGAAAATCTTATCAAAAGCACGTGGGTTACCGCTTTTAAACTCCCCCAAAAGAAAACTGTCGATCCCGTTCCTTTCGCCCATAAATGTAAGATAGTCCCAAAGTATTGACAAATGTACTTGTTTGATTGGAATTGCAACATGAAGAGAATTACAAACAGGTTTATTGTTTTGTATTCCCACCCAAACCCTAATATTTGTATTCTGATTTTAAGCAAAATAAATCGGTTCAGTATGTACCAGTCAATTACCACAAGCCTTTATACATTCGAAAATATAAGGGAGAAGGATATATTTTATGCTGATAAAACAGACTTTTTTCATCGGTTGGTTACCGATGCTTCGGGTATTTTCTTTCTCTCACGTCCCCGCAGGTTTGGAAAATCTTTATCGGTGTCAATTCTAAAAAATATTTTCAAAGGCAACAAAGAACTGTTTAATGGGCTTAGAATCTATGATATGCCCTATGATTGGAACCCTTATCCAGTTATTAACCTGAATATCTCAAAAGCCGATTGTTCCTCTGCAGAGGAACTCAACAGAGGATTGTGCATTATTTTACACGATAATGCCCATGAACTCGGAATTGAACTATCTTCTGAAACAAAATCGGGTTATTTATTTGGCGAGTTGATCGACAAGGCCAAAGACCTTAGCAAAGTGGTTATCCTTATCGATGAATACGACAAACCTCTGGTCTAAAATATCTAATCCCCTCATATTGAGGAGGTAAGGCAGGTATTGGAGAACTTCTATATCAACATCAAAGCTTCTGACGAACACCTTCGGTTTGTATTTATGACAGGTGTGACCAAGTTTTCAAAAGTGTCGGTTTTCTCGAAACTGAACAACCTGCGCGACATTACGATGAGCGAGGCTTTCGCCACAATGTACGGCTATACTCAGGATGAAGTGGAACACTATTTTGGCGGCAGGATAGATGCTTTAGCGGATAAAAATAAGGTTGACCGGATTGAATACCGTCTGGAAATCCAAAAATGGTACAATGGGTTCCGGTTTAACGAAGAAGCCCAAACAGTTTATAATCCGGTTTCACTGGGAATGTTTTTTATTGAAAACGGCAAGTTTTCAAATTATTGGTTTTCGACAGGAAGCCCTTCTTTTATTTTTAAGGTCCTTAAGCAGCAGGAATTTGATTTCTATAAGGAGATAAAAGATGAAATTGAAGGCGTTATACTCGATTCGTTCGATGTAACCAATATGAGTATTTTACCTTTGTTGCTCCAAACGGGTTACCTGACCATTGAGAGCGGCTCGATGATGATGGGCAAGCCATTCTATAAACTAAACTTTCCAAATTACGAAATAGAAAATTCGTTTCAGGCCTATTTTGTAAGTTCGCTTGAAGAGCGGAACCCAATAAAGGTGACGAGCGAAATTGCAAAATTGCAACGGGCCATGCTTGCCAACGATACCACCACCATGCACGAGGTCCTGAAAAGCCATATTGCCGCCATCCCCTATGCCAACCGAAGCCATATGGAGGAAAACTACCAGAACATTATCTATTCTGTTTTCAGGTTGTTGGGGGCCGAAATCCACAACGAAGTGCATATGAACAATGGCAGGATAGATACTGTCATTGTGAATCGCGACCACATTTATATTTTTGAATTCAAAATGGGCCAGAGTGCCAAAGTTGCCATTGCCCAGATTAAAGAAAAAGGATATGCAACACCCTATTTATCAGATGGTAAACCGATTACGCTAATTGGCATTAATTTCTCTAAAAAGAAAAGGAACATTGTGGAGTGGTTGGAGGAAGAGATGTCTTAAACTTCTTTCAAAAAATATAAGGTCGCTGTTACAGTGCCGAGGTATAAATAGCCAGAACGATCTCGACAGCCTTTCTAGCTTCCTGACCATTGATCTCAATAATTTTACCAAATTCTAAAGCGTCAATAAATGCAGCTATGTTTTTTGCATGAGGTTCAAAAGGGATAGCACCAGGATCGGTTACTCCGCCACCTCCCTCGATTTGGTTGAACCTGTTAAATATTTCGCTGTCGGCTTCAGTTTGATCGGCAAATTGCCAGACCTTAAAACGATTTTCTACCTGGATAACAGTTCCTTTTGTTCCAGTAATTTCAATACGGCGAAACTGTCCCGGAAACGATGCAGTAGAACCGTAATTACACCCAGAGCATTGTTTCTAAATCTTAAAACAGCAACTCCTGTATCCTCAACCTCAATCGAATGGCCCAGAGTGGCTGTATATGCCTGCAATGAATCTACAGGTCCCATAAGGTGCTGGAGGAGATCGATCATGTGGATTGCCTGATTTTCAAACGTTTTACAATTGTATTTTTCCGCCAATCGCCTGGCCTTATCCGTATTTGAACCGCATATCCCGATGAGACTTGCGTTCTCCAGATTTTGAATGGATTTTGCGTGAAAATCAGCAATCAGACCGGCTCCTACAATTCCAAATTTCCAAATTCTCATTTTCATTATTATTTAAGATTTTTCTGTCGGCACTATTGATCCGGAGGTTTTTGAAAAACTTCAGTATTTGCTTGCGAAATCATCTGCATATCCATTAATTTCAGCATCCGTTAAATGGACACCGGAGCAAAGGATTATCCTGTATCTTAGCGTCAATGATTTACCGGATGGAAGACTGAAATTTAATTCCTCTTTTCCCTTTGAAAAATCCTTAAAACCAAACGGATTGGCTGCAAACAGACCATAGCCGCGTGCATGCCAATAGGTTGGATAGCTCAGGTTTTTGGGGTGGTCGCAAATTACCAGGGTGATTTTTTCGTTCCCGATATTTCCATACAAATCCATCCATTTTGCACGGGTACCCCATACTGCCTCGCCTGTCGCTCCTTCGCTGCTCCGGTAGTTTCCGGTTACGCCTTCATTTGTCATGGCTTTTACTGTTGTAGGATTACCATGAGCATCCGAAAGGGTTACATCCTCCTTTGAGGGCAATTCCAGCTGACGTGCCACACGAATGCCAAAACTGCCTTCTTTGGTGTCTTTAAATAATACGGCTCCACTCGTGGCCGTCAAGGTGACAATCCGGTCAATCATGCGGGTTGATCCATTGGCGAAGAAATGGAACTCGGTCTTCTCAGCCAAAATTTCTTTCCCTTCAGGATCGATCCAACTTGCAGTGGTAACCATGGATCCCTCACCGATTCCTTCGGACAACCTTACAATGCTGAGATGTTTGATCTGACCTCCATTGACATTCCTTTTCCCTTCGGAACCATTTCCCCAAAAATCGTATCCGTTCACATTCCCATAATTCAACCAATTGCCTACCTGATGCAAATGATCGCGTCGTTCCCCTTCCCTGGGTTTTATCGGAAACCCCCGTGTAATCGTGGTGCCCGCAGCGCTAAGTATTGGAAAGAGTACGGGTTTATAAACAGAATCGGGCCACCAATATGCCGTGAAAAGATCGCCATTAACCAACACATCAACCCTTTGATCCTTTTCGTGTTGAACAAATGTCACTTTTAAATCATTGTTGGGCTTATTTTGGGTTTTGGATTTTTGTCCGAAGGCAGTAAAGCACAAAACTGCCAGCAACATTGTTGAAACAGATCGAATCTTCATGACGTAACTATTTTTCAGGAAACTGATTAAATGATTTGTTATAATGTAAATCGTAAAGCACTATAAATCAGTATGTATTGTGGCAAAGAAAACACTCATTATCAAACCTTATCAGGTACAATATAAGGCTTGCGGTATTCCTTTCTTGTCAATAGGACATCTGCTTCGGGATCCTTGACAAACTTTTCGGCCGATCCGTCAAAATTCAATCCACGTCCCAGACGGTGTGAGATATTGGCCAAATGCGGAAGTGTTGCGGAGTAATGACCCTCCTTGATACTGCAATTCAAATCTTCGTTTTTCCCTGATCTTATAGCATTTATAAAGTTGGCGAAATGTTCCGCTCCTTCTTCTCCTGTAAGCGTTTCTACTTTCCCGGGACCAGTGGTAGGTTTAGATCCTGCAAAGGGTACTTTTTCCCTTTTGCGGAAAGCTTTCCAGGTATCTCCGTTTAGTTCGAGGTAGCCTTCTGTTCCGAAGAAGATGTTACCAATTTTGGTTTCAAGGCTTGATTCTGAATTGGAATAGCGTCCGCGTGTTTCGAACTCCAGCATTTTCCCATCGTTGTATTTAAACACTGAAGATTGGGTGTTTGGAGTCTCCTGTGCGCAATCAGCAGGATTAATCCCAAAAATACCTCCGATGGAATATGCTGTAACAGGATGTTCGTTTTTGTTTAATCCCCAGCGGGCGATATCAAATTGATGGGGACCCTGGTTTCCGGTATCGCCATTGCCGGTCTCCCAGAACCAATGCCAGTTGTAATGCCCTTTCTTTTCATTGTAAGGCCGATAAGCAACTGGCCCTAACCAATTGTCGTAATGAAGGGTTGGGGGAGGAGTACTGTCGTTGGCAATTCCAAAAGAATCGCGCGGTTTGACACAAAGACCGCGGGCCATGTAAACATCGCCAATGCCCCCGCTATGTAAAAATTTGATGGCTTCGATCACATTTGCAGAGGAGCGGTTTTGATGGCCAACCTGTACCCTTACATTGTATTTAGTAGAGGCTTCTATCATTCTCCTGCCTTCAGTAATGCTCCAACATGCAGGTTTTTCAACATAAACATGTTTGCCAGCCTGACAAGCCCAAATGGTTCCCAATGCGTGCCAGAAATTAGGTGTTGCAAACGATACTACATTGATTTCTTTGTCGTCGAATATCCGGCGCATGTCCCATTCGATCGATGGTTTAACTTTTGTTCGGCTTTCAGCGGTCTTGACCCTTTGGGCAAACAACAGTTCATCCACATCGCAAAGTGTTTTTAATGTCACATTTTTGGAGTCTTTTAGCGTACACCAGGCACTTACATGGGCACCGCCCCGTCCGCCAAGACCCACAACTGCAGCCACAATCCGATCATTGGCACCGATAATTGAGGCATACGATTTGGAACTGAAACCCATTCCACCAATGGCTATTCCGGCAGTTCCTACTGAGCTTTTCCTGATAAAATCTCTTCGTTTTGTCATTTTAGTCATGTTTTTAATAAAGTGTTACAAATTGATCTATTGAAAAATATCCTATACAAGCATGGTTCAAATACTAATTTTTCTCTTCCTTGCTTCGACGAGCCATTGAGCTGTGACCTGATGTTCATTGACAACTGAGACCGAATCAAAACGGTCGACTGTTGGACAAATATGCCAGGGAATACCGTAGAGTGGGTCGCCGATTTTCCAGTTATCGGCTTCTGGTGTCCTGATGACCATATGCTCTTCACTGTGGGTTATGATGGAATAGGTTTCAATTCCCAATATCTTAACCCTTGGCTGGGGCATTTCAGAAGCAACTGCTTTGTGACCCAAATCGAGACACATCAAATCTTTCGATGGTTTACTGACGATTCGCATAAGCAACACCGCAGCATGCAAAAAACCCATATTTTGAAATGCGCTGCTGTATCCATAATCCCATAGAAGAGTTGTTCCCGGACTTGTTTCAACTCCTGCTCGCAACGCATGGATTGGAAATGTTGGTGAACCTCCGGCCACAATTTTTAGGATACCTGCACCCGCTTTTTCAAGTTCACCGATCAGGCTTAAAACCGTCATAAATGATTCATTGCAAAGCTTTTGTCTAAGTGAAAGGTCTGACTCGCTGATGTGGCCATCATAAACATGGACTCCTTCTGCACCTATCATTGGCAAATCGAGGATCATCTGATAAAGACGAATTGCTTCTTCTCCCGGAACAATACCGGTGCGATTCATGCCATTGTTTAGATCGAGCCAGATGTCTGTTTTCAGACCCGTTTGGCAGGCCATCTGCGATAGCTGAAGAATAATTTCAGATGAATCAGCGATGCATGATATTTTTGAATCAGGGAAAAGTTGTTTTAACTGAAAAAATCTTCCGAGATTGGGACCAACAGGTTGAATGGCAAGCAATATATCTGTTGCTCCGCACCTTGCGACCATCTCGGCTTCGGAAATTGTGGCACATTTGAACTTGTAAATGCCATGTTTCATCTGCAAATTGATGATCTCACTCATTTTATGTGTCTTAACATGCGGTCTTAAATGGTCGGCTCCTCCTGAAATTTCCACCATTTTCCTGATGTTGTGTTCAATCCGGTCGGGGTAAACAAGCAGAGCAGGTGATTTTACTTCATCGACATTGTCAACAATATGCCACAAATCATTGGGAGATAGAATATTACTCATTTTTAATTTCCAGTTATTTTTTTATCTATTCATTCAACACAATAGTTTGCTAAAATTTTGATTAATGCTGAATAAGCCATGCAAAGGCTTTAAAGAAATCGTTCTTTGGCACATTTTGAGCATCAAATGTAAGATTAATTTCTTGCAAATTGGACAGTTTTGTCAACTCACATGGAAGAGATATCGGAACTAATTTGAGTAATTGATTAAATGTTCCTGTGTTGGAAACCTACCCGAACTATCAATACAGAAAAACCCCCTCGCCGTTTCCAGAAAGGGGGGAGAAAAAAAACAAAACGATGCAAAACCAAGACACTAATCCATATCTTTATAATGGACAGATTTTATTTTAATTTTCAAGGAAAGATTTATGATGATCTTTCACCTATTGACTTCAAACATGAATGCCGGTCATTTTCTAATCACCAACCTGTATTTTCCTGAAAGTTGTTTCTTTTTGGCATTAAGCGACAATCGGTAAATCTGATCGCCCCATACATCTGCCAATCTCATATCGGAAAGGGTCACAACTTCAACAACAGGTTCAAATTGAGTGGATTCGTAATCTAGCCTACATTTGACTCCATTTTTTTCGAGTATGATTATTCCGGGAGTTGTGATTTCAGGTCTGCTCCATGTCAGAAAGTTGAGCTGATTGGATGCTTGAATGGATTTCAGTTTGAAAACATCCTCAATGATCAATCCTTCCTTTGCCTCAAGGTGATAACTCCGCTGCCATTTTTCAACGGCTGCTTCAGCAGGGTAAGCACCAGCGAGATCCAGGGTGAAAATCGATTTTGAAGCATCAAAACTGACATTCCGGGAACGGAAAGACGCTCCCGGAGATTGGGCTACACCATTGATCATCGGGAGGTTGTGATAATTGCTCTGCATGGTCCAGATCGAATACCTTTCATCGCTAAAGGTTTGTCGGGTATAGGTCCCGACTCCGGCATCGATGATCATTGGCGTTTCGTTAAGGTACAGTGAAAATGAGCCCATATCGTTATGGTTGTGGCTTTCAGCATTGTACCCTCCTTTGGCAGCAACAAAAAAACCGTTCTGGTTGCGCATATAGCAGAATTCGGTTTCCGGGTACCAGGTGGTGGCTGCTTGTGAAACAGACGGTTGGGTATGTATTAATTCTTTATGGGACCGTAGGTTCTCCATCGTACGAAATAGATCCCGGCCCTGATTGAAATATCCCGGATTCTTGTCACGCTGGTACAAATAGGAGGCAAAATGTTGCATCTCCGGACTTCCCACCGCTAGCCCGAAACGGAAAATCATGCCAGGTTCGCCACCACCTTTTGCAGAGGCATCGGCAAAATTAACAACCCAGCCATTGCCGATGTAGGACCTGACAATGTATTCCCCCATATTTTTAATAATTTGCTGATCAAAAATGGAAATTTTTCCACCGGTGGCGTTATAAAGAAGTTGCAGATAATCATACAATTTACCAGGAGCATGACCCCAGTAGGAAGGGCCTTCTTCGCAAGCGCCATCGCTGTGGTAATAGTTGATGAATCTATCCACCGAAATCATCGTGCGTTGTACGGCAGCAGCAAGTTTATCAGGATCATTTTCAAGGAGAAGAAAGCTTGTGAGCACATCGAAGTTGCACCACGGGTTCCAGTTGTTCACCATGGTTTTTGGGGTAGCATTGAAAGCCTGCCACCAAAAATTACTTCGGTTCATATACGGATCCAGAATCCTATCCTGTAGATTTTTACGAAGACGTTCAGTCACAAGGGGCTGTATTTTATCCATCTCATCTTTTAGGAAAAACCAGGTCCAGGAAAGAAATTCTCCCATATCGCCGGAGGTAAGATCAATGATGTTTTCCTTAAACGAGGGCAGTGCAGTTTTATCTTTTTGCTCCCTGCCGATATGGGCTGAAAGTGCCCAGCTTGTCATTTCGCAGGTATGCCAAACACCATTCACGATCTGATCCATAAAGCGCCCCTTCCCTTCGGCAAGCTCGGCCAGGACCAGATCAGCCAGAGCTGAATTATTGTTATTGAACGGAATTTCCATGATCGTTCGCGAACCGCTCTTATCAAATTCCAGATAATCAGTCGCTTTTACAACTTTCCATTCGTAATTCAGAGCACCTTCACCTTTTTTAATAATCGCGTCCTTCACGCCTGAAGTCAAGACATCCCAGCCGTTACGGTCTGTATATCTGGGATAGGTCACCCATTTCTGGTTAAGTAACAGGCTGGATTTTAAGGTTGCAATATCCGATTTGTGCTGAAGTAAATCCCTGTTTTCATGAGCTTTCGCTGCAAAAATGCATCCTATAAAAACAGTTAATAACAATAATTTTCTCATGATTAATCGTTTTGCTTATTTATTATTTTGGCTGAAATACCCTCACATAATCAAAAATAACTTCATCGGGAAAATTACCGAGAGCAGGATCGCCTCCCCAGCCTGTCAACTCCGTGGACAGGATCAGGTATTCACTTTTTTGTGAAACCGCCGTTGAGGTTCTCCAGGTTTCCTTCCCATCAACATAGAAAACGTACGTGTCTTTATTCCATTCGAGACCAAACACATGAAAGGCATTATCAGCATTGACAAAAGGAATCTGTGTTCCGACGTGTTTGTGGTTGACGCCATATCCGTCCCAATGGAGGTTGTGGTAAACCAAATCCGGTGTTTTTCGGTGGTATTCAAAAATATCGATTTCCGTACCATCTTTTGCAGGGTCTCCTGACTTGCCAAGGTCGTTCGATTGAAGCCAGAAGGCGACATGCGGGCCAATCTGCTTGTTCATTTTCGCCCGACATTCAAAATAGCCATATGTTGTTTCATAGATTCCGGCGGTACCGAGTTCGCCAATATAATATTTGCCATCAGCGTCTTTGGTTACCTTGATCGATACATTTCCTTTCCCATCGAGTGAAATGGTCTGCCTGGATACAATGCCATAATTGCGGACAGTTCCCTCTCCCCTGAAATTCCATTTGGATAGATTAACTGTCGTTCCGTCAAACTCATCATTCCAGACCATCTGGTAAGTGCTTTTAAGGTGGGATGGAAGCAACGATTCCACATGAGTGTTCTCCAAAACAGGGTCTCCAGAGCTGTTGTCCTTGCTACAAGCCCAAAGAGATATCGGGACAAACAGAAATAATATTATTATCGACTTCATATACAGTATTTTATAAAATAATTAACCTCAAAGATTTTCAAATATAGTAATTACTTCCAATTAACCATATCTGGCAAATAAAAGAAAAGCTGATTCCACACATGCAGAACCAGCCTTTCATTATTTATTTTTTCTTAGTTGATCCATCCGGGATTCTGGACAAGATTCTTGTTCATTTCTACTTCAGTTTGCGGAATCGCCCAGTTATAGATGTAATCTCCTCTCCAGGAATAGGGAGAAGTCAATGTTCCCCATATCTGTTTGATTCCGTTTCCGGAATAGAATTTCTTGTCTTTCCAGGTACCCCAGCGCATTTCGTCGAACAGGTTAACCCCTTCGTTGCACAATTCCCATCTCCGTTCATTGCGGATCCTGTCCCGCAGGGCTGTCTGGTTGCCGACATAGGTTGGCAGAGCGCTATTTGAAGTCTGAAGTGCGACAACCCCCGATCTTGTTCGGACACTGTTGACAAATGTAACGGCCTCTTCCTTGAATCCCTGTTCATTGATGGCTTCAGCCAGCATCAATACGACATCTGCATAACGGATCAAGGGCTGGTCAATCGGGCCATAATCTCTGGCCGGAGTTTCAGTACCTTCATACACGAACTTACGCCACAAATAATAAAACATGGTGTTGGTGTCCGTCTTGATATCGAATGGCGCTGCGGTATCGAATCCTCTATAAGGCCAGCGGAGGGTATATGTATAGGGAGTTGTTCCGTTTGCTCCAAGATAAGAAGAATAGGGAGTAATAATCATCGCTGTAAGACGCGGATCACGGTCTTCGTAGGCTTTTCGTACTCGCTCCTCATTCCCAACCGGCAGATATTTGGTCATATCGGCGCCATATTTGGTAAAGGTAGTGATTTCAGCAGCGGTCAAACCATCGCGCAGGAAATAAACCGAACGCTGTGCGGGGGTCATTGAATTGTATCCAGGCAGATAATCGTTCCAGTTAAAAGGAGAACCATCTTTCTTCTCGTACGAGTCAACCAGATCAGGATTTGGCAGGTAGTTATTCCAGCACGAACCGAAGGATATACGTGAACCACAATAGAACTGGGTCACTGAACCGAGACCTGGGGTGGCAATGTTCTGAACGGAGAAAATCATCTCTGGATGCTGCTCATTGGCCAATTTGAAAAGCAGCTTGTAATCACCCTGGTAAAGGGAGGTGCCCATAGTCCCGACAGACCTGAAATCGGCTTCAGCTTTCACAAAATCCTTCGTGTACATATAGGCTTTGCCCCTTAAAGCATAAGCTGCAGCCTTGGTCACCCTTCCATAATTGGCATTACCCTTGGCATAAATATTTGGCAGATTGACTTCATTGATACAGTCGGTCAAGTCTGTCACAATAGTTTCCCATATTTTGGCTTCCGTTTCACGCCCCTTATTGGCTTCATCAAGTGTAACAGGAACCTGATAGAGTGGAACTCCCTTGAAAACCTGGTTAAGGTTGAAATAAAACCATGCCCGCAGAAATTTACATTCAGCGATTAGTCGCGCCTTTTTTTCTGCTGCCATTGTTGAATTGGGTAAATTTAAGATCGCCGCATTGGCCCTATGGATGCCTTCGTAATTCTGTTTCCAGTAATTCACGAACAAACCGTCGGTGGTGATAATGTTACCATTGGTCAGTGAAGTTGCTCCCCTGCTCATCCCTGTGGAACTTTCCTGGTCAAAGTACCAGCGATTTAATCCCACATAATCCTGACGTAAAGTCTGGTAAACGCCGTTAACCCCTAAATCTGCAAGGCTTTCTGTAGTCCACATAGATGTTGAGCCAATTGCATTATAGGGAGTAGTATCCAGTAAGCTCTCGCTGCAGCCTGTCAAAAAAATGACCGCAAATATGATGATGATAAGTTTTAACTTTTTCATGTTTTCAAAAATTAAAAGGTGATGTTTGTACCGAATGCAATCTGACGGATTACCGGATAGTTGGTATATCCTCCCATCTCAGGATCCAGACCTGGAAATTTGGTGAAAGTCAGCAGATTCTCTGCTGAGAAGTACAAACGAACTTTTTGAGTATAGATTTTGGCTGCAATTTTTGAAGGCAAGGTATATCCCAATGTCAGGTTTTTCAACCTTACAAATGTGCCATTATAGAGCCACCTTGTACTCGATTGCGTATTCTGGCCATCGCTCTCGTTCAATTTCAGACGTGGATAGCTGGCTGAGATGTTGTTGGCCGGATCATTTGGGTCTGTATCATTGTAATAGTAGTGGTCTTTTTCAATCATCGCGCCAATTTGAAAGCCGGTACGTGTTGTTGAGCTGTTGTACCCGCGCTCCAACCAGTATAGTTTGTTCCCTGCCTGACCTGACCAGATCATATCCAGGTCAAAATCCTTCCAACTGAAGTTCATTTGTGAGCCGAAAGTAAATTTGGGCATAGATGAATTTCCTGTGAAATTCTTGTCGTAGGTATTTCCATAAATCTTGTCGCCATTGGAATCTGCATAAATATAATCACCATACCAAATCTTGTTTTTGGCTGTGGTGAGGTTGGGCATAAATTTATAACCGGCAGCGATCATTCCGTTCAACCATGTCATGTCGGCAGGTGTGCGGATCATTCCGTCGGTTGGTCCACCTTCGATGTTGACTGTTCCATCTGCATTGTTGTACTGACCATTTCCATGGTAAATATCCATCAGGTAATTTTCATTGATCATGTGACCTTCCAGAACACGGGTATCGCCACCACTCGAAACATCACCAATATTGGAATAATAAACCGGAGCACCCGTAGCATCCGTCCGCCATTCGGTCACAAGTTGTCCCTTGTATTTGGTAACTGTGTTTTTATTGTATCCGAAATTACCTGATATTGAGTATTTTACTTCTCCAATGTGATCCTTCCATGTAAGGTTCATTTCAAATCCTTTGTTCGTCACTTCGGCAGAGTTGAGGGTTGGAGCGCCAACCAGTCCAAGTGTGAGGTAAATCGGTGGAGTGGTTAATATTCCATCTGTTACCTTGTTGTAGCCATCCATTTCACCCGAAAGACGACCATTCAGGACCGTAATGTCCAGACCGATGTTCCCAACTGTAGTGGATTCCCATTGCAGCATGGGATTCGGGATTTTTCCCGGTGCAAGACCTGTAACCTGAAGGCCATTGTAAGAGTAACTTACAGGATTATAGAGGGCCATGTAGTCGTAATTGCCCGAAGCGTTGTTCCCAAGTTTACCCCATGAAGCGCGAAACTTCAGATTCTGAAGAAAATTAAGGTTCTTCATGAATTGTTCTTCAGATGCTCTCCATCCCACAGAAAAAGAGGGAAAGGTTCCGTGCCTGTTGTCGGATGAAAACCTGGAAGAGCCGTCATAGCGCATATTCGCTTCAAACAGATAGCGTTGGTTGAAATCGTAGTTAATACGACCAAAAAAGGAGCGTAAAGCCCAATCAGATGCCGTACCGGTGATTGAAATCATGGTAGTCGCCGCATCGAACACATAAGCGCTCTGGTCAAAAAGTCCCTTTTTGGTGGCGTTGTGGTTGTACGATTTGGCGTAGGTTTCATTATAGCCAGCCAATGCTGTAACGCTATGTTTACCATTAAAGGTTTTGTTGTAGTGCAGAAGGCTTTCAAGGATGTAGGTGTTACTGCCATAAGTGTTGTAATAGGTCGATAGTAATGATGGGTCCGTCAATGGGCTCATAATCTGACCTGTACTGAATTTTACACGTTTGCCGACTAAAGGATTGTTATAGTTGTTGTATTCGTCGATCCGCTTATTGTAATTAAAGTTGACGTCCCAACTCAAATCTTTGGTGATTTTAACTTTCGAATAAAGTGTCGCATTCATTCTGGATACTTTGTCTTCCCCTTTTAACTGGTTAAGCATTGGATAAAGGTTGTTCGCTGTAGCACTCTCTTCGGGGGCTTCAGGATAACCATACAATCCGTCATATCGCGGATAGACACCGGGAGTTGACTGATAAGCATAGGTCAGCACATTGGAATAGTTCCCCAATTCTGTATTGTTCATGGTAGCATAGATCCGTGTACCCACCGTCAGCCATTTGTTGGCATCAATTTCCACATTTGAGCGGAGCGAGAAACGTTGCAGACCCGTATTTTCGACGAGACCCGGGTTGTCCAGATATCCGGCAGAGAGGAGGAACCTTGCATTTTGGGTGGCACCATTTACAGTCACGGTATGATCCTGTACCAGGTTTTTCCTGTACATCTCCTTGTTCCAATTCGTATTCGGGAAAGCAACATAATTGGGTATTCCTATTGAATTTAAACCATTAGGATCCTTATTTGCAGTATCCCAAGCTGAAATTGTGGCTGATCCAAATACCTCTGCAGTACCTATGTTCCTGGCACTTTCATTCATTAAACGCATATAAGTAGGATAATCTGAAATGAAATCCAGGAGGTTGGTTGGCTCTGCAACAGAAAATATACCATTGTAAGTTACATTCAGTTTTTTGCTGTCACCCTTCTTGGTGGTTACCAGGATAACCCCATTGGCAGCCCTTGACCCGTAAATGGAAGCCGAAGCGGCGTCCTTTAAGATGGAGATGGACTCGATGTCCTGCGGATTGACGGCATCCAGCGTTCCTTCCATTCCGTCAATAATTATGAGCGGGTCACTGTTATTAAGGGTGCCAATACCGCGTATTCGGATGGTGCCCGTATCCGAGCCAGGTTTACCATTGCCTTGACGGACTGTTACCCCTGAACTCACGCCTGCTAATGCTGTAGATACATTGATCATCGGACGACCTGAGGCCATCTCCTGGAATTTGACAGATGAGACAGCGCCTGTCATGTTTACTTTCTTTTGTGTGCCATAGCCAACTGCTACAACTTCTTCAATTCCAACACTCTCCTCGGCAAGAATTACATCAATTGCCATTTTACCGGCGACTGAAACCTCCTGTGTTTTCATCCCAACAAATGAGAATTGCAAAGTTGCATTTTCAGGAACATTGGCCAGCGAATAATTGCCGTTGATGTCTGTGATTACCCCGGTTGTAGTTCCTTTAACTACAACAGAAACACCAGGCAGTGAGGCTCCTGATGAATCGGACACTTTGCCGGTTACTTTTTTTCCCGGTTGCAATGGAGCATTATCATTGGCCACATAATCCTTAGGCACAATCATAATCAACCTATCCTTAACCGTATAGGAAAGATTTTCAGCTTTTAAGACCTGATCGAGTATCTCAAAAATCATTGCGTTTTTGAATTCCCCAGTTACCTCCTTTGAATCCTTGATCAATTCATTTTTATAGAAGATCGAAAACTGAGAATTCGCTTCTATCTTATTAAACACATTTTCAAGCGTTTCGTTCTCAAACTTAAGGCTCAACTTCGTTTCCTGCGAATACGATTTGGCCGAGAGTTGGAAAAGCGCCATAAAAATCAACACAGTTGTTAGCTTCATAATGATCAAGATTTTTTTGAGCGTAGGCCATCCGCGATGCCGTTGCTTCGGATCGTTTTTTTTCATACTTTTACTTCGATTTTAATGAATATTAATTTTCAATGAATGACGTCAGACGAGTTGCCGCTCACCTGGCGTCTTTTTTTGCAATGATTCGCCTTTCCAAATTTATTTGCTACTCAGGGATATTTTGGGGATCTGAAAAAGGCGGCTGGCTGTTAGCGACTGGCGGCTGGCGGCGTGGAACTGTGAATTGTATACCTGCAAATTAAAATGTCTTTTTATCTGGACTTCTTCAAGTCTCTTCCACAAACAGTCTATTTTCCTTTCTCCATTTTTCATTTTCCGCTCTCCCGTTCTCCTCTTCCTCCTTTCTTTGTTTAGTTAATTGATGATTAGCCTATTCACTTCTTTTAGTTGACTGAAATTTTAATCTGACGCAAGTTTGTTTTTTTGTATTCTATTGGTGTATAAACCTTTATGGCATCCAATACCTGCCAGATGGTTTCTTCGTTTTTAAAGGTTCCTGTGAAATTGATCTCCTTGCCTGAATTGTTCTGGAGAGTGATGTCCACATCGTACCAGTTTTCAAGCCGTTTCATTAATTCGGACAATGGGATATTGGCAAAGTTGAATTTGTTCTCAACCCACCCCGAGGCTTGTGATGTGTTCGCTTCCACTACCTGAATATGGCCATCTTTTAGGATCAACGCCTGCCCTGATTTTATAACATGCTCACTGTTATCAGTATGCACGTTTACCTTTCCTGTAAGCAAGGTTATCTCCTGTCGTCCGAATTCATTGTAGGCCATCACATTGAAGGTTGTTCCCAAAACTTCGACCTCGCATTTATCGGTTTTAACCACAAAGGGCGCTTTCTCGTTGTGCGCCACATTAAAAAATGCTTCCCCTTTTAATTCCACCTGCCTGTGACTGGATGAAAACGAATGATAGACCAACCTGGAATTGGCGTTTAACCAAACTTGTGATCCATCGGGAAGTTTGACCAACGATTTTTCGCCACGCGGAGTCTCAAAAACCAACTCTTCCTGAATTACTTTATTATCAGATAATAAATAAGTCAGGATACTACCGCCAAAAAGACCGAATATCAATATAGCAGCTATGGAGGCAACCTGAATCCACAGTCTGCGGGTAGTTATTGTTTTATCAATCGGGAAATTCTGTCTATTTATCTTGTATTCAAGCCGTTTCCAGTTTTTTTTTCCTGTATCATTAAGTTCAGGATGCAGGTTCCAATCCAGTTTGACCTTTTCAAAGTATTCACGGTTTGCACTGTCCTGAAGATAATCGGTCAACACTTCGTATTCACCATCGGAAAGTTGCCCCCGAAAATAGCGGTAAATAATATCCTGATAATATTGTTGATCCATTGGTTTAATTTTTCCTGTTGGCTATATAACGAAATTGGGTTAAGAATACCCATCATTGGTTTGGGAATATTTTTCAAAAAAAAGGTTGAGTCCACTCCGAAAAGATAAAAACAAAAAATGCCACTAAGACACAAAGACACTAAGTTTTCACAAAGGTTATAATATCAACACGATACACTTAGTGAAGCCTTTGAGCCTTTGTGTCATTGTGGCAGAAGAAGGCTTTTCGGAGTGGACTCAAGGTTTAAAAATTAAATATAAGGTATTTGTCCTTAGAATACGGTTTATAAAATTAAAATTTTATAAACCATTAAATATCAATATTATAAGTGCAATTGGCAATTCTTCGGTAAAATTCTTGCGGAATGATTTCAGGGCGCGGTTGAGGTGACGCTCCACATTCTTAATGTTGATACCGAGTTTCTCCGCAATTTCTTTATTCTTTAGCCCATCCAGGCGGCTTAAAATAAATACCTCGCGGCATCTTTCCGGTAATGCCAGAATGGTATTCTCTATTTTGGTTTTTAGCTCAACTTCGATCAGGACGTAGGGTTCGTTCCCAATAAAATCGATACGGTACAACTCTTCGTATGCCGATGAAACATGGATTTCGTGAAGATGATTGCTGACAACCTTCAGGTGCTTGATGTAATCGATACAACGGTTTCTTACAAGTTTAAACAAAAAACCCTCAATATTAAGGCTTTCAATATTGGCCCTGTTTTCCCAAATTTTCACAAAGACTTCTTGTACAATATCCTGGGATATCACATCGTCTTTGACTACATTCTTTGCAAAATCGTTGAGGCGCGGAAAATAGATTGAAAACAATTGCTGAAGGGCCTTGAGATCACCTTCTTTAAAATGGTCAAAAAGATCATCAGCGATTCTTTTACTTTTATCCTCGTCCTGCATACACCAATTTGGTTGAAACTTTAAACAAAGTTAATCGTTCAAATCAGTTATGCAATCCACTATTTTTATTTTATAGGCCACATATACACCTAGACACAAAGTTTCACAAGGCATAATAATTTATCTATCAATACTTTGTGAATCCTCGGGTCTTTTGCTCTGTGGTTTAATTTAAATATTATATTAAAGGATTACCTGTATGAATCAAAATCATTCAAGTCAATGAATTATCTCTTCAGATCAGGCCCCAATTGTATAACTTCCCCTTTCTTCGTTTGAGTATCATAACGTTTGGTTTCTTCTGCGACATGCAACGCCCCTCCATTTCGGGAGAGGATAGTGACCTTTTGGACTTTACCATTTTCCCATTGAAGGTCGATTACGAAACCGCCCCTGGCACACAACCCTTTTGCCGATCCTTCTGAAAATGTATCTGGTAGTGATGGCAAAAGTTGAATGGTATAGCTTCCATCCTTATTTCCCGATTGGCTTTGTACAAGCATTTCAGCAATTGCGGCTGTTGCGCCGA
>Ga0209083_1000600_pt1 | contig 50681 bp, 30 predicted proteins | sample AM7aDNAmetaG_FD_184132 | JGI IMG/M metagenome (GOLD analysis project Ga0209083, IMG submission 184132) | Freshwater microbial communities from Finland to study Microbial Dark Matter (Phase II) - AM7a DNA metaG (SPAdes) (version 3) | ecosystem: Environmental > Aquatic > Freshwater > Lake ...
AATTTGTTAAAATGGGTAAGTTGCCAGAAGATGATTTACACCCAGGCAGGCCCCTGTATATAATGGCTAACTACAATGTAAGCTTTGAGCATGAAGGTTTCGAATTGCTTCCAGAAGAAGAGCGGGGTAAGATTCTTGACAACGCCGTGATAGAGAAGGTGCTATCGTTGCCGAGTAAGTGGGATGCTATCTGGGTGTATCATCATGATACGTTTGAGTGTATTTATAAGGAGCCACAGAACATCTTGTTAAGGGAAGGTATAAATAAAAGGGCAGATGGCGAGCCAGCTATCTTGCGTGGCGGTATGCTGTCAGTAGAAACTTTAGCCTATAAATTCTTCGATAGTGAGGAAGAGGCAAAGGAGTGGGCATGGGGAGGTCGGGCAAATGTTCGTCCAAATAATACATATGAGGGTGTTGGTACGGGATGGACAGCGGTTCGGGGTTATGACTGGAGGGTCTTTGTTCCCGAGGGATGGGTTACCCCAGGGATAGTGGGCGATGAGCTACATCCGACCAACGTGCAATTACTGTGCGAAGAAGTGCGTAAGGGATTCAGTGATGCTCCCGAGGAAGCGTTGTGGGACGAGGTGAGCGTTAGGTCAGGCGTTCCATCTGGCAATGGTAAGTCTTGGATAACGGTTCCAATGGAACCACGGAACATATTACTCCGAGAGGGCTCATTTGAAACAGACGCAGTAGTAGAGATAAGGGAGATAGAGAAGGAAGGGGCACGGGGTATATCAGTGGAAGGCGAAGAGAGTAATGAGAATGGAAGCTACCGCCTCATCAAGATGATTTATCCGACGTCTATCCAGAGGTATACGAAGGGTCAGTTCAGGTGGTGTGTCTGTAGTCCAGAAACGGCAGAGAGAATGGGGATATCCAAGGAGAAGCCGTTCTATGTGATAGAGAAGAACGGTCAACCATATGTTGCGTGGATAGATGGGGATGAGTATGTGTTTTCTGGATATAGTGGTCGCATCCCCATGACCCTAAGACAGTATAATGAGCTGAGGGAGCTGAAGACCTTTACCGTCCCAGAGATTGTTTTTACTGAAGAAGAGAAGGCTCGGGGGGCTATATCTTGCCACGATTTTACACAGAAGGACTACACTTGGGAGGAAGAACGTGATGAGAACAATGCCAAGGTTGACGCCAAGTGGGATGATGCCGATAGGGAGTTTATGACCCGTCAATGGAACCGCTACTGGGAGAGGCCCAAGGAGAATTACGCTCAAGCACAAGGTATAGAGAAGGAAGCCCTGGGCGGAGTAGAAATGCACCCCTACTGGATAAGCAAGAACAACGAGTTGATTGATGTGAAGGAGTGTGGCGGGCATGGGTTCGTGTGGGAGGTTTCGGAAGAGGCTAAGGAAACCACAAGGGAACATGTCGGCCCCCTTGGGGACGGTGTCGACATAGATGCAATCAGGGATACACTATTGATGCGGGGATGGGTTAGGATGGAGACGGTGTGGAAGTCTCTTATGTTGCAGGCAGAAACTGTCGAGAGCTTATACGATACCTACCCAGTGTGGAGGGAGTTTATTAAAGGTGACACAAGGTTCTTAATAGAGATTAACGAGCCCCATAAGAGCTACGACCCCGTGAACCAGTATGAGTTAGAGGGGCACGGTATGAACATTTTTGACTATATAGGGAATGGTGGCGAGTTGGTGGATAACGAGACCAAGACGGCGAGTGGCGGTTACTCAGTAAAAGATATAGTGAAGGTGATGAAGGCAAGAGGAGAGAATTGTAGGGACCAGTGGGAAGAGTGGTATGGGTCAAGGGACGGCGGGAGCTGGATAATCGCTCCCAACGGAGATTGGTTCCCAGTGTCTCAGCATCAGGATTTCGAGGATGAGATGCGTGAGGAGTTTGGTATTAAGTGGACCGACGAAGATGAGGAGTGGATACGTGTAGCAGGTGGCCCGAAGGTAATAGCCTTCGGAGTACCGTTTGGGCCAAACAACCTGGAGAGGATAGAGAGGTTTATATCAGAGGTTTCACTCAGTGGGAATACTTTAGTTACAGACGGCAAGAGAGAGACGACAATAGAAGATGTCATAGAAGATGGCTTAGTGAGTGCGTTGATGGGAAGAAGGTCAGCGAGCATAGGGAAGAAGGCCAGAGGAGAGGACGAGAAACTTGAGAGATACGTAGAGATGCTTGGCAAGTTCCTGGTGGAGGATTTGGATATCCGCAGGCTGGAAGATTGGGAAGATAGCGTGCGTAGTTGGTGTCAAGGCAGATATCTGCAGAACGCAGATTTTGATGTAGAAGAGTATCTGCCACAGGAAGACTTAATATTGTGGCGGATATATTATTATCTCGTAAATGGCGACACGGTTATCGCTGACTGGCATGACGTTTATACCAAGAGAGCTATCACAGAGGCCCTTTGGCCGTATCTTGTGCCTGGAGTGCCAGACAGGAAAAACATATTCTTTGACAGTGATGGGAATTTGTCTACTGAGAATATTCAGATGTCGAAGCTTGAAGCCTACACGGATGAGCTTCAAATGGATGCCGAGCAATCAGCGTTGGACTACGGGTTCAATATCAACGACTACCTGGACCAATTTTTCAGTGTCAGTGAAGACGAGGGTGCGTTAGAGAAGCATGAGTTCGCCAGATATCTTCTTGGCAAAGACAGTTACAATCCCTATGAGGATTTACCTGAAGAGAAGGAGCTGACCAAGAAGTTCTTCCAGGAGTTCAGTCGTGGTGGGATGAATATACTGGAGAGGGAAGGTAGGGTTAAGACTGCGATGAAATGGAACGGAGAATGGGAGCCTGTGGAGTGGGAACCCTTGGACGGGATGAATGAAGCTGTTAGGTTCCGTATTGCCGAGTCGGTGAGAGCAGGAGAGCTTGCTGGCCATATAAAGTATTACCGTGATGAAAACACCTTGGAGTATGTTGAATGGTCGCTCAATCGGGCCCTCAATAATAGATACCAAGCCTTTACGGAAATCAGGGATGGTAAGAATAGTGGCGAGGGTTGGGAATTGGAGTGGATAGCCTCTTTGGGAAGAAGGGAGTCAACAAATATCCTCCTGAGAGAAGGAAGTATTAACAAGGTTGCAGGGATGGAGCAGGCTGATGCACTCGTGAAAGGTGTGACACGGGGTGGACATCGTATGCTGATTCGCAAGGATGATGATGATGATAACATAGAGATAGGCATTAGCTATGACCTGTGGGAAGAGGTTAAGAGGGATTACCTTGACGACAATATTAACATGACACAGATGTTTAACAAGTGGGTTCCTCGGCTTTGCGGTGTCGGGTTAACAATCCCAAGGGAAGATTTATATGGTGTCCGTATCATGACAACATACTTTGTTGATTTTTCCAATGACCATATCATGGAAATTAACATGTCGGTGGATGGGGCTAATGTACCCAGGGCCTGTTACGATGTGCCAAGCTTCAGGGAGGGCCTCGACTTCACTGACATATTAGACGCCACGGGCTCAGAGAGTATCGAGGCTTGGTTGAAGGGTAAAGTAGAGCCGTTGAACATATTGTTAAGAGAGGGTTCTTTTGAACGAGATGCCATAGTAGAGATTAGGGAGGTGTCGGATGAGAGTGGAACGAACGGTTTGGCAGTGGTTAATCAGTAAGCCAACTTTAATAACAATGGGCCAGGTACTGATAGCGGTCCTTGCGGTGGCGTTACTGTTGTTCTTTGGTGGGAAGACGATAGACTTCAAGATGTCGAATATACTCGGGCCAGGAGGATTGAAATGATAATCAGGAAATTAGATAACGAGAGCGAGAAGATAGTCAGGGCATTATCCCTTGAGCCAGACAAGGATGCGGTAGTGAAAGGCATCAACGCCATACTTGAATCGCTGGATGAGGGGAAGGTTAATACGGCCTATGCACTTGTGCTGTCTGGTAGGGCAAAGCAGTATGGTATATCCGATGATGAGGCGGATATGTTGAGATGGGTGACTGGCGACAAGATGCACGTTATTATCAATGTTAACTTCTCGACAGTGTCTCAGCTCGAGGCCCTGGCGAAGAAATACAAGAGGTAGCCCGATGCTTAAAATACTCGAATTCATATCTCGCCATTTCATATTTTGTATCAAGACCTGGACTATAGCGGTCTGGGGGCTTGCGATTCTTTTGCTCCTTATAATTATTATCGGCCAAAACAACTCCAGGAAGCCATGAGGATGAGGCCGTCTATGGATAGTGGGTCAGTAGAGACCCGCAAGGCAGAAGCCCGTAAGATGATTTACGATGTCCTCGACCAGGATAGACAGGTATTTATTGGCGAGGTATTCGTTAACACAGGCATCACACCGCAGGAAATCAGCGAGAAGTTCATTATCAACGAGACAAGAATGATAACGGATGCCGACAAAGACGGGTACGGTTACAACGTAGAAGCCCGTGTCAGGCTGGTGAGGAAATGACGGAACAAGAGATAAATAAAATATGGGAGTTGGCCAGGAGCGTTAATCACAGCTTCCAGGTGAACCTGAGCTTTGAACGTGATGGTTCAGATGAAAAACAAATCAACATCTCTGCTGATATGGCGGAAGAACTGCGTAAAGACCTTCTATCTGGGGATTCCAAGGAAGAGGTCTACGGGAGATGGTATAACAGAATTCCCACCAGCAGGGCTCTCCCGAGTAGCGGAGTTGTCTTTTTCAGTCTGCACGAATACTACCACATCAATCCGTCTGCTGGCATATACGAGAACGTGAACTACTGCCTATGCACGGGATATACACGGGAAATCCCAGGGCGTCTTGTGGATGTTGGCCCATGGATGTTCAGCACGTCACCCAGCAGATTCAGAAACTTACTTACGCAGTATGAAAGAGAGTATGGGAGGGATAAGTTGATAGATTTGTTAAACAGGCTCGCCTCGCAGAACATTCTGTTGCGTGAAGGTAGTCGAAAGGGTGCGGAGAAGCTTATTGAGAAGGTAAAGTGCGAGCACCAGTTGACAGTCACAGACGCCACCAATGATGATTCATGGGCCTGCGTGATTGATAGTAGCCTGTTCAAGTTAAAGGAAATTGAGGCCGACTTTGCGAATGGTGACCTCGGTGCCGACGGGATGGTGCAGAAGTGGTGGGATTTGCTTGGGGGAAGTGACGAGCCTACAGACGTTGAGAGTATTGAAATTATCAAGGTATACGATGTGACGCTTAAAGACGGAGACCTGATTCAGATGTTTTTTAGTTTCAATGGGGAATATTATGAGTGGGTGGATATGGATACGTCGGGTTGTGGTGAAGACAGCGATGGAGAAATATTTCAAGACGAAATAGATAGGATGAGCGATATGGCAAGGATACAGATGCTGGACAGTTTCCTTGAAGGAGAGAACATCTTGCTACGGGAAGGTAGCCGAAAGGGTGCGGAGAAATTGATAGCATGTGCAGAGCGTAGCCACCAACTCTTCATGGAGAGTGAGGAGTATGGTAAAGAGTGTTGGGAGGTGGGCAACGACTTAATAGGCGACGTAGAGGCCGATTTTAATAATTTAGATATAGACGGTGATACGTTTGTGTTGAAATGGCGTGGCCAGCTTGGCGGGGATGGGGTGAGGCTTAATACCGACACGGTTAAACTGTTCAGGAAATATAACGTGACATTCCAGGATGGGGGCTCGTGTTGGATTACTTTCGTACGTAAGCTAAACAGGCCTGAATACGGGGGACCCATTACAGACGCAGTTTACGGTGGTGGCGATGTGGCAAAATTTGAGAGGCACATACAGAGCATGTCGGACTCTGAGATAATAAATATGTTGGATGATTTCCTTGAAGGCGAGAACATCTTATTAAGAGAGGGAAGTCTCAAGGGTGCTGATAAGTTGATTGACCGTGTAACCCGCAAGCACTACTTGGACCTGGAGGGCGGTTTTGGTGCAGATTCTTATGACATAGAGATTGGTAGCGGGTCGTATCTTGAGGTTGTTGCTGATTATCTCAATGACAACGTTACCGTGGGAGACCTGATAGGTAAGTGGTGGGGCCCGTTGACTGATAAACCAAAGCCCGAAACACTTCACCTGGTCGGCAGTATCGGCGTGCAGAAGGTGTTGGATATCCGTGTCAAGGATGGGGGGTTGGTAAGGGTTACCTTGGAGTTAAACAAAGTAAGTCAATGCTATGAGCTTCTCCGTGTAGACGAGATGGTGCAGAGTTTGGACTCGAATAGTTTGCTGGACGAGATGGAGGAGGTACCCAATAGTGAGTGGCTTTTCTTGTTGGTCCCAAAGATTGAAGGAGAGAATATCTTGCTCCGTGAGGGCATGAACAAGAGAGCACAACTGGATAGTTCCCATATTATGGACGTTAAGCGGAATAATCGGATAGAGGTTATGGTGGGCGACGGCGAAGATAGGGGCGATTACACTGAGTGTAGCGATGATGAGTTCAAGGAGTTGCTTGCTGACGTTTCTAATAATTCTATAACCAACGAGGACTTTTTGCGGAAATGGTGCCCGAGTGTCCCAGGGGAAGAGGCGTATGATTTGAATATGGCTATCTACTCGGAGTATTGCATCACATTTGCAGATGGCGGAGAGATAGAGTTCTCGCTGAGGTATATGGGGCTACAGGACACGAATCTGTGGAGACTACATAACCCAGAGGTCCATGTTGCGTCGGACCAGTCCAGTGCGTTCATGGATTACCTGACGAGGCCAGATATGGGGGCGGTAACTTATTCGAGGATGATACCAAATGAAGATGTGGAACAGTTGAACAACCTTTGCGGTGGGACGAACATATTACTGAGGGAGGGCACTCTGAAGAAGGCCGATAGCGTGGCGTCAATGAAACGGATGGACGAGTTGACCAGGTCTGTGACTTGCGAGAGAACGTTTGAGGTGTTGGCCCTGAACGCTGATAATCCCTCTCGTGAAGGTAGCTTGGACAAAAAGGCCATGAACACACTCCAGGATATGGAAGGGGTTGTGGCGTGGGTATCGCACAAGAATATCCTTTACTTACTTCCTCTGAACGGGGACTTTGGCATAGAAGTTGAGATACCAGACAGCCTGATACCAGACATTCTGATAGATTTTTCGAATGGCAACCTCAGTCAACAAGGGATAGCAAGGACATGGTGGCCCGACTTATCTGGTGGGGAGCAGGTGCCAGAGAATGAAGGTTGCAGACTCATCTCTCAGTATGCAGTGGAGATGAGCGATGGTGGTGCGTGCACGGTGGAGTATGTATCCGCCCCAGGCTTGGATGGGCATAGTGTGCATAGGATTACAAAAGAATCTAATGACGCTAATGTGTTCTATGATTTAATTTTTAATTATAAAGACAGAGAAGTTTACGAGTGGCTGATTGATAGGGTAAGTGGGAAGAACATTTTGCTAAGAGAGGGGGCCTTGGGTAAGGAGGCGAGGGTGAGATTAGAGGATATGAGCGACCAGGTAGAAGAGATAACACACGAGAACATCTTCTACGTGGTGCGGTGTGCGACTTCTGAAAACACAGACTTCGAGATACCAGATGATATCCTTGCAGAGGTTTGCCATGATTACATGAGTCTAAGAAGTGCCCAAGAGGTGATAGACAAGTGGTGGGGTAAGATATCTACACAGCCAAAGCCAGAAGACTACGAGGGAGTGAGGATTGTTTCCCAGTATTATGTAGGCATGAATGATGGTGGTATTGGCCGACTGGAGTTTATATTGGACACCGTTCATGGGTGGTCCTGGTTATTTCACGAAGAGTATCAACCCTCTTCGGCTATACGCAATCTCGAGCGGTTACTAAGTGGTGTGACGGCCAGCAAGGCAATTGATTGGTTAAACACCAGGATGGAGGGGGTTAACATCCTGCTCAGAGAAGGAACCGTTAAGACGGCTCTTGAGGAATACCCATTGAATAGGGTGAACGATAAAGTGACATGTGTGAAGAGTCAGCTTGCGTTGGTGTTTCATATGTATACTTATAATGAAAGAGCCGAAGAGATTGTGGTAATCCCCCGTGAATACGAAAAAGGTGTTATTACTGATTACGTAGACCAAGCTATAGACATATCGGGAATGGTGGAGAAGTGGTGCCCGAAACTGTTCGAAGATGGGCATCGGATGCGGGACGGCAGTGCACTTGAGCTGTGCACGGGGATTGACCTGCTTCGTCAGTATATAGTTGCAACAGATGATGGCGGGGAGATGGGGTTTGATTATAAATGTAACACCGACCCGCAGGATTTTATCTATTACGAGCGGGGTATAATGACAGAGACTCCGCATGCCAAATTGGTCTTTGACGAGATAGCGGACGACGAAGATAGGCTTGGTTGGTTGAATATGTGGGCAAACGGGATAAACATACTCGAGAGAGAGGGGAGCGTAAAGACTGCCGAGTCGGATGTGGAGTGGGATAAGATAAGCGATATGATAGAGAAGGTGGATTATCAGTTGTGGATTGATTATACGGGGGATAGTGTCTACTTTGACCCGCTTGAAGTCCCCCGTGAGCTCGAGCAAGAGATAATCAAGGAATACCATGACCTTGAAGGTGTAGGGGTGGAGATTGGGACTATACATGCCGTGCAGGCGTTCTTTGATAAATGGTTCCCCCGCTTAGGAGTGGAAGAGGATATCCCGACATACAATCCCAATAGGGATAGTTGGGGATTCACAACCGAATACATTGTTGCGGTGAAAGGTGGTGGAACTGTAACTGTTTCAGCGTATGGAGAGCCAGCGGAAGTGACTGAAGACATTCGGGAGATAGACGGTTATGGTGAGGGTCAGCCCTACTTTGAATTTTACGATGCGATTGGATATGCCTGGGAAGTAGACCCAGAGCGTCTGCGTGAGCTTTTGTGGAACAGGTATCAGGGTGGGCAGAACATATTATTAAGGGAAGGTCGGGGTAGCCTATTCCGAGGGATAGATTTTTCCGTTGTATCAGGTGTAGATATTCATGTCTATATTGAATGGGAAGACCAATATGACGGTCGAAAGAGGGGCCATGTTGAGTTGCAGGGTGACGACCTGCGGGATGCGTCAAATATTTACCGTAGCTGGGGTGAGGCTCCTGAATACTTCAAGGAACATTATCTGCCAAAATTCATTCCAGAGGGGATGGACATTTATCCACTTTACCCGAAAGTTACAGTGGAGGGGACGATTACAACGGCAGATGGCGGGAAGTTACGCTTTGATAACAGCTATTTATGGCAATTAGGAGAGCCTACTCCTCAATCTAAAAAACTATGCAGAAAGATTTACAGTCGTCGGGAGGCACATTGCACGGCAGATTTCGTTGCGTGGGCCGTTGAGTTCCAGGAGGGCTCCACGAACATATTGTTACGTGAAGGGTCTCAAAGGGAAGTAGTACCGTTCTACTATCCCAACGTGCAGGTGTTGTTGGAAAACTTCCCACAGTATGAGGGCAGGCTTCAGACAGTTAATCCAGACGAGGTTAGGGAATGGATAAGCGAGGTAGAGGGTAGGGCCGAGACAAAGTTTAATGAGAGCATAAGCCCAGAGGATTATTTATCCAAGGACGATAGCTGGGCCTACAACGTATTGGGAAACGCACTTGGGGTATGCCCAATAGACTATGATGACCGTGAAGAGGTATTTGATTACCTCAAGCAGTTCTTGATTAACCCATTGACTACAATCGATGAATTATTCCCAAGGTCAGACGTGGTCCCGCCGTTTGAAAGGTACCTGGACGAGGGAAAGATGCGGTATGCCTATGAGTATTTATGGGATGCGGGATATGAGAGGGCCCTTTCAATTGATTTCTGTGCACAGGATTATCTTGACGAAGCAGAGGGGCAGATGTTGATTTGTGCCCTATTCCTGGTTGGTGATGCGGAGGCGTTGGCTCCTGCAAGCATATGGGATAAGTTCTTTATCAAGTTCTCACCCAAGACCACGTTAGAGCGTGAAGGTGTAAGGGTTGAAGGCATGATGAGGAAGGCGTCGATAGAGTTCACGCCGATAGATTTGGGCGGGATAGTGAACGCTTATGACTTTATGTCAGTCCATCCAGAATACGACCCCAGGAAGGGTGGTGAGGTTGTTGACAGTGGTCCCATTGATAGAAGGAGAACAGTGGCGAAGCTTGTCACGATACTCGGGACAAACGGCAAACACGCAGTATTATTGATGGACGACGGTTCCAGATACCTGGTTGGCAAGAAGCCGTTCCAGTTGCTACATGGGGCCTGGGAGGCCAATCTCTCTGGCAAGGGTGTCACTGAAAAGATGGAGAAGCTACGTGATAATCTTAACGAAGAGCAAGGTGAGGCTGAAATAGATTTTGTGGGAGAAGTAGACCAGCACAGGGCGGATGATTTGTTCAAGACCTGGGAGGAGTTAACTCCCAATGAGCAAGTAATGGTAGCGAAGAAGATACCAACTACAAAAACCAAGACACCGATAAAACTCTACTACAACGACCACGTGAAAGAGTTCGCCATCTTCAGGAAGCCAGTAAAGAAGAAAGCGGATGCCGTGGATGCACCGAAGGGGCAGTGGCAGGATAGTAGCCTGTTGTCTCATGAATACGGAATTACATTAGGCCCGTCGATGGCGAGCATTGGATGTTATTATCCAGATGAATCCGAGAAGAGCCTAAGGCTTCTCTATATAATATCTCGTAGACACGTTAGCACTTGTTATTTGCAAGGTAAAGATGATGGATACGTTGAGGAGCTGGTTGATACTCTCGCACGTTATCTTATGCGACAAGTGGCAGACGAAGGGATTACTATAGAAGATTTAATGAGAGAGTATGCCAACCACACACGGGACTTTAATGAGACAGTTGAGCGGGTGCAAAATTCAATTGGCAATATCCTGTTACGAGAGGGGAGCCTGGAGAAGAAGTCTGAGTATGATTTTAACCATGGACAGTGGCCGATGGCGGGGATGATTGGTGGAGTTGGGGAATTTGCCCGAGAAGACGGTCAAGGCCTCGGGCACCATTACAAATTAGACCTGGACGGTTACACCCGTGTCGGCTGTTTCGATGGAGGGGTAGATAATAAAGACCATCAGTGGAAGGTATACTTCTTAGGTAGGGCAGTAGTAATTATTACGGATTTTAATTATAGCTGGGAATACGCTGAGGGAGCTGTTAACGCTATCGGCAGGCATTTAGTTGAACAGACCAAGACCGATGGAGTTACCTTTGAGACAATCACCAACGGGTTTGAATGGGATAGACGCAAGTTCAGGGAGATGGTCCAGTCGGTTGGCAGTTCAGTCCTACCGCCCCTGTTAAGGGAGGGGAGTGCGGTCGGGACCCGTGAGGATGCCAGCAAACTGAGTCTGGGTGGAGATTATTGGTGGAGGGGAATAACGGAAGACGAGGCGAAGTACATAATAGAGAACAACAAGTTTAAGTATCATTCCGATGTGCCGATATACTGTGACCCCGAGGTTATGGAGTTCTTGGGAATGACCGATGAAGAAGGCGAGGAGATAGAGAGATATATCGGCAAGCGGAAGGTGGTTAACGTTACCAAGGACCTTGAGAACGCCAGGGGTTATGGGCCGTATGTTGTAGCGGTGCCACGGGATGCAGTTGAAGAGTATGACCAGTATGGGTTTGTGTTATTCGAGACCCCAGTGAGCAAGGTGTTTGATTCAGGGGACGCCCTTGCCGTCCGAGAGGCCAAGTTGAATGTTGGTGAACTTGTGTGGGGTTCACACGATAACGGTGACGAGTATTGCGAGATGCAACTGCTCCCAGATAACTCACGTGGAACGGGCGGTGTCTCGCTTGTTGCTCAGAGGAACTGGATGAAAGAGTGGAACCTATTCCTGAATCAAAGGGATGGTAGAATTATATCACTGCAAATGCCAGGTGACCCCAGTAGTGAGATGATAGAAAATCTTGTTAGGGGAGTTGCGAGGCGACTGATACCGCTCGGCATTGATATGTTTGGCGGGAGTAATTTCATCCACGCCTTAGAGGAGACCCAAGGAGATATCCCGACGATACTGAGGGAAGGTAAAAAGAAATCACTCATTGACGACGTGAAGCAGGTTGAGCACACGTGGTCGCTCACACCGAGCGACGGGGATTCATGGGAGATACCGAAACCGATACTCAATGAAGTGAAGGGTGACTACGAGAATATGAGTACCAAGAAGTTCCTGGAGAAGTGGTGGGAGGTTATTACTGAGCTTCCGTGGAGACCCGAGGATTACGAAGGACTGTTTAACGAGGGAGGGAATGTAGATGATTACAATGGGTTTGGCATAGACATAGACCATTCTTACTGGATTCAGATGAAAGACGGCGGGGAGCTCTTTATAGATTACTATGGATTTTATGAGGGTGGTGAGCCACAGATGAACGTTTCGACTCCGCAGGCGGATGCACTCTTCCGTATGTTAAAGTATGGCGGTGACGGTAACGACGAGTCGGAGGAAATCATGGACCAGTTGGAGCAGATGGTGGAACCGTTGAACATCTTACTGAGAGAGGGTAAAAAGATTGACTAAGATATTTTGTTTATTTGCCAAATATGCTATAATACACACAAAGGGAATATATCTGGAGGACTCCTGTGGCCATATGTGAACACTGCGGGAAAGACATCTCCACTTTGAACAATGTTCAGAGTGGCTATGTGATATACGAGATGGATGCCAACGGCTCATATTCTCAAGTTGACGGCTTCGAACCAGACGGTAACATGAATGAGTGGCACTGTCCTAACTGTAGCTCCAACATTGCGTTGTGCGAAGAAGATGCGATGGAATTTTTAAGTAGAGGAGTCCCAGGGGACAACATTCTCACCCGAGAAGGTAAAACCAGGCGAGTAGCCTTCAAACGCAATCATACGTCTTAATAGGAGGAAGTTATGGCATTCACTCAAGACACTACGAAATTAGGTGACAGGCCAGTTACGCTTGTCGCACAGCTTTATGACTCCGTTACACAAACCCACAAAGTAGTCCCGCTCAGATGCAAAGACAATGGAGACGGGTCATGGTCGATGGATATTCAGGCGACCATAGAGACTGGCGATATAGAAATCGGAGCGGTTGAATTAAAGGACGCAGGCTCAGATACGAGAGTGAAAGTAAAAACCGATGGGACAGATAACGCCCTCGTGGTGATGCAGAATAACGGAGCAAAAGAAACTGGCGGTAACCTCGCAAGTATAAAAACAGATGTAGACAAAATCCCATCAAAGGGCACAGCGACGATGGTCGGCTCGATGCCCGTTACGATAGCTACTGATGACACACTCATGTCGGCAATGAAGGCCGACTTAGATAAGATACCTTCCTCGCCCGCAACTGAAGGCGGCAACCTGGCGACCATAGCAGGAAAAGATTTTGCAACACAAACGACCCTGTCTGCGTTGAACGCAAAAATCCCAGCGAGCCCAGCAACTGAAGGCGGTAATCTCGCAACGATTAAATCCAACACAGACAAACTTGACACGACTTTGTCAGCATTGGCAACGGCTATAGCAGGAGCGACTCCGAAGACACTTGCAGATGTAGTATCGGCAATCTCGGGGATTAGTGTTGGAGGAAATAAGATTACTCCAATAATTTCTGTAGTGGATATGACGACACTTGGAACAGAATATTCACAAGCACTACCTGAAGGATGTAGTGGATTTACAGTTCAGTTGAGGGAAGATAGTGGTATTCTTAAGATAGCTTTTAATACAGGAGATATAGCGGCGGGCACTTATATTACTGTTAAGGCTGGAGGCTCTTGGTCAGAAGATGGAGTGAATTTGACGGGAAAGACTTTGTATCTTGTCAGTGATACAAATGCTGTCAATGCAGAAATTATTGCGTGGGCACCAGGAGGGTTAGCATAATGTTAAAATCTAATCCATTATGGAAGCCGAGTAATGGGAAAATAAGCCCAATAGGGGATAAGGTTGCTCAGGCGAATGTGCAAGATGTGGAAACTTTTACCGTTGCAGAAGATTTCGTATACGGTCAGGTTGGATATTTGAATTCAGATGGCAAAATGACTTTAACGGATGGTTGGTTTGCTGGAACAAGTGATACGGTAGGAATTTGTATAGAACAGTCAATTTCCAGATTATCGTCTGGAAGATTTGTAAAAAAGGGCAGTGTTGTCAACAGTAGTTGGACTTGGTCTGTTCCAGGAAATCGTTTGTATTTAGCCTCGTCTGGAGGAACGCCAGCTAATATAGTTCCAGATATGGAAAGCAATGTGTCTCCTTATGGCGTCGTTTCGTCCTCATCGTCTGGAGATGGTGCGTTTATTGCGTTCGCCTATGATGGTTGGGGTGCGTATGGGCTGGGGTTGGCGGATGCGAATTGGATTCAGTATGATTATCCGTTTACTTCGTTTAGTCCAAGAGTGCAGAGGGTTCAGTTTGAGGCAATGAGTGATGGGAGGGGGGTGAAAAGTCAACAGACCTTGGTAACAGTTCAAGCCAAGAGGAGAGATGATGGTTCATGGACAGAGATAATAAGTCAGAATATTTGGGTGTCATTGTATCCCAATAAGAAGCTGTATGACTTGCCGATTCCTTCAGAATATTGGGACGATGCTACAGTTTTTAATGCTTGGAGAATATCTTTGTCATCGTCACCTGGGTTGATTACATTTATTTCCAAATGTAGTTTTTGCTCGAAGAGTATTAGTGTCGGTTATATGCAAGAAAGTAAACCAGAACCATTAGCAACTATTGTTGCTACTATTAAATCGGCTACTGAAATTATGTTTGGTATAAGAGGACCCCAAGGAGACCAAGGTTGGCAAGGAGACCCAGGTCCTCAAGGAGACCCAGGACCCCAAGGAGACCAAGGATACCGAGGAGACCCAGGACCCCAAGGAGACCAAGGTTGGCAAGGAGACCCAGGTCCTCAAGGAGACCCAGGACCCCAAGGAGACCCAGGTCCTCAAGGAGACCTAGGACCCCAAGGATACCCAGGAGACCCAGGATACCCAGGAGAACCAGGATACCCAGGTCCTCAAGGAGACCCAGGACCCCAAGGAGACCAAGGTAATCCAGCTATTCCTTATTTTGTAGTTCCAGTTTCTTATACAGATACCCCAGTAGCAGTAGCAATTACGAATCCTGCTACGCTTTATACTGTTGATGCAAGTTCTGGGCAGGTTGATATGAATCTCCCACAGTCGAATACTTGTTTATCAGGTATGATGGTTATAGTTAAGAGGGTAGATAATATTGTAGCAAATGTGGTGAATATAAATCCGTTTTCTGGAGATGTGATAGATGGAGGAGGAAGGAAAGTTCTTGTTGCTCAAAATGATAAGATAATTTTAGTAACAGATGCTTCAGGCAGATGGTTTATAATCGGTTAAAGGAGGAATACAATGGCAGATTTACAGGTAGTTCAAACTCAAGTATCACAAGTAAAGGTTGGAGCTGTTCAGGTAGGATTGAAGTCTGGAGATAGGATTGTAACAGTAATAAATCCGACTACTCTCGAAGGTGGAACTATTGTGACAGAGGGTACTGTTCCAGCCGGAAAAACAATGAAGGGTTGGGCGGGTGCTGTTTCTGGACAATTAACAGATGCAAAGTGAGCAATGTCAGATAGCTTGAAATAGCTGAGTTAAAGATAGAACACTTAAAAGAAATTGTTGATTCTTTAGCTATTATGTTTGAGTTTAAGAAAAGATAGGAGGAAGGATGACAGTAGGTGCAGGCTTATATAAACAAGTGCAAAGCGGTGAAGGCGAAATTTCCGAAGACGAGTAAATAATGACATGGATGCCCGTGGACATGAAATATTGCAAAGCATCAGCAGGAGGTATCACGACCTCTTGAAGGTTGGGGTGGTGCCACTGACTATGAGTTTCAGGGAGTTCATAGTAGAGGACTTGAAGATAGATAATATCCCTGAAGAGGTGAATGTCGAAAGGGAATACTTGCAACAGACGGAAGAGTTTACCGACCTGTGTAAGTAAAGGGGACGGCCATGACGGAGATGAATGGACAGAAGTTCTACACAGAGGATGAAGTCGAGGGGTTAGTCGACCAGCGGGTGAAGTATAAGCGTCGGGAATCCGACAGGATTATCGGGGACACACTTCTCTCTCTCAATGGCACGCTCGAGACGTTCGGTAAGCAGATGCAAGGATACAGTAATCAGATGGTAGAGCTCACGGTTAACTTGAGGGATGTAACTCTTCACCTAAATAAGCATGATGCTATTATTCACGGCAATGGCAGAGAGGGCATGATAACCTGCTTGTCGAAGACGGTAAGTTCGGTTGAGGCAGTCTGCAGGGATGTGTGGGATAAGGATAAGGGCCTGCCAGCCATCAATGCCAAGCTGGATGTCATTATGGAGAGGAAGAAGGATTACGATAAGAACCTGGTCGATGTGGAGAAGTTGAGAATCGAGGACTTGCACGCTATTAGGGCAGACATAGGAAGGGTGAAGGGACGAATTAACACTATCACCGCAGTATGGGGTGCGGTAGCAGGTATATGCGGATTCATTGTCGGGAAAGTTGCCGATGGGTTCATAGCCAATATGTTTAAGGGTAAGGGATGAAAAAGTCAAAGTAAAGCATAAAAAGAAAACTAAGAATCAAGGGAGGAGTAATATGGGTGGAATATTATTCAAGATGCCCGATGTGGCACAGAAGTCAACCAAGTTGGACCCGAAGGCCTTGAAGGCCGACCTCTATTATCAAATGGAGGAGAACAAACGGGAAGGCAGAATCCGCCAGGATATGGGGTTCTGCGAATACCTATCTAAATGCTACGATACGCTTGAGGGCAGGAAGGATGAGATTAAGGTCCTTCTGGGGGCGGGTAACCTGAATGTCAGCGGTTACAACGCCATGCTTGAAGAGATAAAACAAGTGCAGGACGTATTAAAAAATATTGACCGTGATTCGCCCATCTCTGTTTTGTCGTCAAAGGTGCCATAAATGATTAAAGGCGGAAAGCATAGCGAGGAGACTAAGAGGAAAATGAGTGAGGCTCGCTCTGGTGAGCGTAATGCTTTTTATGGAAAACGACATACAAGTGTCTTGGTCGGGAAGTGAGATGCCCACTAAAACGATACAGATAACACTGCTTGACAGTCTTGGGCCCACGAGGCAATCATCTTTTTGGTACGACGGGATAGTGGCGATTAGCACCAATTGCAAGGTGGTGGCTGAAGGGGAGCTGAGGGTGGTCTTTAAACCAGACAAGGCCTACATTGGTGTGTCTGCGGTGGAAAAGGCAATGGACTTGGGGTTGGACGACGACACTCTGCCGAATGCAATTGGGGCATTTGTATACAGCAATTGGTACGAGGTTCAACCTGTCACAAATATAGCGAGAGATATTGTGCCCACGGAGTTGGACAATATTGTTGAGGGTGACGACATTGAGAGCATAAAGGAAGCGTTGATTTTTTGGGAGAACGAGATTGCGGACCAAGAGGGGTATACTCCCGAGTTTGTTTTCAGGGGGTTTCAGGATGACAGAAATATTCTTTTAAGAGAAGGGGGAGCGACAATGCCCAGAATAGCCAAAGAGGGAATGGTTAGCCGAGTTGACCAGCGGTTCGACCGTGAGGCCGAGCTTATTGCACAAGGGACCACTATCACTATCCAGGCTGATGGTGAACCAAAGATGCTCTCCGTCTCTCAGCGTAAAACCGACAATGGGTTTGAATATGAGGCTCATGACGTTTTAACCAACGAAAAGATTAAGGTGGCGAGTGTAGAGCAGGTTAAGACGCTTTACGCTTTGCAATCTTTAATCGAGCAGTGTTTTGGTTTAGGGAAAGAAAGTGCTAAGGTAGCGGACCTTGCACAGCAGGCCCTTCTCAACCTATACGGCCTGCCTGAGTTCAAGGAAAAGTATAAACCCCTGCAGGCTGATAAGGTTGCCGAGACTGGATACGCCCACAACATCCTCTCACAGGTTTATTCCGATGCAGAGCTGGAGAAGATAATTGCATTAAGACACAACGTGGACAAGGACCTGGCACTGCTTAAAGAGATAGCGTTGTACCTGAGGAAAGAGGTTTACGCCCAGGTCGCTTATATGGCCACGAAGATGACCCAGCAACTTCACGACAGTGGTGTTGATGTGGATGAGGCCTGTAAGACGGTGATGGATGTGTATGGGGCCTTTGATAAGATGCTGGATGGCGATAACCCTATCGGGAATAAGCGGGTTGGTATCATAGAGTTTGGGGTCAGACATTATTACGTTTCAGTGGATAGGAAAGCTGAATACGACGGCATCATAAAAAACCTGGAAGACAGTGCTCAGTTGGTAATACGGCTTGTTGAATCTGGCCTGGCGTATGATGAGATAGTCACTGAGCTGGAGAAGGCGAATGACGGGAAACCGCTACCGTCAAGTTCCCGTGCGATAGCGTTGCTGAACAACATTTTCCCTGAGAAAAAGTGGAGTCAGATGTTCAGGGGTGGTTTAGCGAACTACCAGTTTATTCGGACTGGGGAATCCATCGGGAGCATTTCCGAGGGAGACAAGATAGTTATCAAACATAAAGACCTTGACGTAATGAAAGGGGTCGTTAAGTGGATAGACGAAGAAGCAAATGTCGTCCGAGTTGAGACGGAATTCGTAGGAGCGGAAGACCGTGGCACCATGATGCACGACTTCAATTACTACGAGTTTATGAAGAAGGTAGACGAGAAAGAGATAGTGAAGACTGCCTGGGGCGAGGGGAAGCATTATAAACTAACTTTGTCCCCAGTTGTTCCTGAAGGTTACGGTGATTTATTTGCCACCCAGGAGCAGAACGAAGAGCATTTTAGGTATACCACGATGCGGAGATACCTGGACGTAAATGACCTTGGGAGTGGCCCGAACTATGTTTATTTCTCAGAGAAGATACTCCCGAAGATAATGAGGGTACTTGAAAGGGATGTGGCAAAGGGCAATGTCGATTCAGACTCAGTCCTGCTTGAGCAAGTGGTTGGTGGTGGCAGTGAAGTCGCCGAGTCGTGGCATGGATGGGATGAAATCAAAGGCATGGGGAAGATTGCGATGATGAAAGAAGCAGACCTCCGCATGGCGTATTTTGTAAACCATATACCAGTTGGGGGGAAGTATCCCATCTGTGCGTGCATGGAGAACAGGCGTGGATACACTCAGCACATGACGAATTCTTACGATACACTTGAAGAGGCAGAAGCGGAAGCCGATAGGCTTAATGAGGAGATGGGGATATCCAAGAAGGACTCCATGACAATCGTGTTGCGTTCGATGGGGGCTGGGAATAGGCCCATTATAGATAAACCCGAAGCGAAATATACTGTAATAATCGATGACACTGGTTTAAGGGATTCCGAGATGGAGATGCTTCACGAGTTCATAGGCGGACAATTCGGTGAAACTCCATACGGGACTATCGAGGGGCAGGTGTTTGAGGGTAAACTTGAGAGCTTAATTATGGCCCTTGAGAAGCTCGTGAAGGCCAAGAAGATTGGCAAGGATGTTATTCTTAATAGCGAGGAAGGCGAGTGGAAGGGTTTGCGTGAGATAAAGAAACGGTTCAAGGTCCAGACTACTCTCGAAAGAGAGGGGGCAGTGGGGTTGGGTAATGTGAGATTTATTATTGATTGGTGGGGCGACGACGAGGATAATGATATTGATTTAGCGGACTTGATAGACATGCTTGACAATGCCGAGGTTGAATATCCAGATGAAGAAGATATTGGGGAGTGTATGGTTGTTAGAGGTGAAATCATACCAGACGGGTCCAAGATTGGCGAGTTGCTCCACAAATTAGGTCTGTATGAGGTAAGCGGGAAGGTCCAAAACGATGGCGTGACTGCAAAGTATAATGGAATGGGATACAATGGCCTGAGGACCATCAGGGAAGCTTACAAGAGTGGCAACCTTGAACCTCAGAACATTTTGGAGCGGGAAGGCAAGGTGGTAAGAACTGCATCCAGGCCAATTAAAAGGGACTGGGCGGTTAGCATGGTAAGGGGCAGGGACCTTGTGGGTGTATATTTCGCCGATACTGATGGGTGTGATACGTTGGTTGAATGCCACCCTAATCTGGCGGACAAGATAATTGAAAGATGGAATAACGGGGATTATGATGAGGCGGACGCCAAGACCATATTGCAACAGTGGGTGTCCAAGAAAGTTGTCAATCCGCTTAATAGGATTGGTGGCAAGATTCAAGTAATGGTAAGGAAGGCTGGCTGGGTAACTGGCGAGCCTGCAGAGGTTGTCGTAGAGACTGCCTTCGCACTCTGGCTTGAGTCAGACGAAATCCGAGACATCGTTGCCGATATCGTTAAGATTAACCCTGGATTAAAAGAACAAGAGAGCAGGGATGACCTTGAACGCCAGGTGTTCGACCGCATAGAAAATATGCTCCACGAGGAAGCCAGTAAGAAGCTGAGTGGAGTAAGGGAGATAGGGACCGACTACGATTTCGATATCAACAAACAGGAAGTAGGATACATTATAAACGAGGTAGTTAACACTCCGCCAGAAGGTGAAGAGCCGAAGACAGTAGTTGAAGCCAGTGGCAAGAGGTCGTGTAAGTATTACGAGACCTGCGGTAGCCCAGCGAACTGCCAGGCGTGTAAGGGTGGGTATGTGAAGAAAGAAAAGAGGGCGGAGTTTGGTGCTTATTATTCCGTTTGGGATAACCAATGTAACACTTGGCTGGCAACTGGCAGTAATAGTGATACTCGTGAAGAGGCGATACGTGATGCTTTTGAGTATATAGTCAGTGGCAGTGATGACTATAATGAGGCTGATTATGCGGGTTTTACATTGGAGGACATGGAAAACGAATTGAGTGCCTATGAATACGAGGTAAAACGGCACGTCGGACGGATAAAGGATAATGCGTTGGGGCTTGCGGGAGAGGAGGAGTTTGGTGGTAGGGCGACAAAAGAAGTCCAATTGGATGCCGAGAATATTCTGCTGAGGGAATCATCTTTAAGCAAAGAATCCAGGAGCAATTACGATGTTATAGAGGCGTTCATTGCCAACAACTTTCCAGAAAAAGACGGGTGGGGAACGAGACATTTGTATGTTATGCAAGAGAGGGGTGGTTGGGCGTTGGTCAACAACTATTCAACCCCGATAGTTTTTAGGAGGGATTCTGACGGTAGGATGTTTTTTAATACTGATAAATATTCTGTAACTACGAGCAAAATACAAACTTTTATCCGCAGGGAGTTGGAGCAGGCAGGGGCTACTGCGGATTTGGTTGACGAGGAAGGCATTAAGATGGCAATAAGTGGTGAGATAGACCCCGCCAATATTCTACTGAGGGAAGGCGGGGGGAATAGGCATATTGGCTGTGACTGTATAGCGTGCAGGCTTGGGTTGAATGCTAAAGCTAAAACGGCTGGAGAGAAAGAGGAAGCGATTACAACTACACTTGACCAGCTTGGCCCTGGTGATAAGTTTGCGTTTGTAACGGAGCCAGAGAAAGTATTTGTCTTGATAAGCAAGGACGACACGGTTGGATATTTGGTGCAAAGAGAAGGTGGCACCAAGAGAATACCGCTTGACCCTGGGGTTGGGAAGAAGCAGGTATTTTGGTGGGGTGGGAAGGATGAAAGTGCTTCCCCAATGGCCGAGGGTGGAATGGGCGAAGGCGAAGCCCAGCAGGCGGAGAATGTCCAGGAGTCTGCTCCTGAGCCAGAGAAGGAAGAGGCCAAGAAGCCAGAGGCAGTTACAACCATACTAAAGAAACTTAATAACGGCGACAGATTTGCGTTCGTCAAAGACCCTAAAAAGATTTTTGTCTTTATGTCTGGCGAGGAAGGTGTTGGATGGATAGTGAATAGTGGTGGGCCCAACACCCTTCTTAAATCTGAAGTCGGAGATGAGCAGGTGTTTTTGTGGACTGGCGAGGAAACAGCTCCCAGTGGTGGGGCCAAGCAAGAACAGCCAACCCAAAAGAAAGAAGAGCCAGTTGAAGAAGAGGGATGGCAGACCGTTGGAGACATGGAGATAGGGGATAGTTTTATTGAACAGGGTGGTAAAACCAGGATGACGATGATAGGTATTTACCCCCAGTATGATTTTTATTTCTGGGTAGATGCAGATAACCAACCGCATGTGAGCGAGATTCCAAGGGTGAAAGACATAAAAGTTAAAAAGATAGGGGCTTATAAGGTTGAGCGGGCGAAGGAGCTCGCTAAGATTCACAAGGACTATTTACAGGCATTGGTCCAAGAGAAGTTGGGCAGACAATAAGATTATTTCCCTAACGGGAAGGAGGATTTCAAAATGCTTATAAAGAATAATACGACAGACCAGATTCTCGTAATAAGGGATATGACCTCAAACAGCCAATCCCAACTTGGCCTTACGCTTGCACCGCAGGCCCAGGTTGCTGTGAGTGACGTAGAGGCGGGGGAATCGAAAGACCTTAAAGTCTATGTTGACGCAGGTCTTGTGGTAATACTCAGCCAATCCGAGACTGATGTGCTTGGAATAGCGACTGATGCCCAGGCGGTAATTGATGTGACGGCGGGAGTATCTGCTCATGCGACACTTGCGACAGGGATACACGGTGTCGGTGCTTCTACGGTTGAGTCGGTGTCAGGTTCGGCGGGCAAGGTTTCAACGCATGCGGGGCTTACGACTGGCGTTCACGGGGTAGGTGCTGGGACGATAGCGAAGGTTGCGGACATAGCGTCCGACACTAACCTCTCGGCCAACGCACAAGATGCGGTAAGCAAGAGGCATGACGGCACACTTCAGGTTGCCAAGGCTGACCTTGCGAGCGGGCGGGCCACGGTAACGGCAGTTGGCGGAGTAAGTTCCGCAATCGCTCTGACTGGCTGGGGAACGACCTATAAAGTCGTTGCGAGCATCGTAAGCGGGCCAGCGACGGCGGTAGTTGCTATCGTTACACAGTCTTCGGCTTCGTTCACGATAACCATCGCAACTGATGCGACTGGTGCGACACCAGTTGACTGCTCTTCGGTCAACGCTATCGTTAACTGGATAGCAATCAAGGACACACTATAATTCATTAACAAATTCCATATAAGGAGGGTAAAAATATGGCAATAGTAAAGGAACAACTGCAACCTGCATATATTGAGGTTCAGAGGAAACTTGACGATGCGGGCACTTTCAACCACGCTTCTTTCCTGGTGAAAGACCAGCAATCAGCCACGTTTCTCGTTCCGCCTGTCGTAAGATTTATACCGAGTGCTCCGAGCAATTTCGGGTATAAATATGCGGGCGTGAACGTAGTCTCTGCACCGCTTTGCAACGTCCAGTAATCATTTGATATCTGGGGGAGGACACCCTCCCCCAGACATACTACAGGAGACGAATGTCTATACTGCTGAACTTACATACAGCCGAGGAGCAACTTAAACTTTTTGACGACTCACCTGGTAAAGGGGAAGTTAAAAAGGAAGAGAAGCCCCAGGGTCGAGTAGGCTTTAGAGCAGACTGGCAGAGTATTTGGGACGAGCAGGACGACGCAATGTATTCCGAATACTTCGACTGGCATTCAACCTTACCAGCTTGGCTCTCCAAGCAGTGGATAAGGCGTTTTGTTATTAAGGAAGACGGAGAGCAGTATCCTATACAGATGCTTGAACGTATGAGCGATAAACAGTTGAGCGGTATGTTCAAACGTTACTATGGGGATGCGTTGAAGGGTCAGGTCCATACGGCAAAGAGAGAAGACAGTCTCGAGCCGACTCTTGGCGGGGACCTGGGGTCTGAGCAGGGTATTCCGCTTGTTAATTTTCATTCAGAGGAGGATGCGGAGAGGTTCTTAAATGCGACCAAGGGGCTCAAGTTAAACTTTCATTGGGAAAGACAGGGCCAGGTTGTTGTATTAAACGACCCAAGGTTTGGAAGCACAGAGGTTAAGTCTTATGTAAAAGGATTCATAGACCCCAACGAAGAAACTTCATACCTTGCTGGCCAGGATATGCAGATGATGGCTGAAGCTGTGGGGAAAGTAGAGAAGACGGCCAATCAAAAAATGACCAGTAGCAGTGCCTTTATTATGCCCAATGGAAGATTACAGCCAGTGTGGTCGCATGAAGGTTGGCTTGCTGAGCAACACAGAGAGTTAACCGAGATGCTGGACGCTGGATGGATACGGATATCCACGATGTCTCCACAGGAAGTTGGCTTGGAGTTCAGCGTATTAGATGATGATTCTGCTGAAAGAATAGAGAAGTTCTTGAAGGTAAATTCATTCACTGTCGTAACAGTAGATTGCATGGACGGTGTCAAGCAGTTAAAGATAAAAGATATTCTTCGGGACGGGTTCTGGACTGCCTTCAGGAAGGCTGAAGAGGGCTTTTCGTATACAGACGAGTCCCTTCGCTATAAGCCTTACCAGCCCCAAGAGGGTGTCGGCACGGACAGAATCCTTCCCCCGTTTGCCAGTAGACATACAAATATGACCAAGACTGCCCTGTTTGCGGGGAGTGGAGTAATCGACCCCAAGGGAAATTTCAAGACCGTTTTCACTCATGACAACTTCGCAGAAGAAATGGGCATGACTCCGCAGGAAGTTCTGAAGGCGGGATACGTTAGAATATCTGTTTACTCACTGAGACTTGTGGGCGTACAGTTCTGGGAAGAGACGCCAGAGATTTTGATGCGGATAGACAACTTCCTTGTGGAGAATCCGTATCGGAAGGTGAGGGTGGAGGTCGCAAGTAAGGAAAATACTTACAAGGAACTTTCTATTGAAGACATCCTGGACTTTGGCTTCGAAGGGGCCCTGCACGGGAAGGCTAAGGACAGGGAGTGGCTACCAGGTGCACGGAAAGAAACATTAACGAAGAAAGCTGACGGTATATTTGAATATGACCAGAACGCTATGGATGCGATGTCGGACGGCTCAAGGGGTCAGCAGACAAGAAGCATAGAGTATCTGCCACAGGACCAGAAGCAGTGGTGGCTGGAATACCTGGAGAAGGGCAAGAAGAACTTCCCAGGGAAAAAAGATACGGTCCCGCCAGAGAGTGAAGAGGGTGGCGTATCGGTGGCGGGTAAGAACGCCAAAGTAAAGACCGCAGGGATAAACTTCGTGGGCAACTATGTGTTTTATCCTGACGGCAGGTTTGAGTTTTATAAGGCACAAATAGATGAGCATGTAACCTATCCAGAGAACTGGCTCGAGTGGGACGATAGAACGTTTGGCCAAATGATGAGGGATGGTGCAACTATAGGGACCTTGTGGGCCCGTATCGATTACGGGTGGGATAAAGAAAAGGACATCGACCTTGGTATCATCACCTATGACCTTGAGGTGAGGAACCATCGTGGAGATTTATCCGATGAGCAGGTTAAGAAAATCATGGACGCCTTTGGTATAACGGCCAGACCAAGGACAAGAGACAGGGGTGGCGAAGAGATAGTAATGCCCAAGGACGAAGCAATAAACTTTATCAACGGCAGAATCAACATCCTTCTGCGTGAGGGAGCAAAGAAACCTAAAGGCCAGAGGGATGATGTTGGGGCGGAAGAGCAAATATTAGAATACATAGAAAACGCATCCCGCTTTGCGGACCAGGGTAATGCTGGTATGTTTGCGGGAGCACTCTATCAATTGATGGGTGGTGGCAAAATTTATGTCATTATGGATGAAGCTGGTGACGTTTATAATGTGGCATTCTTCTATGAGGATAAGTTTTACGACATGATGGGTATTGTGACCAAGGAAGAGCTACTGGACTCGTTCCAATATAATGGAGATGTTGATGAGAACGGCGTGGGCGTTAAGATGGATTTGGTGGAATGTAATTGGATGGATGCGGAATACGCCATGCCGTATGCTTCAGCGTATATGGACGAGATAATCTCGGCCATGATGGGGCAGGAGAGTGTCGCAGAAGAGGACGACTGGCGGAAGTCTTATAATAAATACATGGGGGAATACAATAAGTGGCAAGGCGAGTATCCCGAATACTCGTCAAAAGATTGGGCGAATTATAAGTATGAACCGCCTAAAGACGAGGAGATTACCCTGGAGTCTTTGTATCCAGATATCATGCAAGACCTGGCTCCGATATTCCAGCAATACGGAGTTGGCCAGGATATTTTGAACGGGTTAAAAGTCATCAAGACCCATGTATATGCTCCGTTCTACGCTATCATGGAGAAGCAGACGATAACTTTGTATTCGCTGTTTTTCGGGCTCCAGGAGCCAATCCGTAAGGCGAAACTGCTTCACGAGATTGCCCATTATATCCAGGAGAAGACTGGGACTGATTGGGGCACAGAGGAAGAGATTAAACAGGCGATTCAATTGGAGACCGACTACAAGGAACGCAAGATAACACCCAAGGAATTCTTTGAGATATACCTTGCGTATCCGCATGAGCTGAAGGCCTATAAAGTCGAAGTTGACTATCTACGCAGTCAGGGCATGGCTGATGCACAAATAAAGGAACAGCTGATGGCTGACCTTACGGCGGACAGTGAAGCTGTTATCGACAGGATTCTCCAGCAGGCCAGCATGTTTGGGTTCACCAAGAAAGCCAAGAGGCAGATATACAATGGGATAACGTGGGAAGAAGAGTATACCCCGCTGTTGCCGAAGAAGAGAAACTTCTATAGATGGGTTGGACATATGGGGGATGGGTTTACTCATAGATATGTGATTCTGAGGGCGGATGTTCCGACCCTGGAGAATGTGGCCAGGGTGGTTGCTCAAAAGGTGGATTCGGATTCTTGTCCGTCTGCGAAATATTTCCAGGACCTCCAAGAGGCCATTGATTTTGTTGGTGATAATTTTGGTATAGATGTAAGCAACGTAAGACTGACCCCCGTGTCTGCGGGGATATCTCGTAGGGACAGGGATATTATCGGGTATAAGTTGGTCAACGATATCTCAAAAGCCCTGGAGGATACGACATCTATTCTCTCCCGTGTGGACATGTTTATCGGTGGCAAGTTTAACGAAGGAGAGAAAACTCCGACAATCTTCGCCCGCTTCATAGAAAATAGTTGGTCAGAGGATATAGCGTTCCTTAAAGGGTCTCTGGGCGGGGCAGAAGACATGCACACTTTTATTAAGAATATGTGGCAAAGGTTTATACCTCAGAGTTGGAAGCGTGATAACTATATAGTGAAGAATAAAGTTATCCCGATGGCGAATAGATTGCTCGATAGCGGATTGACGGCGAATGAGATTCGTGCCGAGTTGCAACGCATTGCCCCAAACAACTATTTTGTGCGGGCCATGATTGAGCATATTATTTACACCGAGATAGACCCAACATTAGAGGGCGACAAAGAGAATAAAGATGTTGATATAGACGCTGAATTATCGGAAGCATTAGAGTATAATACGAATGACACGGCCCATTTAATGCCGTTACACGATATGCACATCCCAGGGCACCGTGAAGGAATAATAGGGGAAGATTAAAGATTCTACAAGGGAGAGCGAACTATGAGTGACGTCATAAAAAAACTAACTGATTTATTCGGGAGAACACGGCCTTCGGCGATGGCTAAGATGTCATTGGGCCTGGACAAGAGTCCAGAAGTCCAGCAGATTCTTAACGATATGCCGAAGTCCAATCGCCAAACAGGCTTGGAAGAGAAATACCGTGGCGACTGGAACAATCAGACCAATAAAGAGCAACCTGTCGAACAGTTACCTAAGCATCCAGGGGAAGAGAAGAAGCAGGACAATGTGGAAGATGATGTTGAGTTGGACGAGCAGGGTAACTCGATACCGAAGAAGCCGAATATGTTCGAAAAGATACAAGAGCTTGTGTCCCCGCCTACAATATTTGTAAGCCAAGTCGTGAAGAGACATATGGAGCGGAAGGCCTTTGACAATCCCGACCCAGATGCGGACCCGCAGGAAGGGAGAGACACCAGGTTGCTTGACCCAGAGAACCCCGAGTATAAACGTAGGAAGGGGTTTGGTAAACCGTTTGGTGATGCCTATGAGGGTGGAGAGTTGAAGTGCAATGTCCCTGCGGTCATGTCTTATGGGGTAGATAAATATGCCAGAGACAAAAACGAAATGACCCCAGCGGAATTGGAAAAAATCAAGAAAGAATTCTCTAAAGTAAAATGGGCCCCCAAGAAGGACGCTCTTGTCTCTGAGAAATACAAGAAGAACTTCCATAGCTTCACTGGCACCATCGCTACAACGAAACAAACGACAACCTATCAGGTGGTAGCAAGGTCGCAAGATACATTCCACGAAGACGTAATATCTTACCCGTTCCAACTGATGTTAATTCGGACCGTGATAGAGAACAACGCATCCAAGCCAAAAGAGAAGACCCTATTAAACCCTGCACTTACGGGTAACCTTGCGAAGCGTATTACGCTCGGGTTTACGGAAGCAGAAGCGATGACCTCGTATATGGCCGAAATAAATATCCCAATGAAGGGTGTGGCGTTCACAAGCCTCTCACCAGCAGAGTTGGTTGAGCAAAAACTGCAATCATGCAGTGACAGCTCGGCTCCAGAAAAGAAAATGATTCATCTGCAAAACGCCATCAATTATGCTGGGCAAGACAATGCACTGAGGCAGATTGTCTCTAATTTTATCATGTCGGAGTTTAAGGATGGCGAGGATAACCCCTGGTTACAGGAGTTGTTTAGATTCGTGTCATCTGCGAAGATACTCCGCCCAGAGCAACTGGAGAGCATAGTTTTTAGTTTTTACAAGAAAGTGGGGTTGGCCGAGACCGATGTTCTCAAGATGGACTTCCCGCAAGAAATACTCCGCAAATGGTTGGATGATGTTATCAAGAATAGGAGCGGTAACGTTAACGTTGAGGCCTTGGTAGTGCAATTAGACGACCTGTCTCTTTGGAAGAAGGTTTATAGTGGAACGGAATGGATGAAGATAGTGAAGAAATATGCACCCGAAAGGTATGAGTTGGCTCAGATTGGTGCGACATTTGCCGAGAAGATGCGGAGGATGCCACGCATACAACAATCGAAAGAGCTTGTTGATGCCGTTAAGCAGATTACGCAACACTATAAAAACAAAACCCCCGAGTGGCAGGCGTTCCAGGATAAGATATCTAAAGGGCGTGTGAGCAGGAAAGACTTGAGTGAGTTCCTTGAGTCTATTGGCGTTAAGGCTGAGGCCTGGACTGACATCTTCCCAGCGAAGACTGTCTACGACAAGAGTGAGGTCAACAGTTTGTTCGAGAGATTATTTAAGTCTCTGGGGGATAAAGTTGAGACAGAGTTGACCCAATTCTACGAGACCAAGGGGAAGCTGGCCAAGCAATATGCCAAGGTTCGTAAGGAGCGTGAGGAACTTTTCGCTTCATCCTACAAGAACCACGACAAGAGGTTCAAGGACCAACCGAAGCTGGATAAACTTCAGGCACAAATGAACGACATACAGCGTGGTTGCACTATGGCGGAGGCTGAGAGAATAAAAGCCATGCCCAGTGGAGAGGAAAAGAAAAGAGCAATGGATGCGGTTAACGCCAAGAGTATGTCTGACGCAGAGCTTGCATATTGCGAACTCCTGGATGTGGTACTTAATGGTGAAGGCTTTGGGGTACCTGTCGAGAAGGTCAGGCAGTTGTTCTCTTCTCTTTCAGCGAAATATCCAGAATTATACCCAACAAAATCCATTATGGGGTTGCTCAATAAGCCGTCTTACACGGCAAGCGAGGTTGAGTTGCTCGTCAAAGATTTCATGGGGTTTGCGGAGGAAATAGATAAAGCGAATGAGAAACCCGTAAAGGCTCCCAAAAAGGAAGAGGCTCCAAGACCGCCGAAGAAATGGCAGGAGATGACCCCTGCGGAGCAGGAAGAGTATAAGGCGTTCAAGGCACGCTGGGAAGCGGAGCATCAAGCACCAGCCCAGCAACAGCCACAGCAACCGCAGACGAAGAAGTATAAGGCTCCGTTTGCCTATGGGACGGACTACAAGGTGTATGGCAACAGCAATCAGTTTAATATCTACTTAAAGTTTGACCCAAATTTCACGCCAGTCCCCGTTGAGATTATGGACAAGGTAAATTATAATGCCCACGGGGAAGGGTATGGTTGTGACGCTCAGGGGGCTATTTGTTGGGCGAGGTGTTTTTATATATCGGTTGAGAATTTCACTGCTTGGGTTGTTCTTGAATTGCAGTCGGATGTGGTGACGCAATGGCAAAAGAGACTTTATCCAACCCCCATCCAGCCACTCGTGAAAGAGCCACACCCAGAGTATGCCATGTATAGAAGCACTGTCCAGAATTATTATAATGATTGGGCAAGTGCATTGTTTAGGGAAATTTTAAGACTCGCCAAGGAGCGTAACGTCGAAGTGATTTACGTAAGGTCGGCTCAGGCTACTACGATTTGGACTGACCATGTGAAGAACAGTTTGAACAAGGTGAAATCGAAGGAGTTGACCGAGGAACAAATTGAGACAGATTTGTTTTATAGGACTTATTATAACGCAGTTGAGCCGTTTATCGAGAAGGACCCCGATGGCAGGGGACGGTTGAGAGATAAGGGTGACATTCGAGCTGACCTTGAAGAGAAGTTTCCCGCACAAGAGATAAAAAAAGAAGTCCAGAAGCAGTGCTCCAGGGCACTTGAACAGGCAACCGATTACATGGTTGTTAACGTGGCCCAGGTGCCGATAGAAGCGTTTGCGTTCGGGACTAAGGGTATAAGGCAGTTTGCGTTCAGGATGGAGCGTGGCAGGTTAATGCTGGCTGAGGTGGTCAGAAGGGCAAACACCAACGCAGACCCATTATACTGGGCCAAGTTGATTGGTAACTGGATAGACAATTATATGCCGAGAACAATAGAGGAAGATGTCCTTGGGTTGCCAGAACCACAATTGGGCCACAGCGGGAAAAGCGTGCAGGATTTGCGTGCAATGGTTACTGACAGTTGGATTCAGGAGAAGGAGAATGGTTTCTTTCGCGACTTCTGGTGGTCGAGAAGTCAGTTTTTAATTGACAGAAGGTTAGGGGATAGCCTTTGCCCAGAGGACTTGCAATATGATGAGGAGTTTATACCTGCAGTCGTGCAAGGGTTACAGAGTCTTGGATACAGGGTGAGGTTACCAAAGAGTTTCGTCAAGTATTGGGCAAGAAAAGGCAAGACGTTCGAGCCTAATTTGTTACCACAGGAGGGCTGATGAATAGCACGAATATTGTGAAACGGTTCCAAACTCGCAAGGGGTATTCTGATGAAGAATTGAGAAGAGGCGTCCCCGCCGTTGAGTTTGCTATTAAGGAAATGGAGCACCAGAAGATGGAGGAGCCTGAGATTCGTGAGACCCTCCAGGACAATGGTGTCCCAGGGCAGGTGGTTGATAACACGTATGATAATCGGGAAAGAAAACTCATTAAGCACACCACCAAGGATGATGACGTCGAAATAAGGGAGGCTGGCGAATGATAGACTTTAACCAAATCAAGCCAGCGGTCATGGCTTATATCATCACATACCTACAAATGATACACAGCCAGTACGGGAAGTTAACCGAGGAGCAGGTTAAGAGTTTTGGCCAGTCGGCATACAATTTGTTCTGGGGGACCCAGCCAGAACTCCAGGCTGACCAGGGGGCAACTGTTGAGTTGACAAATTGGTTACGGAGCAGGGGTGTTGACGTTGAACTACCTACCCTTGAAGGCAACGCCTCGGCTGGCGGGGCTCCTGAGTTTGGTTTCCGTCCATCCCAAGTTGCTTATGAGCCTGCGGGAACGTCAACCAACCGAGAGCCACGAGTATCTAATCCGCCTCCAGTATTGGACGAGGATTTCTCAAAGTCAATAAAGGATTATATCACGGGAGAGGAAGTGGAGAAGGCGTATGAAATAGCGAAGAAGATTCCCAACGGTCCAATTCGTCAGGAGTATATGGAAAAGGCGATGGACCTTGAGCGTAGATACGATAGACAGCAAACCGCAATAGCACGGATGATGATGCGGAAAAAGGGGGCACAAATGAAAGACAATGACGTTGAGATAAGAAGCGAGATGGCGAGGTTTGGCGAAGTTAATATACCTCTGCAAATAAATATCGCTAAATTAGCCATCGAGGCATATGTGAGGGTTTTGGAGCAGACGAACCCTGGCCTTAATGATGCAGGTGCCCCACAGACTGGGTTTGAGATTTATTATAACGTGCAGGCCCCAGACGAAGTTAAAAATGACCCTGACATCTTGATGAAGATTGTTACGGGGCTTCAGGAGAAAGGGTTTAATGTGAGCATGCCAAGTGGTTCACCTTCTCTTCCAGAGGGAGATATACCTCAGGGTGCGGGCGTTGGCGGAAGAGAGAGGGAAGAAGAACCCCAGATTCTGCACACACGTCCAAGTGAGCCCAATGAAAAGCCAGAGCCACTTCCGTCCATGGGGAAAGAGCATGCGTTGCCACCGTGGAAAGTCGGACGCAGGGAAAATATCTACGAGTTTGAAGACGGCACTATCCTGAGTGTGGACTTGCCCAGGAAAAACTTCAAGCAGTTTGCCGAGCAGTTTGACTATGCGACAACTGTTTGGCAGATAGAGAACAATGTGGATAATTTTGCCAAGTTCCTTGGGCGTTATGGGGTTAACGCACACGTTCTAAGTGAACAGGAGAAAGGAGATTATCTCGTCTCCCAAGGTGGGCATACCAGGACTGAGGACGGGGATGTGGTTCCAAATGCTAATACGGACAGAGAGAAGAATGATGCTGGGGTTGCCTTCAGGAAGGAGTTGCGGAAACTTATCCGCCCCAACATCAGCAAGGATGAGGTTAGGGACAAGATAATCGATATCGGTCTCAAGATGAAGGGTATGCCAGAGGGGCCAGAGAAGGCCGACCTGCAGAGACAAATGGACAATTTCAATAGCCAATTGGAGACGTTTGAGTATTACGAAGCGTCTCGTAAAAATAACTTACCCAAGACGGGAGGAAATATGAACAGGGATAAAATAGTTAAAGAAGGAAGTGTTGGACGCAGGGGGCTCAGTTCGTTGATGGAGTCTTTTGTGGAGGTAGCGAAAAAGATTGTGACGGCGAAGACACCATCTCTCGGCCCCATCAATAGCGACACGGAGGCGTGGGTGTTATTTCAGAAGAAGTATTCCGAGTTAACTCCAGAGGAAGAGAAGACAGTGCAAGAGGAGCTTGCTAAATATCCTCATGAAGAGGCGGGAGCGAGCAATTTTCCAGAACATATGGCTATGGCCGATGCCAAGGCAATGGGGTTTTTCAAGAAAGCGAAGTCCTGCGGGTGGGGAACGTTTGCTATGGACCCGCTTGATGGCGGGGCAGGTGGCATCTGGTTCACGGAGAAAGGTGATGACGGGAAAGACTATCTCGTGAAACAAGTTACCCAAGAGGGCGAGGTAGTGAGAAGGTTCAAGGAGAAGCAGGCGTCGCTTGTGAAGAAGGCCGATAAAAAGACCTGTGTTAAATGCAACACGGAGTTTGACCCGTATTGCCCAGCACAGACGAAATGTGAGAGCTGTGAAAAAGAACAGCCAGAAAGCGGTAACTGGCAGGACAAGAAACAAACACCTAAGGCTCCTCAAGACAGGAGCCAACTCCAACCTTATAACTTAACCAAAGAAGACCATGAGAAGAAGGTTAAGGATTGGATGAGGAACTCCAGTGAGAATAAAGACCGTGGTATATTCACAGTCTACACGAAGAAGCCTGTGGACATGAAGGGCTCAGCTCTCGGCGAGAAAGAGGCCAAGAAAGAGAAAGGAGTGTTCCAGGTGTATAAGAGTAAGCCAGCGGAGAACGTTGAGAAGAAAGCTATCCTATCCTGTCCGCAATGTAAGGAAGAGATGGAGACGGTCAGCCAGACGGATTTCCTTGAAAAGGGTCAGAGGCCTACGGCTGAATACTACTGCAATAGATGTGAGGAGTATTTCGACTGGGCAAGGGGTAGTGGGTTGAAGAAGCGGAACAGCGAGAAGCCAGAGTGGGATGCTGGGGCGGGGATAGAGAGATAATAGATGTCAACCCAAGAGGTCTTAAATAGATACTCAAAGAAGGTGCCGAAGAAGACAGCACCTACGAAAGTCTTGCCAGTAGTTGGCCAGAAGTATGGGAGTGAACATGGCACTGGTGACCTGACGTATCTTGGGCTCTTTGACACGAGACATTGGTTCATGGATGACGACTTTTTGTTTTTCATGGGCGACCTTTACAACCAGGAAGAGATTCGTAAGTTGGCCATAGAGAACCTCAATGGAAGCGATGAGGAAAAAATCCGCACATTACTGAATGACCATGTCGGCAAAGAAGGAATAGACGGGGCGTTTAATGACTACATGGACGAGGACTATGAATATCGCTTAAAGGAAATGTCGTGGAAGGAATTGTCGGAGGAACAGAAGGCACAGTTCTTTGAGCAGAATGACGAGTATGAACCAGGGGACATGACCGACCTGGACACGGTTTATGTGTATGACATCGAGAGAGATGTTGAAGACCAGCGGTTCTCTTTGGATGAAACAAACATTAATGAGTATCACTATGATGACTCCTCGTCCCAACGGGAGATGTGGTGGCAGGATATTGCCGATAATCTTTTCGACATGGATATAACGAGAGGGAAAATTGTCGACTTCAGGAATAGTATTCTGGAGGGCCTGGAGGAGAACGGAGAGATTTTTACTGAGGCAGGGCTTTACGAAGATGAGACAGTGAGAATTGGCGACTCATGGTATCTGGGTGGTGCTGATTCTGATGGGTGTATTTTCGCTTGGCTCATCAGGAACCACGCTTACAGGCTCTTATTCCTGCAATCGATTCTGCCAGTGGTTTGTAAATTCCATCCAGAGTTGAAGCAGGTATTAGCGGATGTTACCAGTGCGACCACCGCTGGGCTGGCTCCGATAGAGGCGAAAGAATTGTTATCCAAATATAACGATGGGCCGTTCGACGGATTGATTGAGGCGTTGTTGGAGCTCTATGAAGACAACATAGCAACCGCAGAAAGGTCTACAAAGAACGGGATTTTTCAAGCGAAATATGCTAAAATACCATTACCAGACAAAGAAAACGCTCTATCAAAGAGTGCTTGGAACGAGTCTGCAACACTACCGACAAAAGTTATTGCAAGGGCGATTAACGAAGAGGGTTACTACGGGAAGCACCAGTGGAAGGCGGAGTATCATCCGAACGTATCTTTTGAGTTGTGGCACTACGGCACCAAGATTTTCAGTATAGATTTTAGAGAGAAAACAGCCAGTATGGCTGGTGCCTGGTGGACGCAGGGTGACAAGATTGGAATAAATATTGCCTTGGGACATTTTCGTGTCGGATATTATGACAACTTTGGGTATGTGCCAGCGGAAGGTTGGAAGGATAAGGATAAGGCCAGAAGAAACCTCCTTGCAGTTAGACGGGAGATAATAGAGGCCCAGGGGTATATGGTTGAGCAAGGTATGAACTCTAAGCGTGTTAGGGAATATGTCATCCAAAAATATGCACGCTTGCTTCAGGGCATTGATGCTTACACAATAAACGATATTATCAGTGAGGCTTGGCAGGGCGTTAAATCTGCTTATCTTAATAACGTGGAGAGAAGGATTGGTGACGAATACAGCCCCGAGAAAAAGTCACAGTTGGAGTCGGAGCTGATTAACCAGTATCTACCGTTTGGATTACGGCGTAACGATATCAGACGGAAACTTGACCGCCTGCACAACGAACATGTAAGAGACGGGGCGGGCAAAGAGCGATTCGGGGTGTTGGAAAGTATAATTAAAATGATGTCAGAGGGCAAGTCTTACGGCGAGGCGAAGGCGGAATTACTCCAGAATGCCCCCTCTGATTTCGTAAGAGACATTATCAATGAGGCCATTAGCAACCCAGCCCACGAAGACAAGTTGCAGTTTCTTGAAGCAATTGTTCAGGTGGGCTACTCTTCAGGGCTTACCTTAATGGAGACTTACGAGTTTGCCTTGGGTGCAGTGGACGTTTGGAGGACTTGGTGGAGGTATAACGATGGTAGTCAGAAGGCAACTGAAGAGGTACTTACAGAGCCAGACATTAACCCTATTTTCAAAAAGTATTTTCCAGAAGAGATGATGGACCTGGAAAAACAGATTCAACACAAGAAGGCACGTAACCACCGAGAGCTGTATAGCGAGTTAACCGACGAAGAGTATAGGGTAAGATTCCAGTAGAGTAGATACGCCCGAATTAGAGTAGATACGCCCGAATAAATTTGATACGTTTTAGGGAGGATTCCATATGAACGGCATATTCGACAAGAACTCACACAGGCAACCGAATGAAACACTCGAGAACAAGGTTGCAAGAGCACAGGGTGCGAAGACATGGTTGGATGTTTTAATAGACGTAGGTAAGAGTGTTGTGGGGATGGAGAAGACGGCCAGTGCCAAACCCCAGGCGGAGGTTAAGAAGTTCGCCGACAAAGAGCAGTCGGTGATTAACGGCACCCATTATTTTGGCGGGGCCCGTAAGTTTGCCGATACGAAAGACAGGAAGATGGAATACATCATCGCTTCTGGTAAAGAGATTATCGGCAAGAAGATGGGAGAGCTTAAACTGTCTGGGGCGAAGGCCCTGTTCTTAAAGGCAGACATTAAAGAGTGGAACGAAGAAACCAACCAGCCCTCCGAAGGGGCTTTGTATTTTGATATAGCATTCCAAGCACCGACTGGCGACCCCAGGACGGTATCAGCGTCAATCCAAATCAATAAAGGCCAGCCTCAGGAGCCGTCATATTTTTCAGATGGCGTAGGGAATAAGTATGCGTTCGATGCGAAAGGCATTGACGACCTTCTCCAGGGGACCGACTTTGAAGTGATGCAGAACCCGAAAGTAGACAGAGAGAATACCTTCTTTGAGAACCCAGGACATCTTGCTGGGTCTCGTGGAAGCATGCCGATTAAAGTAGCTGGACGTGAAGGAATGATAAGGCGGGCGAGTATGGGGAAAGTTGCTACCGCACGTGAAGGTCTTATCAGGAAGATATCTGAGGAAGAAAAAGGCAAGGACGCATCCATGAAAGGTGTTTTCGGTGCGGGCAGGTTTAGATTTAGAAAGAAAACTCCGTCTGATGTCGGCGGGAATATGCCGTATCACAGGGAGAACAATATACCTTACGAACAGTTCGGGGCGAACGAGAATGACCCCGATGCGTTGGCAGGCAAGGTTTGTCCTGTGGCGAGTGTAAGAAGGAAAGCTGGCCCGACAAACGACAGGGTGGATGTCCGTGTTCCAGTGGAATCAACGATGCCCACACGCCCAGAAGACAGGGAGCCTGGGAAAGAATATCCAGACAAGATGAAGGGAACTATTATCTATTTAAGCGTCGACAATGTGTCGACAGAAGAATTAACTGATGAAGCTAAGAAGAAATACAGGGACCAGGCGTCGCAGTATGGAGCCATACTGGAAGAGCAGTATGACGCAGAGACGAGGAAATACTGGCTCACAGTAGATACCAAGGGAAAAGAGAAGAGTGCGTCCGTCCAAAGAAAAGCAGAGGTGGACTCGGATATCCTAAGCGTTGAACAGCACCTTGATGTGAACGAGTTCAGGGATTTTCAGAACTTGCAAAAAGTCTCGGACGATATGTGGACGGTCATCAGGCAGAGGGAAAAAATAAACGAAGGGAAAGGACTTCCTTCCTACACGAATATAGACTACTCGGACATTAAACTGGTTGACAAACAGATACAGGATTACGTTGACCAAGCGAAACAGAGGGCGGGTAAGGGCGAAGAGGCTGAAGTGAACAAGGGTGATGTTGAGATACGGGAACCCGAAGTTCCGAAGAAAGAAGAGAAGCCAGAAGGGAAACCCGAAGAAGAACTCCCAGAATCTGTCCTGACCCCAGAAAAGGGGAAGGGTAAGAAACCTGGTGAAGGTCTTCCAGAGTTTGCATCAGCGAAGACAAGGTTCACGAAGAAAGCCTGGGACCCTTCTATCCCAGAAGGGATGTATAAATGCCCAGGGTGCGGGAAGATAAAGAGCAAAGACGAGATGGGGCCCTATGACCTGTGCGAAGACTGCCAGGCTAATGGTGGGGTTCCTCCGAATGCTGGTGCGATGCGTGCTCCAGTAAAGAAAGACAAACCGCAAGAGGATGTTGACGCCTACGGAAAGATGGCGAGTGCCGACGTTGAGATTAAGGACATGACCAAGAAAGCAGTTACCTCTTGGGACTACCCGCAGGTCTGTGAGAATTGCAAGATGCTCATTACCCCGACGGGTTACGATGAACTTACCGAGATAGATATGCACAGGAAACCGTTCTGCGGAGCGATTGGTAAGGGTAAGGGCATTGGTTTCGAGTTCGCCCACTTCAGGGAATGTAAAGGATATGACCCGATGTCGAAAGAAGTCGGCCAGGAAGTTGAGGTAAACGTCTACAAGAAACCCTACCAGTTGCATAGGGTGAGTGGCCAGACTGAAAGGTTGATGGTTAAAAAGGCCAGCATGGACAAACTGGTAGCTGAACGGAAAGCTCACGCTACCGAGCAGATGAGAAGAATGGCCGAGGAAGCAGAAGGAACGGCTCATCCAGAGTGTGCAAAGTGTAAAGATTGCATACCCGCAGGTGAAGGCCATGTCGCTCACGACTACTGCAAAGTATGGCAGACAGCGTGTTCAAATGTAGTTGTGATGCCGTCTGGGGCGTGTGTCCCAGTAAGTATCGCAAGCCAGAGCTCTGAAACGCAACAGAAGACAACGGGTCAATTCAATAGGGGACAAGAGGTCTAATGCACAAGCCCAGGTCCTGGGGACAGATTTATTCGACGAGGGAGTCGAGCAAGGTTGCGGATAACCTTATCTCGCACTTGGCTGTATACGACCCCTACCAGCATCCAGATGAACCGATATGTGAGACTGGGGTATCGTTGAATGAAATACGTGGCAGGATTAAGGACAGGCTTGATGCGGTTCCGAAACATTATATCAGCGAAAGAGCGAAGTCTCAGGCGATTAGATACCTGACGAGTTACGTCTTCAACACGATAGGCGAGCACGATAAACAAGTCAACGTGTTTGATTACATCGACCACTTCACCACTAAATACATTAAGGATAAAACCGAGACCTATTGGTCTGGGAAGCCCACGAGGAGCAAGATAAGGACCACAAAGTGGATGGATAAATATTTTACTCCGACCGAAGGCGACAAGGAAGGGAAGGGGCCGACAGCCAGTATGAGCGGTGAGATGTTTAGAGAGGCCATTGATAAGGGCACAATGGTCTATGTCGGCCTCGACGGTGACGATATGGGTAAGATGGTGGAGGAGGGATTGCTTACCGACGACCCAGAAATTGCCAGCAGAATAAGTAGAGACATCCACAAGGCCCACGAAGAGATAGGGAAAGCCGTTAAGTCGGTTAAAGGCGAGGTGGTATTTGACGGTGGGGACAACATGCTTCTTTACGTCCCCTACGACGAAGACTTCTTTGAAATCTGCAGGAAAGCGTATCTTGATTGCACGACACACACAGTGACTATCGGTGTCGGAGAGAGACCGATACAGGCCCATTTTTCGCTGGTGTATGGGAAGAATACAGGGAAGGATAAGGTGGTTGTATTCTCCCCAGAGATAGAATCCGAGCTCAAAGAGATACGTGAGAAGCAGAAGGGTATTGGTGATTCACTACAGCAATTAAAGTACAAGGCCAACATAGGCTGGGAGTTGAAGTCTGTCTTGAAAGAAATCAGTATGCCGACGGATGATGAGGTGATTTACGCTACGCTTATCCAGTCGCTTATAGACTACGACTTGGACGATTTTATGAAGATAGGATTGTTCTACACTCAGCCGTCGGATATCTTATTCGAAAAGATTTGCAGTATGAGTTTCGAGGATGTAGAGAATCAACTTGAGAAAGTGTCTACCGAGTTACCGCTTGAAGAGCACGTAAGGACTGCGGATGGCGGGGGCCCTTTCTCGAACGAGATAAGACATAACGATACCGAGAATCCAATCAGCCCAGTGAAGAAGAAAGTGCCAGGAAGGAAATACAACTGGCTGAACTGGGAGGATATGAATCCCGAACTTAACAAAAAAGAAAACAGTGGAATGGCTCCTCATATGAGAAGCCAGTTCTCTGACAATATGCCAGAAAGCCAGTTTAGTATGGGTGGCGAACCAGGCAACGCTGTCGCACCCTACTAAAATTTAAGGAGGAAATACTATGTCCCAAGTCTACGGTCTACCCAACGAGCCCAAGAATGCGGAAGAGGGCGGTTTCTGGAAAAATCTTGCTGGCAAACTCAATCTGCCTTTTGAGAAATACGCCAGTGCCAACAAGGCGAAGGCAGGGCTGGATGCGTCACAGCGTTTAGCTTCGGGGTCCTTTACACCGATAGGTGTAGTGAAGCCCAGGGAGTTAAGGCTTGTGGCTGGAGGGACTGAGATAACGGTAAAGACCTCCGCTACACAGAAGAAAGAACTTGAGGGGATGTTTAATAAAATTATCTCCTCACTGGCCTATATGGGTGACACCTTAACCAAATCAGGTGTTCAGATAACCCAGGAAGACAAGGTGAGAGACATCAAGAGTTATATCGATGCAAGTGAAGCCATCAAGAGAGCGAAGGCTAAGATTAAAGATGCGGAAACGGCTATGGGCTCGCTTGAGCCGAAGCTGATGGAATACTTCAAGGCGTCTGATGCGGAAGTAAAAATACTCGAGATAGAGGCTGGATTTATCCAGTTATCAGAGAAGCCCGTGAGAGCGGTCCCTTCGTATAAGAATGTCGTGGAAGAGGTCAAGAAGAAACTGACCGACTTCAGCGACCTGATTGACGGCCTGGTAAAGAAGTATACTCCGAGCGGGACGAAAGAGTTTATTGATGTTCACCCGAGACAGGGTAATTCTATGCTCAGGATGAGAAGGGTTGCGATATCGCCAAAGGAAGCGGATGACGTAAGGGATACTATCAACGAGGCGGTAAACGACCTCAAGATAGCGAATAACCTGATACAGTTCTTGCTCGACGAAAGCGTATCAGCCGAGATACCTGGACAGCCGATGGAAGCACCGATGCCAGGGATGGACACTCCTCCTGACGTAAATCCTGAAATGAATCCCGAGATGAATCCTGGGATGAGCGATGGAGTGATGCCAGAAGAAGCACTTGTCCCGATGAGCCCAGCACCGATGCTGGCCAGCCAGAAATACAGTTTGTTTAAGAAAGCCGATGGGCTCTGCCCGAAGTGTGAGGGCAATGGTAAGGTGATGGATGACGGGATTAACCACTGTGATGCTTGTGGCGGGACTGGCGAGGTGGGTGTTGGCGGACAGGCAGGGAAATACGAAGTCTTTTATTCCGACGGGACTTCGGAGGTGTTAGATTTAACTGAGCCAGAACTCGACAGCATCAACGAAGATATAGGGAATGGTATCGTGAAAACCGTATACATTGGCAAGACGGCCATGAAGAAGAGGGCGGATGGCACTCAGGGAACTTGGGATATCGAGAACTATAAGAATGTAGACAGGTGCCGTGACTGTGCGTTCTTTCAGTCTGACCCTGGAGGGTCTCACTTAAACAAGTGCCATGACTGTGTGCACTATAAACTTGGTGGCACGATAGACTACTTTACACCGAGGAGCGGACAGATTGTCACGCAAACCCCGACCTACAAGACCCCAGACACCGACAAGAAGGCGTTTGTTGGGACGATAGGGATGCCGAGGAAGGCGAATACTGGGGACGATAAATTGGCGAGAAAATTATTGGGAGAAGAAGAAATAAAAAAACATGAGAATGGCACCTGCAGGTGTGATTTAACAAATGGGGGATATGGGTTGTGTATGGCGGGGCAATGGTTGGAAGGGGTAACCACCTCGGAAGATGTTATTGGGGAGCTTGGCGAATCGCAACCAGAATCATTACCCAGGAGAGAAGGTGCCAAGAAGCCCAAGGTAGATGTCATCAAAACTCAAGATACAAGCCTTGAGGACAAGGTATCATTCAAGGGAACAATAGGGATGCCGAGGAAGGCGGAAGATGTACCCCATGAAGTTGCTGGGACCTGCCCAGCCTGTGGCAAACGAAACACACTGCTTGTCACTAACGAGGAAAAAGAGTATGATGCGGATTTTGTTTGCGACAGGTGCGGTGTCTCTTCCCATTTTAGCGAATACGATACAGATGTTATCGAGCTGGAGGGTATGGCTGTTAAGGCGGATGTTGATTCTCTCCCAAAGCCAGTAACCTCTAACGCCGAAGAGAAAGAGATTCAGATGGGTATAGAGGTCGAGAAGGAGCACCAGGGGACGCTTGAAGAAATCGAAAGAGACGCCCTGGAAGGTCACCTTGAACCCATGGAACATTATCTTCGGGATATCGCCGAAGACCATGTCAAGAAAGAAATCAGCGACTACTACACCCGCCTGAAGAAGATGGAGGAAGAAGCTAAGCAGGGTTTTTAACAGCCAACGCAGGAGTAACGTCAGCCAGCGTTGGGTTGACAAGACGGGCAGATAACTTGGACTTAATTCAGAACGACCAACCTATTGATAATGGGCCAAGACAGTTACTGCCAAGACATAGGAGACGGTTCAGAAATGAACCGCAAGGTCAGGATGAAACTATGTGGGATGGATTAAAAGGTGGTGGAGGATATGGTGGAGCCTTTAGAGGTGTTGGGACTGATAGCCCTGGAGACTGCGGTGTGCCAAATACGACTGCAAAAAGAAAAATCAGGATGCGTCGGCCAGAAATTATCCCAGAGGAAAATCCTCTTGGAGACCAAGAGACAAGGGAAACGAAACAAACAAATTGGGAATTCGACCAGGTGGAATCCCGCTAATGGCTGACGAGCAAATTATACAGCCAAAGAAAAAGGAACCGCCGAAGCCGAAACCAGGTTTGTCGGATGAGGACAAGGATAATATACGTGGAGCCATATACGATGTAGAGGTTAACTTGAAGAAGGTAGAGGACGCTGTCTACTACGTGGTGAACTCCTATCCAGATATCAATCTACAGCGGGCACAAGAGTTGATGAAGGAACTACGGAAAGAACTCGGATTATAAAAAAAGAAAATAATAAATAATGTCACAAGGGAGACGGAACATGGTTGAGTCGATAGTCCCGAGCAACGAAAGGGGCCCAGAGATAATAGTCGATAACGTTAACCAATCGTTCATTGACATGCAGAAGACCGCTGGGGCCGACGGCGTTGTCAAATACAGTGCCAAGCAAAACCTCCCGCAAATCCCGAAGAGTGCGATGCGTAGGATGGCACAGGCCAAGGCCGACATATTCAGACAGCCAGCAAGTTTCTATCACCCATTATACGAAGGTATCAATCTTCAGTTACCAACCAAGACAAGGGAAATTAACCAGTGGTGCCGTCACTTTTACAAATGTCTCACCCCAGACACAATGGTTTTGATGGCAGATGGGAGCACGAGTTGGATAACAGATGTGAAGATTGGAGACAATGTAATCACGCACAATGGAACCCCTGCAAAGGTTAACGAGGTCTTCAAGAAAGACATAGAGGATGAGTTGTATGTTGTTTACACCAAGGGCATCTTACGGCCAATTAAAGCGACCAAACAACATCCTTTTTACGTTATAAAGAAAGCTACTGATGTGAACGTTGGGGCTCCTGTGTTCGTGGAAGCAAGGGATTTGCAGGTTGGTGATTACGCCTTATATCCGATAAACAACAATGATACTGTGGATGTGGAGAGGCACATTAAGGCGTTTGGGAGCAATGTGCGGATACTTCGCAATGGATACATGTTGCATGAGATAGAGAAGATTGAAAAAGTAGGCAAGTATGTTGGCAAAATTTATAACCTCAACGTTGAAGGTGAGTTCAATTCCTTTGTTGCGGGTGGCGTAATAGTTCACAATACCGACGCTATGGTCGGCACCGCTATAGATATTCACAGTGAACTTCCGCTTACTGGTTTTACCAATGTGTGTGACGACCCTGCAATCCAAAAGTTTTTTGACATCATAGCGTTTGATGTCCTTCACCTCCCGAGCCTTTTAAGAGACATAGCTTTGGAGTATTGGAAGGTTGGGAATGTGTTCCCGTTTGGAGAATGGAACGAAGATTACGGGGTGTGGACCAGGTTCTCTTTGCTGAATCCAGACTTCGTAGAGGTTGAGAAATCTCTTCTTATTGACCACCCTATAATGAAACTGGACCCAGATGACAATCTGAAGAGAATTATTACAAGCAGGCAACCGAAGGAACTTTATGAACAACTTGCCAAGATAGAGGACGGTGCGATAGTTGCATTGATAGCCAGGGGAGAAAAGGTCCCACTGGATAACGACCATGTTTCGCACATCGCTCATAAGCTGGCATCATATGAGACCATTGGAACCCCGTTAATGTTCAGGGTGTTCAAGCCTCTCATATATAAGGATTTAATCAGAAGGGCACAGATGGCGATAGCGGAAAGGCATATCACCCCGCTTAAACTCGTTAAGGTTGGTTCGGACACGGCCCCAGCGACTCCAGATGCTATCACAAACGTCAGGGAGAGCCTGGATTCACTTGGCTCCGATTTAAGTGCGTGGTTTGTTTATCACCATGCTATATCGGTTGAATATGTAGCGTCCAGTGGGCACGTGATGCCATTGAATACAGAGTATGACTGGATAGAAAAAGAAATGTTAATGGGTCTCGGAATCAATAAGGCAATACTTATCGGGGAAGGCCCTACGTACGCAAATGCCTCAGTGGGTTACCAGGTTCTTGTGAGCAGGTATATAAAGTTCCAGAACATGCTTATAGACTGGATTAAGACCTTCGTCTACAAGAGAATCGCAGAGGAACAGGGGTTTTATAGGGTCGACCGTGTCAGTGGGTTAAAGGAATTGATAATCCCTGATGTCGAGTTCGAGTTGATGAGACTGAAGGAAGACGCTCAGTTAAGGAATCTTTATTCAGGAATGGTCAAGTCTGGGCTCATCAGCAAGAGGACGTTCTATGCGAATCTTGGAATCAATTACGAGAAAGAAACACGCCAAATCCAGAAAGAGAAACTGGAAGAGAAGCGGATGAAAGAGATAGAGAAGGGCAAGGAACCGCCGAAACTTGGTCCTGGGGAAGATATGGGTCTGGGGGCTCCAGGCGGTATGGGTGGTGGCATGGGTGGTGGGATGGGCCTTGAAGAGGCACTTGATGGCGGTCCCGCAGGTGGTGACTTAGAGGGTGATAGCGGAGCCCCAGGCGGTATGGGCGGAACTCCTCCAGCACCAGAGGTGGCATAATGGCACACGAACCGATGTTGGATTATAAGTTGCTCGAGCAATTCTCTTTCCAAGAGGTCATTAAGATGACCCAGGATGCGGAGGCGAGAAAGAAATTAACCTATCGCATGGGGTCTACTCCTCAGGGGAAGTATGGAAAGATGGTCGACTACATTAAGTCTAAATATGGTAAAGAAGTTTTTGCCGACAAAGTTGATAAAGTTATCAGGACGTTCTTTGAGGATAAAATAAACATCCTATTGGATGCTCCTGAAAAGTACGACGGGCAGGCCATGAAGATAGACTTTGCGGATTTGTTTAAGAGACTCTCTGAACCCGAGGTGAAGTAATGGGCAAGTATGTCTCCTTTTATAAGGTGGCCGTTGAAGAAGATATGTCTCAATGGATACTCGAAGAATGGCTCAAGGCTGGGTTCAGGGAACTCGAATGGGAATACGCCTATGAGGAATGGAAGGACACCAAGAAGTGGAAGGACCAGGGGAGTGTTTGCCCGACCTGTTTCGCTCTGGACGGTCATAGGTTTAAGATTCAAGATGTTCTGGATAAAACCACACATAACGCACCGAAGTATTCCATGAGCCACGTTGGGTGTTTTTCAAAGGACACGGAAATATATACTGAAGATGGGTTTAAGTTGGTAAAGGATGTTAAGGTGGGAGACAAAGTGTTGGCGTTGAACCCAAAGACTCTTGGCCTTGACTGGGTCAAGGCGATAGACACTGTGAGTTACAAGCAGGATAAGATGATACACTTCCACAATAAGAACCTTGACTTATTGGTAACTCCAAACCACAGGATGTTTCATGTTACGCCATACATGAGGTCGTTGGGTCGGAAGGAAGGAAAGTTTATCGAGGCAGATAAATTGCCAAAATCAGCATTATTTTATCGTTCCTCTGAATGGAAGGGCAAGGACAATAATGCCCTGCAATTTGGTTTGACTATGGAAGAGTTCTGTAAGTTTATGGGGTATTTCTTGGCGGAAGGCAGTCTGGGGCGGATTAACCAAATAATGATTGCACAGTTTGATAAAGCAAAAAAGAAGAAAATGTGGAACGATTTGAGGGTTATGAACTTCAAAACAGTGTCCAATGTAAAACAGGGTATCTATATTAACGCACCAGAGTTGTATAATTACTTGAAGCAGTTTGGTAAATGCAACGAGAAATATGTTCCGAGGATGATAAAAGAGCTACCCGCCAAACTAATTAGGATTTTTCTTGATGCGTTCAGGTTGGGAGATGGGTCTACCGTGAAACCCAAGCAGAAAATAGGTGGATACGAAGCGAAGGTCAGGAGGACGTATTGGACATCCTCAAAGCGTATGGCGGATGATTTAGGTGAGCTAATAATTAAGGTTGGCAAGAGGCCGTGTTATTATCTTGCAAAACGCAAAGGGAAGGTACAGCATTTCAAAAACGGGGACTATACCATAAACCATGATGTATGGACTGTCGGTGAAGGTAATGGTATTTATTCTGGCGGGTGTAGGAGCCGTGTAAAGAGAGAAGTGGTTGATTACAATGATTACGTGTATTGTGTTGAATTGGAGAAACATAATACATTGTTGGTCCGTAAGAGTGGAACGGTTGTTTGGTCTGGGAATTGTTACTGTAGGATGAAAAGGATACCCAGGGAGGATGAGAGACTGGACTATCCGAAGGAACAGGAAACGAAAACAATGGAGCAAAAGTTAGACGACATTGGTTACACGGTTGTCCATATAGAAGAGGGCATCCGTGATTTATTTCAAAGACAGGGTGTTAAGTTTGAGGAAAGCGACATCCAGGACGTGAAGCAAAAGGTCCTTGAGTATGCCGAGGGATTGTCGATGTCAAACAAGAGCACAGCTCGAGACCAAATCTGGAGAACGATACAGAGAGAGGTTTGGGCGATTACGAAGCAACGGAAAGGTAACGCCAGCTACTTTGGCTTTATTAGGATAGCGAATCAGGTCAAGAGAGAATTAGGGAGGACTTTATATGGCAATGAATAAAATTGGTGGAGACAAGAAGCCAGGTATCCAGATTTTTGATAAAGAGGAGAAGGCTTTCGTGTCCCAAGATACCATGATTAAAAAGGCGATGGGCAGACAGAAGTGTCCTCATTGCGGGAGAAATATCCCGTCTGATGCGGTCACTTGTCCGTTCTGTAAATGTGCCGTAGGGGGGGTGTAAATGTTTACAAAATATGCAAAGGTCAGTGGCAAAATTATAAGCCACCGTGCGAACTGGGAAAAGTGCGGTGGGTGTGAGAACGGCGGAAGCGGTTGCGATTGGAAGGGACTCGGCACCTGTAAAGCAATGATACCTATAAAATATGCCGATGTCCTTGGTGCGTATAAGAATGTAGTCGACCAATCCCCCAACCCAGACATTGCTCATCCCGACGTAGCGAAAGCGAACGTGGCCAGGGTTGCAATGTTGAACCCAGAGTTCCTTTACACAAGGGTTATCGGGGTGCACGGCGACGAGATGAATACCAACGGAGACATGTTCCGCTGGGGAAGTATTTCGGATAAAAATGCCCCAGAGCTTTTGAGGCACGACGAGATACTTGGCAAGCCAGTCTATGCGACTTTTGTCGGCAAGGGGAACTATAAGGACCACCAGAACGACAGCGTGACGAAGGCAGTTGGTATCCTCCTGGATGCCGTGCCAAACCACGCAGTTAAGGGTATAGAACTGCTTATAGCAACAGATAGGAACAAGGACCCATACCTTGTTCGGGGTATTGAAACGGGTTACATTACCGACGTAAGTATGGGGGCGGTATTGCCTGGAACAAAGATAAGTTTACCATCAGGTGATAATATTCTCGTTGAAAACATTATCCCTGGCATGGAGGTCCTCACCCATAAAGGGAACTACAAGAGGATAGATGTGGTCCAGAAATCAGACATAACTGGTTCGGTTGTTCATATTAAGGCCGAGGGTGGGAGTGAATTATTTTTAACTGGCGACCATCCTTGCTGGGTAATCAGTGGGAATCAGAGGAATGAAAAAACAAAATGGAGAGCGAGGCTCTCTCATCAACGACAGATAGCGGGGAGGAAAATGGAGCGGGAGAAGAAGTCTAATTTGGAAATGACCCAACTATCTCCTTCGTTCGTAGAGTCGAAACATGTGAAGGTTGGGGATTATATTGGCATCCCGTATCCCAGTAAAGTTGAAGAGGATTATCTCGCCAATAAAGATTTTGCAAGATTGATGGGATACTTTGCATCTGAAGGGTACATAATTACGCAAGATGGCAAGATGGGAGGGGTTGGTTTTTCCATTAACATTAACGAGACTGGTTTGGCGGAAGAAATTGCTGGGCTTTGTAAAAAAATATTCAACAAAGAAGTCCAGGTAAAAGAAGTTCCAGAAAGAAACGGGATGTATGTGACGTTTTATGACAACACTGCAACCAGGATGTTTTATGACTATTGCGGGAAGGGTGCCAAAACCAAGGTATTGAGTCAAAAGATAATCCATTGGAAGCCAGAGTTACAGTTGGAGTTCCTTGGGGCTTATGTAAATGGTGATGGATTCCAGGCGAAGAACGGCATGGTATATTGCTCTACAGCCTCCGAGGTCCTTGCAAGACAGTTGCAGTGGATGTTTTTGAGATGCGGTATCATAGCTAATAGGCAGATGCTAAACCATAGGGGCGGGAAGAATTCGGTAGTTAAGATAGACACCATTGAGCACCAGGTTGCGATTGGAGCTTGGTTTTCAAAGGAACTGTCGGAGGTTTGCAAGGTCTCCGAAAAACGGCCATTGAAATGGCAGTTTACGAAGTTTATAAAAGATGGATGCCTGTGGACGCCAATTAAGTCGAAAGAGGTCGTGAAATACGATGGAAATGTATACGATTTACAGGTCCAAGACGATGAGTCCTTTGTTGCCAATGGACTTTGTGTTCACAACTGTAGAGTGGCGTATTCAATTTGCTCGATATGCGGGAACGTTGCCCATACCGAGAAGGAATATTGCACCCACGTAAAAACGGCAAAAGGGGGTGAAATCAACGGACAGTCCGTATACGAAGACAACCGTGGCGTAGAATTTATAGAAGAATCCTGGGTCACGACAGGTGCAGATATTAAAGCAAAGTTTCTTGAAAAAATTGCCTCAAAGGCGTATAATACATTATCAGGAAACAAATTACTAACCCTTGTTGCAGAACTTGAACGTGATTTTGGAACACAAAATGCGTTAAAAGTTTTGGCTGATGCGAGGGCATACTTAGGCACTAAAAAATACTTTATAGGAGGAGACACTATGTCATTCAAAGTTACGAGGTCAGAAACCTCTAATGCACCAGGCGAGGTGCATCAGGCGGAGTCGGTGAAACTGGTAGAAGAACTTGCAAGGATGGACAGTGCGGGAAGGGGTGCGACGAAGGGCGGAATGGCCCCAACGGACCTGCTTGCAATGGCGAAGAGTGCCGACCCTTATAATGAATCGGTTCCCACGAACTCCATTGACACGTTAAGCAAGGAGCAAGGGAATACCCAATCAGTAGACCAGAACGACCAAATCACAAAAGTTGTTGAGACCGATGTTTCAAAGAGAGTTAACGTCGACCTCAACAAGAAAGTAATCGAAACCGCTCCCGAGACCGAGATACAAAAGGTTGTGGCTGGAGTTAAGGCTATCAGGGAAGCCAACAACGAACTCAGGAACATTTACCTCCCGAAAACGGCTGACAGTGTTATCGGCAGACTGAGAGCGAGAATCGGCAGAACTGCGGAGTCGGAAGAAAGACCCGTACAGTCTGTTGAAGACGGGAAGCAGAGATATAAACCCGACCCAGAAACAAGGGACGAGGAAGCGAGCGAGGCTCTTAAATCCGAGAGCACCAAGGAAAGGGCAAAAGAACCTACAACTGACAGGCCTATCACCAGAAGGTCAAAGAGGCTTGAGCTCCGTGGCAGGATAGCGGAACTGCAGGAAAGGTTTAAGAAACTTGCGGAGTCCGACGATGAAGCGTCGAGACTGCGTTCCAAACCAGAATCATACACTCCCGAAAAGACCGAAGACATTGACTATGAGTCTTCTGCAAAGGCAACGGAGAGTGCAATCAACAAAGAGCACAGCAAGAGAGACAGCGACAAACACGTTACCTCACCGCTCAAAACTCAGCTCTGGAGAGATAACAGGCCAATGAGGACTGCGGTTGAAGAGCCAGGCAAACTCCCAGGGATAAAGAATGTTAAACCCGAGGGCGACGCCAGTGTTGTCGGCAGGCAGATAGACGAGGTCCAGAATGCACTTAAAGGTGTTGCCAACGTAGACGGCAACCTGGAATCTCAGGTCGGCACGCTCGAGAAAAAGATACAGGAACTCGAGGTAGCGAAGGCCAGCGGGAAATCAATCGGCCTTGCAAAGGAAGGGGCGGTCTCGATGGAGAAGATAGTCGACGGCACGTTCTCTTTCATGGACAAGATTGCCGAAATGATGGACGAGATTTCAGACGAGATAGATAAGCACATCGCTGATACCGAAAAGAAAGAGAGCAAGGTTGCTTCGGTAAGGCTTGCGAAGGACGAAGAGCACGAAGAGAAGGAAACCA
>Ga0209083_1000602_pt1 | contig 50504 bp, 48 predicted proteins | sample AM7aDNAmetaG_FD_184132 | JGI IMG/M metagenome (GOLD analysis project Ga0209083, IMG submission 184132) | Freshwater microbial communities from Finland to study Microbial Dark Matter (Phase II) - AM7a DNA metaG (SPAdes) (version 3) | ecosystem: Environmental > Aquatic > Freshwater > Lake ...
AGTCTGACCAATGGGGCGGTGACGAACCTGAGTTTGACCGTGAAAGCACCGGCGAGTGGAATCATCAGCAACTCGGTCGTGGCCGGCAGCACGACTGGCGATCCGACACCGGGTAACAATAGTTTCGGACCGTTCATTACGACCGTGACGGATCAGGCAGACCTCGCGATTACAAAGACCGGGGTGACAACGATCCCGGCGACGAACCAGTTTGCCTACACAATCGCAGTGACCAATAATGGTCCGTCAACGGCGGTCAGTGTTGTGGTCACCGACAGTTTGCCGGCGAACCTGACGTTCATCAGTGCGACCGGCGGAGGGGCGACCAATGCGAGTCTGACGAATGTGTACTGGTCGGTGGCGAGCTTGACCAACGGGGCCGTGACGAACTTGAGCTTGACGGTCAAGGCCCCGGCGAGTGGCATCATCAGCAACTCGGTCGTGGCCGGTAGCACGACTGGCGATCCGACGCCTGGCAACAACAGTTTCGGGCCGTTCATCACGACGGTAACGGATCAGGCGGACCTGGCGGTGACCAAGACCGGGGTGACAACGATCCCGGCAACGAACCAGTTTACGTATACAATTGCAGTGACCAACAATGGTCCGTCGTCGGCAGTGAGCGTGGTGGTGACCGATAGTCTGCCGGCGAACCTGACGTTCATCAGCGCGACCGGTGGAGGTGCGACGAATGCGAGTCTAACGAACGTGTACTGGTCAGTGGCGAGTTTGACCAATGGTGCGGTGACGAACCTAAGCTTGACTGTGAAAGCCCCTGCGACTGGCATTATTAGTAACCATGTGGTTACCGGTAGCCCGACCGGCGATCCGACGCCTGGCAACAACAGTTTCGGGCCGTTCATCACGACGGTGACCGATCAAGCGGATCTAGCCATTACGAAGACCGGTGCAGTCACGATTCCGGCGACGAACCAGTTTACGTACACGATCGCGGTGACCAACAACGGTCCGTCGACCGCAGTGAGCGTGGTGGTGACCGATAGTTTGCCGGCGAACCTGACGTTTATCAGCGCGACCGGTGGAGGTGCGACCAATGTGAGCCTGACGAACGTGTTCTGGTCGGTCGCGAGTCTGACCAATGGTGCGGTCACGAACCTGAGTTTGACAGTCAAGGCGCCGGCGAGCGGGATTGTCAGCAACTTCGTTGCCACTGGCAGTTCGACCGGTGATCCAACACCCGGCAACAACAGTGCCGGGCCGTTCATCACGACCGTGACACCGATCGCCGACCTTGCGATTACCAAAACCGGTGCGACGAGTTGGCCGGCTAACAGCAATCTTGTTTATACAATTACACTGACCAATATTGGTCCGAGCGCCGCGACGAGCGTGGTGGTGACCGATAGCTTGCCGGCCGCGGCCACCTTTGTGGGGGCATCGGCCAGCGGTGCCCACTCCGGTAATTTTGTAGCGTGGGGACCGATTGCAACGTTCGCCGCCGGCGCAACGAGCAATTTCACGGTGACGGTGACCACGCCGTCCGCCGGTGTGCTGACCAATACGTCGTCAGGTGGCGCGGCTACCTCTGATCCGAACTCGTCCAATAATGATGGCACAGCTGCCGGGGCGAAGGTGATCACGACCCTAGCCGGCGGGGTCACGGTTTCCGGTTTCGTCTATAACGACGTAAACCGCAATTCCACCAAGGACAGCGGCGAAAACGGCACTGGGCAGGCGCTCTATGCCAAGCTGTTCAACGGCACGGTCACCAACGTCGTCAGTGTGAATACCGGTACCGGCGCCGGCACCGGCGGCTATGCGTTCAGCAATGCGCCGCCCGGCACTTACACCATTGTGGTGAGCACCAACAATAGTTTGACGGACGTGACTGCGACGTTGCCGGCGGGTTGGGTGGGTACCGAGATTTCGAATCAGATCCGGGCCAATGTGGCGGTGGCGTCTGCGGATGTGCCGAACCAGAATTTCGGATTGTACAATGGTGCGCGGCTGAGCGGGGTGGTGTTCGCGGATACCGGCGCTAGTGGCGGCACCCCGAACGATGGAGTGCGGAACGGGGGCGAATCCGGTATTGCGGGGGCTACCGTCAAGCTCACTGACAACGCGGGAAGCACGCTCTACGACACCACCACCACCGATGGTGGTGGGAAGTATACCCTCTTTGTGCCCGCCAGCGCCGGGACGGTGAAGGTGGTGGAAACCAACCTGACCGGCTATGTTTCCACTGGCGCAAGCGTTGGGAACACCGCGGGGACCTATGATCGACCGAGCGACACGATTACCTTCGCCAATGTCGCCGGAACGACCTACACCAACGTCAGCTTTGGGGATGTTCCGGTCAATCAGTTCATGCCGGATAATCAACAAACGGCACTGCCCGGTAGCGTCGTCTTCTACGCGCATACCTTCATTGCCGGCAGCGGTGGGCAGGTGACTTTTACTGTTACGAATCTTCCCAATCCAAATATCCCGGGCTGGACGAGCACCGTGTACGTGGATTCCAATTGCAATGGGAAGTATGATGCGAATGAGCCATTGCTGACGAATACCGTTACCGTGGTCGCCGGGCAGCAGCTCTGTATTCTGGTCAAGGAGTTTGTCCCGGCGGGTGCCACCCAGAATGCCCAAGACATTGCCAATGTCACCGCCAACTTCAGCTACACCAATGCGGCGCCCGTGCTGGTCGCCGCCGCTGTCCATTCTGATGTAACCACTGTTGGCAATCCCACCACAGCCGGGTTGACTCTCGTGAAAGCAGTCGACAAAGCGACGGCGTTCCCGGGCGAAATTCTGAATTATACCCTGGTCTATCAGAACACCAGTAGCGGGAATCTGACGAATATTGTGATCTCGGATACCACCCCCGCCTACAGCACCTTTGTCAACGCCACGGCCGGTGCGCTACCCCCGAATCTAACGGGCGTAACGATTACTGCTCCGACCTCGAACACCGTCGGTGCCATCAACTGGCAATTCAACGGTTTGCTCGCCCCTGGAAATTCCGGGACCGTTGGCTTCGGCGTGCAAGTTGCGCCGTAACCGCGGCGTTGCCTGCCCCCGGGGGGGCGCCGCCCCGTGGTCCGTGTTTTTCCATTGGATTACGGAGGCAGATCCCCGATTCTGAGGGGCGTTCCTTCCCACCAGTGTCATGAATCCGGAGGGAGAATTCGTGATTTTGATTCTGCTGAAAAAACCTCCGCGCAGCGGTCCGCGAGGCCGCGGACCCTCCCGAAAACCGTCGAATTTCACGTTTTCAGCAAGGGAGGGACGGCGGCCCCGCAGTCTCTGCCGGGTTTTGCACCGGAATCGATTTTGGAGGGCGAGGCTCCCGCCGAGCCGTTGTGTGGCTGTGAACCCTGCGGCAGGCTCGGCGGGAGCTCCGACTGGAGTTGCGAGTCCTGCTCGGACTTCGCCCTCCAGCTAAAAATTACCAGAGTGAGCGGTGCCATGTTTTTAACACCTCTCTCGCCAACTGCCCAATTTTCGTTTGCTTGTGTTTATTACCCCCCCAGTTTAGAAGTATGCTGATGCAACGCTGGCTATTAATATTTTTGGTCGCGTACGTGACGGGATGCGCGAGCGCGCCCGTTCAAACGCTGCGTTTCCACGAACAAGTGACCGGCAATTTGCCATCTTCCCATACGCGGCCGGTTCAGGTGGCCAGTACGGGCCAGCGGTTGGTGATCAATCCGGAACCGACCCTGACCGAGCGCGACGTGTTGGCAGCCAAATTGGAGCCCACCACGGCCGGCGATGCGATTCGCCTGAAATTTGATTCGCATGGCGCCAATCTGCTCGCGGAGATGACCACCCGGTTGCGCGGGCAGTCGATTGTCGTGTTTGCGAATGATCGTCCGATTGCCGTCCTTTTGGTCGAGCATGCCAACGCGTCCGGAGAGTTGCAGCTCCTCGGTGATTTAACCGATGAACAAACCAAATCGCTGGTGGAATCGCTGAATAAAACGGCGCATCGTCGGCCGGATCCCGGCGACGCGAAACCCGAACCTTGAAACCAGTCTGGCTCGCTCTGCTCGGGTTGATTCCGGTGATCGCCTGGCCACTGGATCTTTGTCTGCCCACTGGAAACAACGCGTTGTTGCAGGGGCGCGACGCAGAATTCTTTCAACCCACAGTCGAAGGCACGGTGGAGTCCGGGATGTTCGGCTGCGTGCGCAGCCATGGGCATCGGTTGCACGAAGGCATCGACATCAAATGCTTGGAGCGCGACCGGCACGGCGAGCCGCTCGATGCCGTCCACGCGGTCGCCGCAGGCGCCGTGGCATTCATTAATTCCAAGCCCGGGCTGTCCAACTATGGCCGCTATGTCGTCTTGGAACACCGCTGGGATGGCGTGCTCGTCCACACGCTCTACGCGCATCTGAGTGCGATTGCCACGGGATTGGTGGTCGGCCAACCCGTTGACAAAGCCCAGGTCATTGGCACACTGGGGCACTCGACGAATACGCGCGAACGAATCCCGGCGGAGCGGGCGCATTTGCATTTTGAAATCAATCTGCTGCTCAGCCCGAATTTTTATGCCTGGTTCCCGAAACACGATCCCGCCGCGCCACCGTTTGGAAACTTTAACGGAAAGAATTTGTTCGGTCTCGATCCGGCCGCGGTCTTCCGAGAATTTGCCGGCAATCGGAAGTTGAATTTTGCGGACTATGTCGCCCGGCAACACATTGGGTTCACCGTGCTGGTGAGCGGCCGGCCCTTTCCGTGGCTGCGACTCCATCCGGAACAAATTTCCCAGTTGACCCAACCGAGCGCGCCGCCCGTCGCCTATGAAGTGGCGGCGACCGCGTGGGGCGTGCCGGTCGCCGTCTGGGCCCGGTCCGCGGTAGAGGTCACTCCGGACCAATTGCGCCGCCTCCCGGTTTTGCACCGGGTTAGCGAACCGGAAATCGAGCAGGCTGGCTGTCGGCGGCTGGTGGAAGCGGGGAAAACCGGCTGGCACCTGAGCGCTGAAGGCCGGGAATGGGTCGAGTTGTTGACGTGCGGACCGTAGTGCGTCTCAATGCCTAATTTTTTGGAGGGCGAGGCTCCCGCCGAGCCGTTCGTAGAATCACAAAATCTTCGGCTCGCCGGGAGGCTCGCCCTCCATGGAGCCAGTCTACAGCCGGAATGCCGCCGGCAATAATTCCTCCAGTTGGTAGAGCTGCGCGGTCGCTCGCCGTCGCGAATCCGCACAGACCACTACGAGATCGCCAAATTCAGCCAGGACTTGCCGGCAGGCGCCACACGGGGTCGGCGAGGCACTGGGGGCAGCGATCGCAAGCGCCTGAAATTTTCGGTGCCCATCACTGATGGCTTTCGTTATCGCCACCCGCTCGGCACAAATCGTCAGTCCGTAACTGGCGTTCTCGACGTTGCAGCCGGTCACGATTTTCCCGTCCGCCGTGAGCAGGGCGGCACCGACGCGAAACTTCGAGTATGGAGCATACGCCTGGCGCCGCGCCGCGCGGGCGGCGGCCAATAACTGGGTCAATGTTTTCGCGGTCACAGCAATCCCAAAAACTCGCCCAGCAATTTCGCCAGCTTGGCCTGGCTGGCCTTGCCGACTTCCAGCACTTCATCGTGGGACAGTCGTTTCGAAGAAATCCCGGCAGCCAGATTGGTGATGCAGGAGATTCCGGCAACTTCAATATTGTGATACCGGGCCAGAAGCACTTCCGGGACCGTGCTCATCCCGACAGCGTCCGCGCCCCACCAGGCAAAGGTTTTGACTTCGGCCGGGGTTTCGTAGCTCGGACCCGTGGTGGCCAGATAGACCCCCCGCCGCAAGGTCAGTTGCGCTTTCTCCGCTGCCGCCTCGAGTTTTTCCCGCAACCGGGTTGAGTAAGCCTGGGTCATGTCCAAGAATTTCACATCGCCGTTTTCCCGGAACTCGATCAGCGGGTTGACCCCGAGATAATTGATGTGATCCTCAATCATCATCAGATCGCCCGGATTAAAAACCGGGTTGATTCCGCCGGCCGCATTGGTCACCAGCAGGATCTTCACGCCGAGCGCATCCACGACATGCACCGGGAAGACGACCTCCGCCAGGGAAAGGCCTTCGTAAAGATGAAACCGGCCGCTCAGCACCAGCACCCGTTTGCCGGCCAGTTCGCCGCAGATCATTTGTCCCGCGTGTCCGGGCACGGTCGATTTTGGAAAATGCGGGATTTCGGAGTAGGGGATAGTGACCGGTTTGGCCACGCTGCTGGCCACGCCGCCCAAGCCGGAGCCGACGATCAAGGCAACCTCGGGTTTGAACCCGGCGAGCTTGTTTTCCAAAAACTCTTTGGTCTCTTTCAGATTGGGCATCATATGATTCGCTCCGTGATCCACTGCGATTGACTGGCGACCGGTTCCGGCCGGATGACATACGCCGACCGGACGATGGCCGCTGCCGCGGCGGCGCGGGTCGCATCGTTAAAATGCATTCGCGCCAACGGCGATCCGGCTTCGACCCGGTCGCCGATCTTCTTGGGATGCTCGAAACCGACGGCAAAGTCAATTTTATCCGTCGCAATTTTGCGGCCGCCCCCGAGTGCGATCACGGCATAGCCCAGTTGGTCACACGCAATCGAATGCACATAACCGGCGTTCGGGGCCGGAATGGATTGGGTGAACCGGGCCACCGGTAAACGGTCGAGTGCACCCCCTTGGGCTGCCACCATTTCCTTGAACTTCGCCAGGGCGGCGCCACTGGCAAGATGGGCCGCAAGTTGGTTGGGCACACCGGCGAGGGCGACCATTTCGGCACCGAGCGCCAGGGTGACTTCCAGAAGATCTGGCGGCTGCGATTTGCCGCCCAAAATATCGAGGCATTCACGGACTTCGAGCGCATTGCCGATGCAGTCGCCCAGCGGCTGGTTCATGTCGGTCTGCAGGACCACAATTTTTTTACCAAACCGTTTGCCAACGGCGACCAGGGCTTGGGCCAGTGCGCGGGCAGCGGGCGGGGTGCGCATGAATGCGCCGGTCCCCCATTTAACATCGAGCACCAGGCCGGCCACGTTTTCAGCCAGTTTTTTCGATAGGATGCTGGCCACGATCAAGGCCGGGCAGGAAACCGTGGCCGTGACATCCCGGAGGGCGTAGAGCTTTTTATCGGCGGGTGCGATTTCAGCCGTCGGACCGGCCAGCGCGCAGCCGATAGTGTTCGTGAGGCGCATGAATTCGGCGAGCGCCAGTTGGGTGCGGAAGCCCGGGATGCTTTCCAATTTATCGAGCGTCCCACCGGTCGGACCTAGGCCGCGCCCGGAGAGCATCGGCACCCGCACGCCGCAGCAAGCCAGCAGCGGCGCGAGCAGCAGGGAGGTTTTATCCCCGATGCCGCCCGTGGAATGTTTATCGACCAGGAACGGACCGGGCGCCCACGGAATCGTCTGGCCTGACTCGACCATGGCGCGCGTCAGCCAGAGTGTCTCATCGAAATTCAAGCCCTGGAAACAGATCGCCATCGCGAGCGCTGCCATCTGGTAATCCGGCAAGGTGCCACGCGTGAAGCCGTCGACGAAAGACCGGATTTCGTCTTCGGTCAGGGCTTGACCGTCGCGTTTTTTCTGGATGATTTGCGCCGGTAAGAACATGCGGGTGATTTTAGCGGGGCCGGTTAAGTTTGTCCAGATCGGCCCGAGGTTTACGGTGCGCCGGTGCAATTCCTGTTGGAAATCCCCCAAGAAATACGCCATAATCCAGCCATGCCGCGTGCCAAACCGCTTGCCTTCGCCCAACTATTCCGACTGCCGAATGTCTTCACGGCGGTGGCCGACCCGCTGGCGGGCTGGCTGATTGCCGGTGGGAATCGGGGTGGGCAACTGGCGCTGGTCCTGGGCGCGTCGGCCTGCCTTTACACGGCTGGAATGGTGTTCAATGACTGCTTTGATTACCGTGCGGATTGTCAGGCGCGTCCAGAGCGCCCGCTGCCCAGCGGCGTGATTCCAGTGCCGGTGGCTTGGTGGGTCGGTGCGATTCTGTTTCTAGCGGGGCTGGCGTGCGGCGGCCGCACCGCTCTCCCGCTGGCGGCGTTGATTATTTTTTATAACGTGGCTGCCAAACACTCTGCCGCGCTCGGACCGGCCACGCTGGGGGCTTGCCGGGCCTGCAATCTGGCGCTCGGACTGGGCGGTTTTGTGCCGCTGTGGCCGCCGCTGCTGCTCGGAATCTACGTTGCCGGGTTGTCGTTCGTGGCGCGCCGCGAAGAGGTGCGACCCGAATTGCGGCGCTGGGTCAAACGCCTCCTGTTGGGGATCATTGCGGTGGACGCGGGATTGGTGGTGACACTGACTGGCGACTGGGGCAGTGCGGTGGGAGTCCTGGCATTGCTGGTGCCGGCGGTCGCGCTCGGCCGCTGGATTCAGATGACATGAAACAGCGCCTCGTCATTCTCAATGTGGTCGGCCTGGCCCCGCGCCATTTCGACCGGCCAGAATTGATCCCCAATTTGGCCGCCCTGGCCCGGCGGGGCGGACTCCGTCCGTTGCAGCCGAGTTTTCCGGCAGTGACCAGTTCCGTGCAGGCGACGCTGTTGACCGGCCAACCGCCGAGTGTCCATGGCATTGTGGGGAATGGCTGGTTCGATCGGGACAATTTTGAGGTCAAGTTCTGGGATCAACCGGCGGCTCTCGTGCAGTCGCCGCGGCTGTGGGACCAGTGGCCCGACTGCAAGACTGCGGTGTTGTTCTGGCAAAATTCGCTGTTCATTCAAGCCGACATTGTGGTGACCCCCCGGCCGTTGCATACCGATTCAGGTCTGGTGCAATGGTGCTATTCGAAGCCGGCGGGCTATTATGAAAAACTTCAGGCGGAGATTGGCGGATTTAAATTACAGGACTACTGGGGACCGGTGGCCGGGGTGGGGGCGAGCCGCTGGATTGCGCGGGCGGCCCAGTTGACCTGGCAGCGCGAACAGCCCGACCTGCTGTTGGTCTACCTGCCGCATCTCGATTATTCCTCGCAAAAGCTCGGGCCGGATCAGCCGCAGGCGTTGCGGGAAGTGGACGAAATCGTGGGTGAACTTTTGGCGGAGCTGGGCGGGGCGAGAGTGCTGGTGTGCTCGGAATATTCGCTGACGCCGGTCACGGGGGCGCTCTTTCCCAACCGGCAGCTCCGCGCTGCCGGATTGCTGCGCGTGCGCGAGATTGCGGGGAAAGAGTATTTGGATTTTGAGTTGAGCGATGCGTTTGCCGTGGTGGATCATCAAATTGCGCATATTTACTGCAAGCCGGGTCGGATCGAGGCGGCCCGGCAGGCGTTGCCGGGAATGGAGTTTACGAGTCTGGCGCATCCGCGTGCCGGGGAGTTGGTGGCGGTCGCGCCGGCGAACCAATGGTTTGCGTATTATTGGTGGAGTGACTGGGACCGGGCCCCGGGATTTGCGTTCACGGTGGACATCCATCGCAAGCCGGGCTACGACCCGTGTGAGCTGTGGTTTGATTACCGGCGAATGGCGCGGACGTTCCGGTTGGCGACGGGGACCAACCCGGACTTGGTGAAAGGTTCCCATGGCCGCGTGGACGCGGATCTGAAAAACTGGGGGGTGCTGGTCACGGATCAACCGTTGGCATTACCGGAGCCGGTGGCGGCCACCGATTTTTTGGCAGTGGTGCGCCAACATTTGGCGAAAATAGAGAATTGACAATGTTAATCGCACCGCTAATATATTGACCAATTCGTTGAGTTCGCGTCTCGGTGCGGTTCACTCAAGAACACATCAAATGAAAGCACTGTTTAAGTTAGCGGTGGTTTGCCGTTGGGCGGGCCGACCGTAATTGTAAGAAGGAGCATTAGAACTTATGGCTACTCAAACTAAAGAACGCCGCCAAGTTGACTTCCCCTCCCACGATCGTCCCACCACTGAAATCAACGTCACGTTGATGATGGGAATGGGGTTGGCATTTACCATCGTATTGTTTTTGGCGTTGTATGTAACTCCCATCAGCGACAAAAACTTCCTGCGCGATTTGTTCATGGGCGCGGAGATGAAACAGGGTGAAATCGTCGCGAAATTTCTAACGGAGCGCGTGATCTTCCAAGGCACCATCACCATGGTCTGGTCGTTTTCACTGGCCACCGTGATCTTGAAGTCCCTGCGTAATAAAAAAGAGCGGGCGGCGATCGAGGAGAATGTTCTTCCGGAAGGCCTGTTGATGACGGACAGCGATAAGTGCATCGAGGTTTATGAACGCATCAAGGCCATTCCGCATTTGGCGGAGAGTCTCGCCCTGACCCGGGTGGCGCGAGTGCTGGCCATGTGGATCAATACGGGCGATTTTGAGCGGACCGCGCAGTATGCCCACGTCCAATCGGATGTGGATGCGGTGGCTTCCGATTCGTCGTTCCGCCGCAACCGGTTGTTTATCTGGGCCATGCCGCTGTTGGGATTCGTCGGCACCGTGTTCGGTGTCGCGGCCGGGATCAGTGGTTTTGCTGCATTTCTTCATCAACAAAATGTGACGGCTTCGCAAATCACGGAGCAGGTCGGTAATATTACTTCAGGTCTGGCGGTCGCATTCTTTTGTACACTGCTCGGGTTGGCCACGGCCGGCTTGGCGGCGTTTCCGAGCTTGATGATGGAACGCAACGAGGAAGATGTGCTCGCCGAGATTGATGAGCTCGTGGAAGACCGGTTGCTCTCGCGGATGCCGTCCGGCGGTGGCGAAGACCAGAAGGCGTTCCCCATCGATGAACTGGTGACCGCCTTGCGGGCCGGCATGGAAGGCTTGCAAGCCCAGACGAAGTTCCCGGTCGAGGAGCTGGCGCACGCGATTGATGCCGGGTTCCGCCGTTTGCCAAACCCCGAGCGCTATGAAGAGGTGTTTACCAAGGCCGTGACCCGGGCCGGTGAGGTCATTAACCAGAAGTACGACGAGTTCCAAACGAACTACGAACGGCGTGTCGGTGAGTTGGGCTCCCAGTTGGGAACAAAACTCGAAACGGTTTCGACCAACTTTAATTCAGGCACCCAGCGCATGATGGCGGATTTTTCAAAAGCGCAGGATCGGACCTTGGAACAGTTTACGAAGAACGACGCGAAATTGACCGACCACTTCGACGAAGTCACCGAAGCAGTCGGCAAGATGGGCAAGGATATCTCCGAACAAATCGGCGAAGTTCACGAACGCTATGTCGATGCCATTGGCGATCTCGATAAAAAGGAAATTCAGCGCTGGGAGAAAATGGTTGGCGATTTCAACCAGTTGTCCGTCAAACTGGCCGACTCGTTCCGCCAATCCGTGGGGTCGCTCGATTCCGCTTCGGGTCGGTATGCCGACCGGATCCAGCAATCCGTCGAACAATTGACGAAACAATTGGAGCATATCACGCAGTTGGGCACCGAGATTGATAAGGTCTTGCGGACCACGCAAAGCATGGAAACCACGCTGCGGCAGGTTGGCAGCTCGGATGAATTCCGCCAAACCCTGTCCAATCTGCGGAACCACTTGGTGATCAGTGACGAATTGTTGAAGCAGTTGTCACGGCCGCGGAAGGTGATCTTCCAGGAAGCCCGTTCGGACGAGCCGTGATCAGTGGGCGATTGGCATGGGTGAATTAAGGCGCCGGCATGGCAGGTAAAAAGCATTACAAGCAGATTAATATCGACGTCGAGCCATTCCTGTCGATTATGGCGATCGTGTTGAAGTTGATCTCGCTGATTCTGGTTGTGATCGTCATGCGGATTGCCGTCAATAAAGATTCGAAGCGGATCATTAATCTCCTCCCATCTTCGAGCCGGGGCGGAGTCACATCAGACCTCGCCAAGGAACCCAGCTACATCGACTGTTTTTCCAACAGCGTGGTTCTCTATCCGTTGGTGGTCACCAATACGTGGGAAGAACTCCAACGGCCGGATAATGCGGTGGACGCGATGCTGGATAAAATTCAGGCCAAAAGTAAAACTGACTATGTCATCGTGATGGCCCGACCGGATTCGGTGAAGGTGTTTCGGCAGGTGCGCAAAATGGTGAACGAACGAACGATTGACGTCGGCTACGATGTGGTCGATGCCGATTTTAAGGTGGACTGGATCGCCGCCGAAAGGCGCTTGGGCGTAGAAAGGGAATAAGCACAGGATGGGACGCCGTAAGCCAAAGGAAGAACCCGAGATGTTGATCGTTTCGTTTTGTGATATTGTCACAATCACGACGGCGGCCATGTTTTTTGCGATGTTGATCACCGTGCAACGGGCGGTGAAGATTCCCATCTATGCGCCACCGCCGATGGCCCACATTGTCAAGGCCCCGGATGGTTCCGAAAAGCAGCCGATGTTTTTCGAGTGCCGCAGTAATCAGGTGTTCTATGTCGACAAAGTTGCGCTGGATGAGAAGGTCGCGCAAATGCTTTCCACGTTGGCCCCGGGCATGAAAAGTGGCGATCCGACCGGGTTTGTGAAGGCCATTAGCGGGAATGATATCGGGAATGAGTTTTACCGGGTTTCGCCCAGCTATTTATTAGCCATGATCATGGCCCTGGAACCCAAACCGGAAGCTCACGGGGACGACCAAAATGCGCTGATCGATCCCAGTAGCAACTTTCAAAAATGGCTGCGGAAATTAAACTTTAATACTAATTACATTGTTTTTCTCGTCCGGGACGACAGTTATGCCATCTTTCGCCTGGCCCGGGATATTGCGGACAAAACCGGGTATGATGTTGGCTGGGAGATGTTGGATCACTACGAACCGATTAAGTTCGGCACTGGCGGACAGATGGTCCCGGCAAATTAGCCGCCTGCCGAAGTCGCTGGGCTGAGTTTGCCTGCGGCAGTTCAGCATTTGCCAGCCCGGAATGAGGCGCCGGGACGATTGCTTTTTGGGATATAGATGTTAAGTTTAACCAACAGGGTGGGTCGGATTTGGTAGCGTTGGCAAAATTGAAGGACGCAGGATGGACCACACAGGTTTAATGAAAAAAAGTCCAAGCTTGGCCATCATCACCGGGTGGATTGTGATTGGCGTTTTGTCGCTGGGATCGAGCGTGCTGGCGCTGAATGTTACCACGCGAGTGCGGCGCGTTCTCGAAGAAACAAACCAGGTCAAGGCGGCAGTGCAGCAAGCGATCAAACGCCAGGAGATGGTCGTTAAGGCGCCGGTTCGCCGTGAGTTTTCATCGGCATTTCTCCAGATGGCATTTGGTGACAATCCCGTATTGTTGGAGCAGGTCAAAGGGCAACTCCAACAAGCCATTAGCGATCGACCATCGTTACAACAAGGCGAAATGGCCATGATGCTTGTCACCTACCGGGCGGAAGGCGAAGTCCGGGATGTTGCCATTCAGGTGTTCGGACAGCTCAATGTGGAACGGATGCCTGCCTTTAGTTCCGAAGGTTATTGGAAAGGCCAGTTGCCAGAACAGTTTTTCCGAATTGGCCAATCGTGGTTGTCGCTTTTCGGACGGGATGTTTTGATTCTGGCGAATCAACAGGTCCGGAAGCAGACCCAGGATGTTCTCGAAGCCACCACGCACGATCAAGGCAACAATATCACAGACTACCTGCACGATCCGGTTTCGTTTATTGCGGTGATTCCCGATCCGTCAAAATTGTTTTCGGATCAATTTCGCGCCTATATGGCAGCGGTTCTCGTGAAAGGCAAGGTTTCCATGGATGAATCGCGCGTGGAGTTTATCGCCCTGAGCACCGATCCCCATAAGGCGCAGGAATTGGCGCAGATGTTGTCGGATACGCGGACGATGGCGATCAGTGTTGCCCGCGTGCGTTTTGGGCAATCATCGACTCTGGTCGAAGCGGCAGTCGAACAAATTACCCGTGCCCAAATCCGTGCCGATGGGCCGGCGGTTGTCATCAATACCATGATGCCGAAGGACATCCTGACACCGGGGATTCCCAAATTGGTGCATGGTTTATCCAAGGGCGCGGGTCGGATCCGCCGTGGTCCCGGTGCCCCCATTTGACCCAGTCTCTGCCAGTTCGCCCGAAACCGTTGGCACGCCTTCTGCCAGCAATTTTTTGCGTGGCAATCGGGTTGTTGACGGTGGCGGCGAGCCCGGATAAGCCAGCCGATTTCAAACTTCGCCAAGCCTACCAACGCCTCAATTTTTCCCATCAATATCCCACCAACTCGGCGCAATTTATTCAGGCGCAACTGCAAGACGCGAAACAGCCGCTGGTTGTGATGGCGGAGCTTGCCCGGGATCAACGGGGACCAGTGCGGTTATTGTTGGCCATGTTGTTGGGGGAATATGGCGAATCCGATGGCGCAAAAATACTTTGGCCGCTGACCTGCGATGCGCTGGAGTCGGTCCGACTCACTGCCGCTGGCGCGCTGATCCGATTGTCGCAGTTGACTGATATTCCAATCGATCCCGTCGGATTGGACGATGATCGGGCGACGGTCCGTCGTCTGACGGCGAGCACTTTGGCTGGAATCAAAGATAAAGCCGCCGAAAGTGGATTGTTGGCACACGTCGCCAAAGAAAATAATGAATTGGTGCAAGCCGATATTATCAAAGCCCTTGAAAAGAATATTTGCGGGACCGATCGGTCGCTGCCACCGCTTCTGAAATTAGCGCAGAATCCAAGTGTCGAAGTGCGGACTGCCACCGCTCGCGTTTTGGGATCTTATCACGATCCGATTGTTGTCGATACATTGGTTCATACCTTAAAGGATTCCGATTGGCATGTGCGCGCGGCAGCGGCTTTGTCACTCAATGGGTGGGTCAAAGAGAAACCGGATGTCATCAATGCCTTGGTGGAGGTTTTGGATAATGATATTTTCGCATTGATGCGCGACCGGGCAGCGGACGCTTTGAGTCCGGTTGCAAGTGACGAGAAAGTCGCGGCTGCCCTTGTGAAAGCGATTGGTTCTGCCGAGCGCGATGGACGTTTTCACGCAATGCAAGCCATCATCTCAGCAAAAGCGGCCAACACCCTCTCCCTGCTCAAGGAGTTGCGGACCAATTCCAATCCCGAAGTCCGCGCAACGGTGCTGGATATTTTTGGCCAAATCGGTGGGATGGATCAAATCCCGTACATTGTCGAAGCCACGGCCGATTCGGAGCCTCACGTGCAACTGGCGGCCGTCACGGCGTTGCATCGGTTGAAAGACCGTGGCGGTTTCCGGCCGTTGTTGGCGAAACTGGATGACAAAGATCCGCATGTCCGTGCCGCTGCGGCACGGGCGGTGGGGGACATGGGCGACAAGAGCGCTGTGGTTAAACTGCTTCCCCTCGTGCATGACCCGGACGGATACGTGCACGATGCTGCTGCTGTCGCGTTGGGAAAACTTGGGGACCGGTCGGCCGTCACCCCGTTGCTGCAAATTCTGAACGGGCGCGATTGGACGAATGAAACTTCGAAAGGACTCATCATTGGTTCTTCGGGTCTTGGCTTCACCGCTGGCTGGCAATTAACCGCCAACCAGACTCGGACGCGCGCGGCGCAGGCCTTGGGGATTCTGCAGGCTCCGGAAGCAGTGGATCCGCTGATTGAATCGCTGAAGGACAAAGATCCAACTTTCCGGTCAGCCGTTGCCACGGCCCTGGGACAGATTCGTTCACCCAAGGCGGTGGATCCCTTACAAGACGCCATTTTGCCGTATTACCTGACCATTGCGCCGACAAACTCCGGATTCGTGATTTATGATGGGGCGGTTAAAATTTCAGATGAACACCGCCGCGAGACCGAGAAAGATGCGAATGTGCGGGCCTCGATCGTTTGGGCATTGGGCCAAATCGCCGATCCCAAGGCCAGAGAAACACTGCAAAAAGCCATTAACGACCAGAACAGCCTCGTGCGCGATGCGGCGGTGGAAGCGATTGCGCGAATTTTGGAAAAACAAGAACTCGAAGCCTTTACCGCCAGCACAAATGCTGACAAGTCAGCTCCGACGAAACGACGGTAGTGTATTCGCCAGCCTTACCGGCGGGGGCCCGGACAGAGCCCATTGGGCGACTGGCGAACGAACTCAATAAACTCCAACGCCTCCGCTGTCTGGAATCGACCGGGGGTTGCGGCTTCGGTTAACGCCGCAGTCCCAGTCTTGCCGGCAAGATAAAATAGTTGGAAAAGCTGCTTCAATTCGCTGATGGCCAGGGCCGGAATCTTGGCTCGGCGTAGCCCGACGAGGTTCAATGCGTGAATCTCATTGCGTTCCGCCGCCAGGGTAAACGGGGGGACATCCCGCGAGACCCGGGAATTTCCGGAAAACATGCTCAATCGACCCACGTGCGTGAATTGGTGAATGACCGTTCCGCCCGAAATAAACGCCCGGTCAGCGATGTGCACATGACCGGCCACCAGCGCGCAATTACAGAGGATCACACTGTTGCCCAGAATACAATTATGGCCGACGTGCGATAAGCCCATCAGAAAACAATCGTTGCCGATGACCGTGGCGCTTTCTGGTTCCGTGCCGCGATGGACGGTGCAGTATTCCCGGAAAACATTCCGGTCGCCAATGCGCAGGTAGCTCCGCGTCCGCCGGTCAAACTTCAAGTCTTGCGGTTCGTGCCCGATCACCGCGCCCATGTGAATCTGATTGTCGCGGCCAATGACTGTATGCCCGGCAATGTACGCATTCGCCCACACCCGCGTGCCCGCCCCAATTTGGACGTGATCTTCAATGATGGCATGCGGCCCGACGTCGACCGTTGGATCGAGTTTCGCCTGCGGACTAACAATGGCTGTGGGATGAATCGGCATGGGTGTCAGGGTGGCGTCAGGGACGGATCAATGCGTTCGACCCAAGCGGCGATGCCGCCGGCCACGTTCTTCAGGTTCGCGTAGCCCTGGCCTCGGAGAAACTGCAGGGCCCGGGCGCTGCGGCCACCCATTTTGCAATGGAGGACAATCAGCTTGTCTTTCGGTAATTCCTGAAAGCGCTGTGGCAATTCCGGTAAGGGCAACTTCACAGAACCGGCAATTTCACAAACCGCAACTTCGTCCGGATTGCGCACGTCTACGAGTACAAAGTCCTGCCGGGCTTCGCGCATTTGCTTGAGCGTTTCGACGCTGATGTCATCAGGGGTTGCATTCATAGTCGTTGTCCCTTGACCAATACCACAGAAGGCCGAGTAGTCGATCAGTTTTGTCAGGGTCGGATTCGCTCCGCAGGCGGGGCACTGCGGATCTTTGGGGATCTGGAGTTGCCGGAACGTCATGGCCAGTGCGTCATACCGGAGCAGCCGGCCCAGCAGCGACTGGCCTTGTCCGAGAATGAGTTTCAGCGCCTCCGTGGCTTGGATGCTTCCGATCGTGCCACAAATTGCACCGAGCACCCCCGCCGCTGCACAATTGGGAACCTTGTCCGGCGGGGGCGGTTCAGGGTACCAGCATCGGTAACACGGTCCGCCCAAATGTGGCGCAAAGACACTGGCGAAGCCTTCGAATCGGAAAATAGATCCATAGACATTGGGTTTCCGCAACAGCACACAGGTGTCGTTGATCAGATAGCGGGTGGGGAAATTATCGGTGCCATCCACAACGACGTCGTAGTCGCGGAGGATGTCGAGTGCGTTGGCGCTGGTGAGCCGGGTTGCATGGGGAATAAAAGTCAGGTTGGGATTAAGGGCTTTCAGTTTCGTGGCCGCACTCTGGAGTTTGGGCTGGCCGGTATCGGTCGTAAAATGCAGAATCTGCCGCTGCAGGTTGCTGACGTCCACGATATCAAAGTCCACCAGGCCGAGGGTGCCAACGCCTGCCGCGGTGAGGTAGAGCGCCACCGGTGACCCGAGTCCGCCGGCGCCGATTACCAATACCTTGGCGGCTTTGAGGCGTTCCTGGCCTGCCACACCCACTTCTGGTAAGAGGAGATGCTTGGCATAGCGTTGCCGATCCGCGGGGGTCAGTGGTTTGCGATTCGGAACGATGGAATTCATAAAAAAGCGTGGGGTTGGTGGAGGTGAAGGGATTCGAACCCATGGCCTCCTCGTTGCGAACGAGGCGCTCTAGCCAACTGAGCTACACCCCCGACCCACAAAAAATGTAACACCAAACTTTACTGTCTTTGTTGATTGCCGTCAACGTTTCACTTATAGTGCCTGCACATTGAACCAAGATTTAGATAAACAAGAGGTCCTGTCGCTGGAGGAGTTGAGTCTCACACCCGACTGGATGAAGGCCCCGGTGAAAAATTACGACCGGCATCCGGGTGATTCCGGTGCCCGTAAATTTGGCGACAGCCCGCGGCCCCCGCGGGATCGTCCCCGTGAATCCGGCGGGGACCGCCGGAGTAGTGGACCGCGTCGCGATCGCCCCGACCGTTCGGCCCGCCCGGCCGGTGGACGGCCAGCACCGCGACCAACCGCGCCTCCTCCGCAACCGCTGCCCAACGTGGAGTTGGCGTTTGTTCCGAATGAAGCGGTGTTTGCGGCCATGATTGAGACCATCAAGCAATCCAACCGGGCGTATTCCTTGTTTGATCTGGCGAAACTTGTGCTCAACAAGCCGGAGCGGCATAACGTCAAATTTGCCATCAAGGATGGCCAGTTATATTGTGCATTGCTGGTGGGCGGCGTGTTTCTTTCGCAAGAAGAGGCGATCCGGCATACCCTTCGTCAGGGGGAAGGAAAAGTTTTTACGCGGACGGAAAAACCAGTCGATCCTCCCAAGGGCAACTTTCAATTTGTGAACCGGTGTAGTCTCACTGGCGAGTGGCTGGGACCGCCCAACTACCATGAATACCAATCGCGGTTGGTTAAACACCACCAGCAACGGCTCGCGCACATGCAGTTTGATCGATTCAAGGCAAGCATCGAGACGGTGCACGATCCGGAAGCCGTCAAAGCTTGGATCGAATCGAAAAGTAAGATGACGGAGTACACGTGCATTCTGGATGCCGACCCCAAGGTTTTCGTCGACCGGTCGGAGTTGGAAAAGCATGTCCGGGCGGAGCACCTCGACCAATTGGTGACGGCTGTCAACCGTGTGGAACTGACCGGCCCAATGTCCCGGCGGGTGAGCGAACCGCGCCTCCTGGAAGTCGTCCGGCTCGCTTGGGAAAGCGAACGCAGATTCCCGATCAACACCGTCAACGAATTGCGGCCGCTCCTGGTGAAAGCCGGGTTACACTTCTTTAAGCATAAGAAGGGCGTTACCTTTATTACGCGGATCAAGCTAAACCGGTTTGAGTCCACCACGCATTTGTCGGAGCTGCTTCAAAAGATTGTTGCGTTCCTCCGGACCCATGAAGGCGCGACGCGGAAACAGCTCGCGGCCAATCTGGCGCCCGTCGATGAGACCCAGCTCGCGTCCGACCTGCATTGGCTGATTCAGGATGGTTACGTGGTCGAATTTCATGACGGTAAGCTGTGGGCCCTGGAAGAGAAACCGTCACAACAGCCGTCCCGCGCGCCGGCTAAACCTGTCGCTGCCACGCCACCCCCGGTCAAAAGTGCGACAGCACCAGCCAGTGATGTGCTTCCGTCCGCCGTAGGTGAGCCGCTGCCGGCCGGTGCCGTTGTCTCAGCGCCTGTCGAAAATACGCCGGTGCCGGCAACTAATGCCACCGCGGCGCCCGTTGCCAGTACCCCCGAGCCGGTAAACTGTCCTCCGCAGTTGCCAGTCGAAACCGCATTGGTGGTGGATCAACCGGTCATCACTCCTGAACCCGCGCCTGCCGAAAGTGTACCAACACCAGCGCAGACGGTCAGTATGCCGCATGACACAACCGACACAACCTAATTAAGTCTTTGGTAGGGCTGGCTCTCCGAGCCGGCCGCCGGTATTAGATTTGCCCAATTGCGGCGCGCTGCTGGCAGCGCGACCGACGGCGATGCTTCCAAATCAACGGGCGCCGAATTGTAACTCGTAGAGGTGGGCATACCGGCCGTGCTGCGCCAGCAGCTCGGCGTGTGTGCCGCGTTCGGCGATTTGGCCGTCGTGCAACACCAGCAGCCAGTCGGCGCTCCGCACGGTGCTGAGCCGGTGGGCGACGACGAGCACAGTCCGGTTTTTGCGGAGCCGTTCCATCGCCTGTAAAACTGCCGCCTCAGTTTCGGAGTCGAGTGCGGCGGTGGGCTCATCGAGAATCAAGATGGGCGAGTTTTTCAAGAACGACCGAGCCAATGCCAGCCGCTGGCGTTGGCCGCCCGACAGCATCACACCTCGTTCACCGACCGGCGTATCGTAGCCGTGCTCCATCCGGCGAATAAATTCATCTGCTTCCGCTTGCTGGGCGGCGGTGATAATTTCAGCGCGCGTCGAGTTGGGCCGGCCGTACGCAATGTTCTCGGCCACGGTTGTGGAAAATAAGACCGGTTCCTGTGGCACAACACTGATTTTTTGGCGTAAGGATCGGTACCGAAATTCGCAAATATTCTGGCCATCCACCATGACCCGACCCTGTTGCGGATCATAAAACCGCAGCAGCAAACTTAGCAAAGTGGACTTCCCGACCCCGCTCGCTCCCACCAACGCCACCATCTGGCCGGGCTGGACTTCGAAGTCCAAGTCTTTCAAGACCGGCTGGCTCGGGTCGTAGCCGAACGTGACGTGGTCGAATCGCACAACACCGCGGCAGGTGTCGAGGGTCCGCGCCGTCGGTAAATCGCGGATGGCGGGCGCGGTTTCCAAGAGCTCCTGCACTCGGCGGAATGGCGTGACCGCGCTTTGGACTGCTGCCGCAATCCCGCTCAAGCTGCTCATGGGGCCATACAACATGCCGACGTACGCAATGAAGACCAGCAATTCACCCACGCTGAGCTTGCCGTTCAGCACGCGCTGGCCGCCGATCCACAGCATCGCCACTGTGCCGGTGGCAGTAATCAGACCCACGACAAACGATGACATCACTTGCTCCCGCGTCATGCGGACATTGGCGTCAACACTTTGCGCGGCGCCCGTGTCGAATTTCTTAACCTCGTCCTCCTCGCGGGCAAATGCTTGGATGGTGCGAATGGCGGAGAGCGATTCTTGAATCAATGCGCTGACTTTGCTTTCGCGGTCATGGTAGTCAATTGACACGGCTGAAATGCGCTTGTTGTAAAACTTGATGGCCCAACCCAAAGCCGGCGCGACAGCCAGCGCCAGCAAGGTAAGCGTCACGTCGAACCGCAGCATGATCACCATGATTCCGACCAGCGTCACACCGGAGCCAACGAGTTGGATGAAGCCGTTGTTAAACAGGGTTTGAATGGAGTAGGTGTCCCACGTCACGCGGTAGATCGAGTCGCCGACCGGCCGTTTTTCGTGGAAGACCAAAGACAGTTTTTGCAGGTGTTCGTAGACCCGGCAGCGCAGATCGTAAGTCATGCGCAATCCCGCGCGCACGAGTAATGTCGTGCTCCAGGTACTCAGCCAACCGCGCAAAAAGTGCATCGCCAGTAAAATGCTGCACACCGCCGCCAGGGCCGGTGCCTTTTCCGCTGGCAGCCAGGCCGGTAACGGTGCCTTGTCGGTCAAAATCGAATCCACAATGACCTTCATCGGCCAGGGCAGATACAAAGCCGCTGCGACTGCCAATAGCGATAATACCAGTCCCAGGCCGGCCTCCCGGCGCTGCGCCAGAATCAACGACCACACCTGCCGGTACAGTTTCCGATTGTTAATACGCTCACTCATCCGCCGGTACGATGTCAAAATATCGTCAACTTGGCGAGAAATTGCCGGTAGGTTTTTCAATTTGACTTGCCGCCGCGCTGATATCGGTTCGTAACTTAGCTTCCGTCTTCCCAGCAAAGAAAGGTTTTATCCTTTGAGCCTTAACAGTTTGTTTTATCGACCGTGATAATTTCGAGGGGTGCCATAGCTCAACTGTTCGTAGCATACCGATACAAATAACCGATTTGCTTGGCCCCAGAAGATTTCGCGCCCAAGATGGCAGTGTGATTGAATGATCACCGTCAATTTTCACAAACTGAACCTTGATATTTTCACCTTTTTCATACGCCATACTGAGGTCACAAATGAAAGATGAATTTGATTCGGAATTTTGTGAAATCGACCGATGCAATTTTTTGTTCAGAGATTCTAGCCTCTCCCTGCTGAGCACTGCGCCTGGCCTTGGCAGAGATATGACCGTCCCGAGTGTCTTAGGCTTTCGCAGAGTCGCATCAAAAAATAATACAATGTGCTCATGAACCAGTACCAGTAGAGCCAGTTGATTGTTTTCAAACAGAGTGTGCCATCGTGTAGGCAGTTGAATATTCTTTTTGGATACCTGCACTTCATATTTTCCAACGGCAGCAAGTTTGCGCATGGCGAGTAGGTCTCCCTGCTATGGTGAATGGTCAGGAAGAACGTTAAGATCAATCTGTAAATCGACTGGGGTGATTTCGCAATGTCGGACATTCAATTCCACAACCTTTGTAGTCAACCCCAGTACTTTTCCTAGCCGCCCCATCCGAATCCCCTGCAACCTGACAATGTCACCGTTTTTCGCCAGACAAACGTATTCGCCATCGTTCGGCGGATCACCTTGCACCAACAACACGTCACCGCGTCCGAATTCGGTGTCGGTTGCATCCGACAGAAACCGCTGGCGAACCAGTTCTGGATACGAAGCGGGTTGAAGACCGGTCATGCGCAGACAGCGACCGGTGCTTTGTTTAGCTGGTGTACAGACGATCAACTCCTTCGACCAGTCGTACTGCTTCACGAGCGCCGTCACCGTTGCCGGCAACTGCGTTTCGTTGCCGGCCAACGGAACGTACCGGCACTTGATGTTGATCTTCCCGTCGCGTCCGATCCTCCATCCCCCGCGCCGAACCAGTATCAACCCCCGTTCACCGCCGGGCGCATAAATCGACAGACGGAAATGCAACTCCGCGACTTCCGCAACCGACTCGGCGTCCAGCGGCGCGCTGCTCAAATTCTTGGCTGCGAGAATCTGGTCGTAGTCAGCCTTGGACAACGGCGTCTCAACGATCTTGACCAGCTCGCTCATCGGCTTACCCGCAGGGATCAGTGGCAGAGGAGCCTGCGGCTTCTTGTAAACTTTCAAGGGTTCACCTTTCATGTGTACTTTGTATGCCGATGATTGGCACTTGCGGGCTGCGGCACACCTCATCAATGTAGAACTGGATAAATCGATGGCGCTGGCCTTGTTCAAACACGGCACTCCTTTTGCTTCGCTAGGCACTTCACTTCGTGCTTGTACGCATCGACAATATTATGTCTATCCATCTGTTTCAAAATGCTATCGAGTTCAACGCCAAATATCCGCTGTGTTGCATTCCGCAGATTATTGACCTTCTTCCAAGGATAGCCATGCTCAATGCGAACAAAACTCATCCGCGTAGCTTTGATACAATAGCGCCATTCATCCTTTTTATGTGGCATTTTGGCCGTATACCCGATTTCGTAGTAACCGATGATAAAAATCTTGTTCTGAAACTTTTCTATCTTACCTTTGTATCTCGTTACAAAAAATATGTGCGATAGGCCGTTTTTTATGGCTGACTTGATAGAGTGTTGGTTACAGGTTGCACAACAATTGTAGGTTCTTGTTTCATAGTTTGGCTCTTCTTTATTGGGTGCATTTCGAATTGGTAAGACAGATTTTTCTGAACAAATGTAGTAACACAATTTGCCGGTTCTTTCCTTCTGCTCATGTCTCTTCCAGTGCAACCTAGACAATTTCCCTACGCTTGGCTGACAATTACCACAAGTCCCCTTCATAAATTGTTCCTCCTGACCAATTCGACTCCTTGTAGATTAAACCATCGGTAGAATCTCTTGGCATCACAAAATGCGGGTAGCCGTGCGCTGCGTTGGAGATAACCGTTTTTCACGGACAACCCACCCCATGCTTCCAGAACAATTTTTCGCGCCCTGTAGGCACGGTTACGGTATTCCCCGATGGGGATGCAGCGCGCCAGCCGTCCGGAGACCCCGTGTTTCGCTAGGACAACAATATCAGAGGTTCCACAAACCCGTCGGGTATGGGCATTGTCACTCCAGTGTTTCTTTGGGACTGACTTCGCAGGCAGAACATTTCGGACAACGTAAAGACCAATTAATGCGTAAACCAGCCGTGATTGCCGCCCACCAACATCGTGAAGTCCAGCATAGAACACGAGCAAGTCACCGGGGTTGAGTTCGCGAATCTGTCTTGCGCGCCGCCCTTGATCTCCATAGGTGAGAAACTCGAAATCGGGGTCGAGGTGCATTCGTCGGCCAACTAGGCGACCGGGGAGTTTTTGCCCCAACTTGCAGAGACTCGGTTCAGTCTCTTCATAGAATCTCTCAAAACCACGTCTTACCGGTTTTGTTTCGACGATAGGTATGTATGCAAATCGTCGTGAGTTTATATCAACCGGCGCATTCCAGTGACCCTCATCACTGCTGTCAATTCCAACGCGTACTAGCAATCCTTTCATCCGTGCGCCTTACCAACCAACTCCGTTACGCTCATCTTCTGCCGGTCTAGATATTTGCGCAATCCCTTCTGCATCTCGACAAAAACATCCGGGTACATGAACCAGGCGGTACCGACCTGGACGGCCGCTGCCCCAGCCAATAAATACTCGACCGTATCCTGCCAGGTTGAGATTCCGCCGATGCCGATGATAGGCACCTTCCGGCTGCGGCATTCCGGAATCTTGGCGAAACAATCCCAGACCATGCACAAGCCGATCGGCTTGACTGCGGGACCGGAGAGACCGGCGGAGACGTTGGCAAAATGTGGTTTCTGAGAGCGAATATCAATTGCCACGCCCCGTAATGTATTGATCATCGAGAGCGCATCGGTCCCGGCCGCGATGGCCGCCTTGGCGGGCACGGTGATATCGGTAATGTTGGGTGTCAGCTTGGTTATAATGGTTACCGTGCGGCCGCGGGGGACGGCGGCTTTGACCCCGGCCACGATCTTCTCGATGGTGCATGGGTCAATCCCGAAGCTGACGCCGCCTTCCTTGATGTTGGGGCAGGAGACGTTGATCTCCAATCCGGCAATTTGTCCGGCATCACCCGCGAGGAGTTGGCCAGCGAGCGCGCCGTATTCTTCGACTGTGTTGGCAGAAATATTGACAATAATGGGTAATCCCGACTGTAGCGGCGCTCTATGAGCGCCGTCCGGTCGTTTCCTGAGCGGATTTCGGCGGTCACAGACCGCCGCTACAAGCTTTGGTAAATCTTCACTGAGAAATCGTGCCGCGCCTTTATTTTGGAGACCAATGGAATTGAGGATGCCGGCCCGGGTCTCGATGATGCGCGGTTCGGGGTTGCCTTGGCGCGGTGCCAGTGTCACCCCTTTGGTGACAAATGCACCCAGTGTCGCGGCGGTAGCGGCGGCATTATTGAAGCCGGCCAGTTCGTCCGCGCTGCCGGCCGTGCCGGACGCGGTTAGCAGCGGGCTGCGCAGCCGCAGTTGGCCGATGGTTGTTTCAAGTCGTCGTTCTTCCATACGATGTCCTTTGCATCAAAAATTGGACCTTCCTTACAAACCCGGACGTAATCGATCGCGCCATCCGCCCGACGCACCTTTTGCACACACGAAAAACAGACACCAAACCCGCAGCCCATCCGTTTTTCCAAAAGAACCTTCAGCGGGATCCCCGCCGCGCCTGTGACTTCGGCCATCACTTCCATCATCCGATTGGGACCGCAAGAGAATGCCTGCATCGCCGCGGCCGCGGGCTGCGCCGCCAAAAACCGCCGGTACTGCTCTGGCACCATGCCATGGAACATGTTTTCCTTTGGAATCCGCCGCACGTGGCGCGGGAACTCGCGGTCGCACGCGAGAAAAATGTCCGCCGGTGCAACGCCTGCCGCGAGCAGGTCATCAATATAAACGTAGGCATCGCGTGGTTTCTCCCCAAAAGTCGCGGCGAGTTCATCCCGGTACCGGAGCGATTCGAGCGTGGTCATGCCGAGGAATACTTTCACCCGGAATGAATGAAATCGCAGTTCTTCCACCAGCAGGATCAAGGGCGCCATGCCAACGCCGCCGCCAATGATATGGACTTCCTCAATGCCGGCCGCGCGCAATGTTCGGACGTCAAAGGTCCGGCCGAGCGGGCCGACCATGTGAACCTTGTCGCCCCGCCGCAATCGCGGCAGCAATGGCGTACCCACGCCTTCCGGGAGAACTTTATAAAGCAAATCGAAGCGATTGGCAGCCGGTGGGTGCAAGACGGAGGCGAGCGTCGGCGGCAAGGCAAGCCGCTTCAGGTAATCCACTGGGAACTGGGGCCGGTAAGCGCGGCATAAACCGAAGGGCCGTTTGAGTAGCGGTTGAGGGGACCAGTCGACGGCGTCGTGCCAGCCCGCGCGTCGCACGGCGCGTGCCCCGAGCGGTGTGCGGGCCGGTAAGACATCCATCATGAAGAATTGTGGAGGCACGATGTCACCGAGCGCCGGGGCGTCAAACACCAGGCGGTAATGCACGGGTGGTGTGGGGCCGACCGGCGTATTGGCAACGATCGTGGCGTTAAACGAAGTGATGCGCGATTGGTGGAGGGCGTGTTCAGAAAGTAGTGGAACGGGCGTCCCGCCCGTTTTCTCCGGATGGATTGCCGAGCGAACGGGCGGGACGCCCGTTCCACTAATAAGTTCTTCGTAAGAAGTAAAAAGAGCGCGTGGCAATTGGGTCGCCGAGCGGCCGGTCCGGAGCCGGTTCATCTGTTCAACCGCGGTCGTCACCACGACACCAATGTGGCGGAAGCGGCCGGCATCCGTGCGGACGATGGTGCGCAAGGATTTCGTTAGTGCCGGGGTGACCCGGTTGGCGGAGAAAAAAGTGATGCGCCGCAAACCGCACCGCGCTTCCGTGCCGTGGAGCGTCCAGCCGTCGCGGGCGAGCAGGGGTTCCAGCAGTTGTTCGATTGGCGGCACGCTGAGGTTGTAGCGTGGATTCGCCGGACGCTCAAGGCGGATTTGACAAACCGGGCCGTAATTTGTGCTATATTCAAGCCGGTGAAAGTTGAAATTCAAAAACACATCGAGTATGCGTCCGGCTATCTCGATCTGAAAATGTTTGATGAGGCGTTGGGTGAGGCGGATGTGGCTTTGGCGCTGGCGCCCAGCGAGCCCCACGCCTTGGGCATCAAGTCGGCCATTCTCTGGGAGCAGAACCGGTTCAAGGAAGCCGAGCCGTTCATGGCCCAGCTCGCCGAACTCAACCCGCATAATACGGGACTTTGGATTAATTTGGCGTATATCCGCCGGCGGACGCAATCCGTTGAAGCCGCGGCCGCGACCCTGCAGCGGGCATTCCATGCGAATCCGCGGGACGCGCTTGCGAATTTTAATATGGCCTGTTACCGCGCGGTGCAAAACCGTCCGGAGGAAGCCTTGGAACTCTTGCGCGATGCGCTCCAGATTGATCCGAAATTACGGGCGATGGCCAAGGCGGAGGCGGATTTTCAGACCCTGCGTGGCCTGCCAGCCTTCGAAAAGCTTCTGACCGGTCGCGGCTGATTCACGCTACCAACTTCACCCTGACAGGCGCTCGCTCGAAGTCCGTGGCGGTTAGCAGTGACCGAGGTTGGAGCCGGCCCAAGCCTGCGATGAACCGATCCGGGATGATTTGCAGCCGGGTGTTGTAGAAGGTGGCGATGTCATTAAAATAATTTCGCGCCAGCGCAATCCGCTGTTCCGTTTCGACCAGTTGTTGCTGGAGCTTCATGAACGATGGGTTGGCTTTGAGTTCCGGGTAAGCCTCGGTGACGGCGCGGATGGCCGGTAGACAACCCGCCGGATCAGCGCCCGGTAGCCCCGGCGGCGTCGCGGCGAGCTGGCCGCGCAAGGCCGATACTTCCGTCTGGACCGTCCGTTCATAGTCGCGCAAGCCGGTCACGATGTTTACCAGGTTCGGGATCAAATCATGGCGGCGATTCAACTCCACGTCCACGTTAGCCCAGGCTTGGCGGACGCGCTGGCGGAGTTCGATCAGGCTGTTGTAGGCCATTCCCAACCAACCGAGCAGCCACGCCAAGAGGTAGCCGAGACCAATTGCGCCAAAGACCGGTGTTTTCGTCGCCAGAACTTCGTGCAACGCCAGAGTGCGCCAAACCAATCCGCCCAGTGCCAGCGCCAACCCCAAGCTGCCCAACAGCCAAAACCCCAACCGGAATCCGTGGCTGATCTCTTTCACGCTCCGGGTTGAGATCAGGAATAAGGGCGCCTTTTTGTCCGCGGCGATCTCGGCAGCGATGATGTCGGTCCGTTCCCGAGCCTGGCCCATGACATAGAGTGCGGCGTGCAACGGGATGGCAGTTTCAACAAACTTTCGACGATGGTCTGAATTGGCAACGGCATTTTCCGGGCCTTTGCCGTAGTAGAGTGAATCGGTGGGGCCGCAGATCTGGCTTAGCACGGGTTGCGATTCGATTTTTGCGCCGGCGGGTTGGATGCGGATTACGCCACAGTCATCTTGCAGATAAAAAGCGGGATCTTCGCTGCCTTCGGCGACCGTCGTCCAGCCGGTCTCGGTGCGGGTCCGAGTCCGGGATTTGCCCTCGCTGTCGGTATCGGTTTCGGTGACAGTGCGGGACCATTGTTCTTCCACTTTCCAGTGGTAATACACACACGGCGTTGCCGTCAGAAAACTAAGTAATGGTTGTTCGGTCTCGGCAGTGCCTTGGAGGTCAACGAGGCCAATGAAAACGCCGGTCGTCTTTGAGACCGGCAGATTGTCCACCAAGCGTTGTCGTTTCCCGGCGCGGACCGCGAAAAATAAACAGAGAGTTGCCAGCGCACCACTGAGCGTTGGAATGCCAATCGCAATGAATAAATCGTAACTCATGCTGACAAGCCGAGGTGGGACCTCAGATCATCACTGAAATTACCGGTGCAGACTTCTTCCACGGGACCGGTCATCACGAGGTTGAGTTGCCGGTCGAGTTCGATGGCGAGATTGCCACCTTCCATCTGGACGGTGACCTTGCCGTCCACCAATTGCTTGTCAAAACAGGCGGTGGCGACAGCGCACGAGCTCGAACCGCTCGCCAGCGTGTGGCCGGCGCCGCGCTCCCAAATCAATGCCCGGACATTGGCGCGGTCAAGCACTTGGGCAAATTGAACATTCGTCCGCTTCGGAAAGGCGGGGTGATTCTCGATTGCCGGGCCGAGCTTGCAGAGGTCCACTTGGCGGAGATCCGGCACGATGGTCACGCAATGCGGGTTGCCAACGGACAGCGATGTGACATTCAACGTCTGGCCGGCCACTTCCAATTTCGTGAGTTGCCGGTCGATCACGGCCTGCCCCATGTCGACTCGGACCGCGACACAACGTGTCGGGGCAGGGCCCGCCAGAATCAGCCGGGCGTTCACGCGACCGCCGAGCGTATGAATCGTGAACTCGGTTTTCTTCGTGTAACCGTGGTCGAACAAAAATTTGGCGAAGATGCGGAGGCCGTTGCCGGATTTTTCGGCTTCGCTGCCGTCGGGGTTTAAGATGCGCACGGCGAAATCGGCACCGACATGTTGCGAGACCGCCAAAATGCCGTCGGAGCCGACGCCGAAGTTGCGGTGGCAAATCAGCTGGGTGCGTTCCGGCGTCAACTCGAAGCGGAGTCGCGCCGGATCCATCACGAGATAATCATTGCCGAGACCGTGCGACCGGACAAAATCAGGGGTTCTCATTTCCACGAGCATTTATACCACTCGGCCGTGATTCGCCAGCCTTTTTACAGGCGCTCTCCGACGCGAAAGCCGGGGGCGTCAAGCGCCGGCAGAGTCACAGCAATCCGGCGACAACTCTCAGCATTCGGCATTCAGCAACGACGCGCGCTCGACAGCGGCGTTGCCGGTGGCGATATTCAAGGGTGTCGCCGAAGAGAAATTAACGCCGACGCAGTTGACCCAACTCAAACTGTAGCCGGAAATTTGCCGGCGTTGCTTTTTGCTTTTCGCGGTAAGCTAACCGGCGTGATGGTATCGTTGGAGTGCTTGCACGGTCAGGCGTGCGCGGTTGCGTAGTGACCGCGTTTTGCTCGACTATACGCCGCGAGGAAATTTTCAACTGACAAATCTTCGTTGATAGACTCCCAATGGACACCACGCCCCCGGCCAATCAGGGTCCAATTGCTGCGTTGATCGACAGTCGCAGCGTGAAGCCGGGGAAAATAAGTCAATGGAATCTCCAAGCGCCGGTCGTCATTGCATTCGACGACCAGGTGCTCCGGCTCAAAGTTTACGCGTTGAATTCGCAGTTCATTCATATCAGGAGTTTTATGCTCCGAAGTGCTTATACCACGCCGCAAGCAATTCGTCCAGATGCGCGGCGATGATGTGCTGAATCTCATGAAGTTCGTGGTTGCGGAAGCGATCGTTGAAGGCCATTTCGAGTGGGTCTAACCAGAACTTTGCAGTATCGTCCTGCTTGGTAACATGGATGTGCGGAGGTTCGTACTGGTCCGCCATGTAAAAGAAAAACCGATAGCCTTTCTCACGAAAGACCGTCGGCACTGTTACTGGCTCCGGAGGAGTTCGCGGTGGTATTCTTGAATGGATTGGACGGTCAATCCCTGCGCGCGCAAGGCCTTTATACCGGCCACGGCGGCTTTGCCACTGGCCAGCGTGGTCATGATCGAGATTTTGTGTTGCACAGCGGCGGTGCGGATCCGGACCTCATCCACGCGCGGGGTCTTGCCGGCCGGGGTATTGATGATCATGACCAGTTCGCCGTTCTTGATCAGGTCGAGGCAGTTGGGCCGGCCTTCTTGCAGCTTGAAAAGTGTTTGCACGGTCAGCCCGGCCTCGTTCAGTGCCTTGGCCGTGCCGGCCGAGGCGCAGACTTCAAAGCCCAATTTGATCAAGTCACGGGCGATGGCACAGACCGGTGACTTGTCGGAGTCGCGAACACTAATAAAGACCTTACCGGCGGTGGGGAGAGGCGGTTGGGCTGCCATCTGCGATTTGGCATAGGCGGTACCCCAGTCATGGCCGAGGCCCATTACTTCGCCGGTTGAACGCATTTCGGGGCCCAGCAGAATATCCTGGCCCGGGAATTTGCTGAACGGGAACACGGATTCTTTCACGGCAAAATATTTTGGCCAAATTTCCTTCGTGAATCCGAGTTCGGTCAGTTTTTTCCCAGTCATGACCTTGGCGGCCAGTTTGGCCAGCGGCCGGGCGATGGCTTTGCTGACAAAGGGAACTGTGCGCGAAGCGCGCGGATTGACTTCAAGCACCCAGACATCGGTGCCGCGAACGGCAAACTGTACGTTCATCAGGCCGGCGACCCGGAGCTCGCGGGCCATCGCGTGCGTATAGCGGCGCAAGGTTTCGAGCACCGGCTTGCCCAGTGAATGCGGGGGGAGGACCATGGCGGCGTCGCCAGAGTGGCAACCCGCAAACTCGATGTGCTCGAGGAATCCGCCGATTACCACCGTGTCGCCGCCGATGCCGATATCGGCAATACAATCCACATCCACTTCAATGGCTTCTTCGAGAAATTTGTCCACCAGGACCGGCCGTTCGGGGGAGGCTTCGACGGCGAAACGCATGTAATGGCGGAGTTCGGCATCCGAATAGACGATTTGCATCGCCCGTCCCCCGAGCACGAACGACGGGCGCACGAGGACCGGGTAGCCAACCTTGTGCGCGGCAGTCAGCGCTTCTTCTTCATTTGTCGCCAAGCCGTTGGGAGGTTGGGGGATGTTGAGCTTGTCCAGCATCGCGGCAAACAGTTTTCGATCCTCGGCAATCTCGATGCTCTGGGGGGTGGTGCCGATGATGTTGACGCCGTTCTTCTGGAGGCCGAGTGCGAGATTGAGCGGGGTTTGGCCGCCGAACTGCGCAATCGCTCCCCAACAGCCTTCCCGCTCGTAAATGTGGAGCACATCCTCCAGCGTAAGCGGCTCGAAATAAAGTTTGTCCGACGTGTCATAATCGGTCGAGACGGTTTCGGGGTTCGAGTTGACCATGATCGTCTCGAAACCGAGTTCCTTCAGTGCAAATGCCGCATGCACGCAGCAATAGTCAAATTCGATGCCTTGGCCGATCCGGTTCGGACCGCCGCCAAGAATCATGACTTTTCGCGTCTCCGTTTTCCGGACTTCGTCATCGCCGGTATCGTAGGTCGAATAAAAATAGGGAGTGGACGCTTCAAATTCCGCTGCGCACGTGTCCACGAGCCGGTAGCTGGGCACGAGGCCAACCTTTTTGCGGAGGGCGCGGACTTCGTCTTCGGTGCTGCCGACCAGCGCGGCGATCTGCCGGTCGGAGAATCCCATGGACTTGGCTTGCTGCAATAACGTTTTGGTTGTGGGCGCCATCGACATTCTTTGTACCAACTGGAGGGTATCCCGACAATGAATTAGTTCAGGGGCCAGAATAACTTTTGCCTTTCGGTCGTTTTTCGCCTACACACAAGGCTGCTATGACCCAGTCCAATCCAGTAAAAAATGACGGCATCACGCCCCGCAGCCAAGACTATTCTCAATGGTACCTCGACGTTATCAAGCGCGCCGATCTGGCCGAGCATTCCGCTGTCCGCGGTTGTATGGTGATCAAGCCGCATGGATTTGCCATTTGGGAAAAAATGCAGCGCGAACTCGACGACCGGTTCAAGGCGACCGGCCACGTCAACGCCTATTTCCCGCTGTTCATCCCGCTTTCCTATTTGACCCGTGAGGAAAAACACGCCGCTGGTTTTGCCAAGGAATGCGCGGTCGTCACTCACCACCGGCTCAAATCCATTAACGGCGAAGTGGTCGTGGACCCCGAGTCCAAGCTCGATGAGCCGCTGGTGATTCGACCCACCAGCGAAACAATCATTTGGGATACCTACAAAGGTTGGATCCAGAGCTACCGGGATTTGCCGCTGCTCATCAACCAATGGGCCAACGTCGTCCGCTGGGAAATGCGGACCCGGCTGTTCTTGCGCACGACTGAATTTCTCTGGCAGGAAGGGCATACCGCCCACGCGACGGAAAAGGAAGCTCTCGAAGAGACGTATCGGATGCTTGATGTTTATGCCGATTTTGCCGAGAACGTCATGGCGGTGCCGGTGGTTCGCGGAAAGAAAACACCGGGCGAACGATTTGCCGGCGCGCTCGAAACGCTTTGTATTGAAGGCCTGATGCAAGACGGGAAAGCACTACAAATGGGGACGAGCCATTATCTCGGCCAAAACTTCGCCAAGAGCAGCGACGTCACGTTCCTCAACCAAGCGGGTCAGCGCGAATACGTTTTTGCTACAAGCTGGGGCGTTTCAACGCGGCTGGTCGGTGCCCTCATCATGACGCACAGTGATGATACCGGTCTTATTTTGCCGCCGAAGTTGGCGCCGATTCATGTCGTGATTGTTCCCATTTTCAAGAATGACGCTGAGAAAGCCAAAGTGCTGGAGGAAGCCGGTAAGGTTGCCGCCGAACTCAAGGCGCAAGGGCTGACGGTCAAGCTCGACGACCGGGAAGGGATCATGCCGGGGGCCAAGTATTACGAATGGGAAGCCAAGGGCGTTCCCGTCCGGATCGAGATCGGCCCGAAAGATTTGGAAAAAGGCAGCCTCTGCATTGTGCGGCGGTTTGTGTTGGAAAAAGAAGGCGAACCCGAACAGGATCAGCGCAAGCGCCGCAAGACCTTCCAGCCGCGGGCCGAGGCCATTGCTGGAATCAAGCCGCTGCTCGATACGATGCAACGCGAGTTGTTGGAACGCGCCCACCTGCTTCGCGTGAAACGCAGCCGTGTGATCAATTCGCTGGCCGAGTTTGAGCAGTATTTTAAAGATGGGGGTGGATTTGCCTGGGTCCACTGGGCCGGCACGCATGAGCAAGAAGAAGAAATGGGCAAACGGTTTGAGACAACCATTCGCTGTGTACCGCTCCCGGATCAAATCCCCGCGGAAGCCCACGACACAGGCGTGTGTATTTTGACCGGCCAGCCTTCCGTCCAGCGCGTCGTGATGGCAAGAGCGTATTAGCCGACGATCGGACGATCAAGCGGCATCGTCACCATCCTCCAGCGCGTCATGGACATCCTCGATCCACCCGCCCCGCCGGAACCGCCACCCAAGAAGGGAATCGGTTTCCACGTCAAGGAAGCCAAGGCGCGGTATCAAACCCGGTAGTGGTCGTGCATACCCGGTCAGGCTGAGCCCTGGTCGCCTCTGGCGCCGTCTGCGGCGGGTAAAACTGAAACTGAGGAAATTGCTTTTGGGTCACCGAATCACGCTTGCGCCGGGGGGTTAGACGGACGTGATCCTGCCAACGTTGTGCGCCGGTCTCCGACCGCGCACTCCGGCCGACCGAAGGTCTGCGTGTATTAAACCTTCCTCCAGATCCGGCCGGCAAAATCGGCACGCCACCACCGCCGATGTTTACGTCCGAGAAGTTCGCTGTCACATCTAGACCATCGAGTTAAATTTGCAAATCTGTTAAGTCAGGACCGTCACGTCACCTCAAACTCAATCTGTCAACTGTGGGTGACCCCGTTAATCGGACTTTAACTTTTTTGGTCAATTATCCTAGCGCCTTTTGCCATGTTATCCGCCGCCCAAAGTGGCATCAAATTGCTCCAGTGAAAGCAGGCTTGACGCTCGGTCTGCTCAGTAAGATCGAAGGAGCCGCATGGTCTTATGTGGTCGATGTGCCAAGTGCCGTAGTTCTGCCATGTCATGCCGAGTTGGAATTGCTGCTCAATGTGACTTCTTAGGATCGTCGTTGGCCAGATGACACAATCCGCCACTAAAATTAAACCAGAAGCCGTTCTTGATCCCCGAACCGCTGCCGGGTTTCAGGTAGACGCTCCAGAGGAAGAGCCGCTCTGGCCATAGCGGGACAGGTCGCGGTAAAAAGTACCGTCCCATTCCACACCGGCGCGGACGCCACCGCCCCAAAGCACGTCAGTGGGTTGCGGGTTATCCTTGTCCGAATATTTTAGCCTGGAGTCATAATCTGGCTTAGGTTCCAATTATTTCAACAATGCCGCAGCCGCCTCCGGTTTGCAGGCGTGAACAGCGGCGGGTGCGCGCCGGAGTTGCTCGCCGTCCAGCGTGACCAGATGCGCGCCATATTGCGCGGCGACGGCCACGTAGAGGGCATCCGCGCCGCGCAACTGGTGTTGCGTCGCAGTGGCAATGGCGCGCCGGGCAAACCGTTCATCCACGGCGACCACGGTCAGATACGGCAAGGCGATGATGCTTTCGGCATAGCCAGTCGCCCACGCGGGGGCTTCCCCGGCCCGAGCCAGCGCTGCGGCGGTCTCGACCGGGAGAATGGCCGGTTCAATGAGGGGTACACCCGCCTGGCGCACCAACCGGAGCAGTTCGCGGCTCATGGTACACCCGGATTCGGAGGGTCGACACGCCGCGACAAAAACGCTCGCGTCAATCGTGAACAAGGTGGCCATCTTAACGCCTCATTTTGGCAAGTTCGCGCATTGCGGATTTGCCGGTCCGCCGACTCCTGCCAATGCGGTCCATCAGTTCTTCCAACCGGTCCCAAGCGGCGTCGCCCGCGACGGAACGCGCCGTCGGCGCGACAAAATCGGGCGGCGCGAGCACGCCGACGGCGTGGCCGCGCCGCGTGATCGTATAGGTCGCATGGTTCTCAGCCACTTGCCGAACCAAATCCGAGGCGTGCGTTTTCAATTCGCGAATGCCGATGTCTTTCATCCCTTCAGATAGTCACCGATGTGACTACATCTGTCAAGCGGCTGGTTCGTCGACGGACGCAGTTGGACACCGCCCAGAAACAAAACTCAACACCGGTAGGCGTGATTGCCACCGGCAAACTGCGTGTGGCATCTCGGCTGACTCAACTGTCCGGGCGCGTTGCGTCGGTGGGACGGATCGGACAGTCCGGTCTGTCCCTTACCAACGACTTGTTAGATCGAGGCAACTGAAAAATATTTACGGATTGTCCGGGCCGGTTAGGCTATTCTTTCGGCCAGTCAAAATGAGCACTGGAAAACCACAGTCTGACGCCGAGAAGCACGTCGCGATGCTGGTGAAGATCCGCCGGGACGTCGAAGTTCGCCAATCCGGGTACCGGGAACGGGCGCTTAAATTGTTTCCGCACCTCTGTGCGAGCTGCGGCCGGGAATTTGTCGGCAAGCGGCTGCCGGAACTCACCGTCCACCACAAAGACGGCAACCATCAGAACAACCCAAATGACGGCAGCAATTGGGAGTTGCTCTGCATTTACTGTCATGACCACGAGCACGAAAAATATCAGCTGCAGGGTTTGGTGGACGAACTAACCCAACCGACAGCGCCCGCAGTTGCGCGGATGGCCAATCCTTTTGAAAAGCTGGGCGATCTGCTCAAGCCGAAATCTGACAAGCCCGCGTGATCGTGCGGCCCGGACGACTCAGGACGCTCCGGTTGTGCGAAGGTCTCCAGACCTCGCACTTGGATTGACCGAAGGTCTGTTGCAGATGACAGCGACGTTTACCGGATTCAGCTCTGTCTTTGGCTCTGACATCTTATTACCAGGAGAGACCTGCGGTCTGCTCAAACGGCTCGGTCTGGAGACCGACGCCGAACAGCGGTTTTGTAGCCGCGAGCCTGCTCGTGGTTCGTGGCGGACTAGAATCTCACAGCAGGGCCGCGAGCAGGCTCGCGGCAACAATGTGGGCGTGTCTCAATGCTGACAAATCGCATCTTTTGCGGTCTGGAATCCGCCGGTCTGCGGCTTGAACTTGCCCCGTGTCTCCAGAAACTCAACCAACTCCTCTGCCGTCATATCCTCAGCTGAGCAGGTGTGAAATTTGGCATCTCTTCCAAAGTTTTTGAGCATCGCTGCGACGAGCGTGGCCTTGGTTTAGGTCTTGTCGGAAGCGAGCATCATGTTGAGAACACCGTGGCCGTGGATCTGATTCATTGATGCCGTCCGGATGACCGAAATTTGTTCAAAACGCAAATGGCGCTTACAATCCCAACTCATCGCAGACGGTTTGCCGGTACAATTCCTGTAAGCGACGGGTCACCCGGCCGGGCCGGCCCCACGTCAAGACGGGGGCGATTTCCATCAAGCTATTGGTTGCAAAAACTTCGTCGACCGTTGCCAAAAAATCCGGGCCAAAGCTGAACTCACGGACCGGCAGTTTCGCCGCGACTGCCAATTCCAGGACGACTTGTCGGGTGATGCCAGGAAGCGGTCCATCGGTCAACGGGGGGGTCAGCAGGACGCCGTTTTTGACGACAAACAGATTGCTGGTAGTGAATTCGACAACCTGGCCGGCGCTGTTCAGCAGCACTGCATCATTGACTTCCGCGCGCTCCGCCTCGCGTTGCGCGAGGATGTAGGGAAGCCGATTGGCCGTTTTGAACTGGGAGAGATGGCCATCCAGCCGGATCGTACTTACGATTGCATGCAATTCGCGGGCCGGGAACGCGCGGGGCAGGACCGTGACCACAATGGAATCCCGGCTTTGGTAAATCCGGGCAACGCCGTCGCGCACGTCATTTAGTTTTTTCAGCGCTTGGCAGGTCGCCCGTAGTTCAGCCGGCGATAGCCACATCTCAATGCCCAGTTCGGCGAGTCCGTCGCCCAGCCGGGCCAGGTGTTCAGGAAAACGAAATAGCTGGCCGGTGTACAGGCGGAGCGTCTCGAAACAGCCATCGCCGTATAGGAATCCGCGGTCGCGGATGCTGACCACGGCTTTGTGATCGGGAACAAACTTACCGTTAACGTAGGCGTAATTGGTTGAGGGCATTGAAAATCCCCTGTGCTTTCGCGAGCGTCTCGTCGTATTCGGCGTCGGGATCGCTATCGGCGACGATGCCGCCACCGGCTTGAAAGGTCAAGCGTCCACCCGGCTGATACACGGCGGTGCGGATGGCAATGTTAAAATGTGAACGGCGGCCAGCAGGATCAAAAAAACCGATGGCGCCAGTATAGATTCCCCGCGCATGCGGTTCCAGTTCATCAATGATTTCCATGGCGCGGATTTTTGGAGCCCCGGTGATCGAACCGCCCGGGAAACAGGCCCGCACACAATCCACGTGGCTGACGTCGGGACGCAATGTGCCGGCCACCGTGGCGACGAGGTGATGGACGGTGGCAAAACTTTCGACACGCACCAGTTCGGGGACGTGGACGCTGCCAAAATCACAAACCCGGCCGAGGTCATTACGTTCGAGGTCGATGATCATCAAGAGCTCGGCATTATCTTTTGGCGCGGCGAGCAATTCACGAACGAGTTGATCATCGGTTAGTGGAACGGGCGTCTTGCCCGTTTTTCGCGTTCCGGTGAACGGGCGAGACGCCCGTTCGACAGCGCCGCGGGGCCGGGTGCCTTTGATTGGGCGGGTAATTACTTGCCGGTCATCCAGCTTTAAGAAGCATTCTGGCGATGACGACAATATCTGGGCGTCACCGATATCGAGGTAGGCGCAGTACGGGGCCGGGTTGGCCGCGCGCAGAGCCCGATAGACTTCCATTGCCGAGGCGTCCACCTGGCACTGAAACCGCTGCGAGAGGTTGACCTGATAAATATCGCCTGCGGCGATGTAATTTTTGGCCCGCTGAACAGCCTGCCGATAGGAGTCCCGGGTGAAATTAGTAGAACAGGCGTCCCGCCTGTCCGGTGGATTCAAAACGACAGACGGGACGCCTGTCCCACTATTCGTTGACATGACCGGCGCTTCATAAAACCCAAACCACAAGTCCGGTAACCCAAGGTCGTCCAGGCTTTGGGAGGGTAAGCGTTCAACGAAATTCTTCAGGTCGTAGCCGAAATAACCGATGGCGGTCCCGGGGGATTGGGCGAGTTCGGCCTGAAGCGCGGCAAACGGGTCGGCGTCGAAGTGTTGCGTGCCGGCTGGAGTAATGATTTGAATGTGTCGCCCCTTGGCACGAATGATCCGCTTGGGGTCGGCGGCCAATAAACTGGGGCCCTGTCCAGCGGCGGTATCCAGCCAGACACAATGCCGACGAGTTGCAAAATCTTGAAACTGCAACCATTCGTCGCGATCCGGTTCAGTCAGTTTCTGAGTAATAATGAGCCTCGATTCGTTCTGCGAAACAGAGTAAACCCGGTCCGGCTAAAATCCAACTGGGAATCTTTGCTTGTGGGCCCGTGGCCCAAACGGTCCGGCACCCTTTGACACCGCTCGGGTTTCGCGGTAGTATCGGCCCATGATTCAAGCTGTGAAAATATCAGGCAACTTCAAGGAGATTGGGCAATGAGAATTGTAGTCATTGTGTTGGCGGTGGCGTTGGTGGTGTTTGGCGTTTTATATTTCCAGAGCGATCAGGCGCGAATTGCGCAGTCGCGCGTGCTGCAGACGACGCAGACGCAACTCACCACGATCAGCAATCAGGAAGTTGCGGTCGAATTGGAGATGGCGGCCGCGAAGAAACAGATGGCGGCCCATGTGGCCGAACTGGAGCAATCGCTCACGACCGTCGGCAATGACAAGGCGAAGGTCGAGGAACGGGCCAAGGAATTGCAGGGGCGAATTGCCACGGTTGAGAAGGAATTGGTGGACGAAAAAGCCCACGTCAAAGCGGTGGAAGAGGAGCGGACGCAGGTCACCGACAAGCTGATGACCGTTTCGAACCAGCTGGCGACCGTTCGCGGACAATTAACCAGCCTGCAAAAGACGCACGCGGGGACCGAAGCGGAGTTGGCGGCTTTGCGGACCAAAGAAGTGGCGCTGGAATCAGAACGGAACTCGCTGGAACGCCGGTTGAATGATCTCGACGAATTGCGCGCACAAATCCGGGTGGTGAAACGCCGCCTCTGGGACCAACACGTTGCCGATTGGAAGAAGAGCGATGCCGATGCGGCTGCCAAAGGCAATGGCGGTGTGTTGATGAAAGCTGGACAGTGGCAGCGTTAGTCAATTCACCCGTTCCATTTCGCATCGCTGGACGTGAATTCCGGTCGCGCCTGATCATGGGGACCGGTAAGTTTGCCTCCGGTGAATTAATGGCCGCCGCCCTGGCCGCCAGCGGTGCCGAACTGGTGACGGTAGCTTTACGGCGGGCTGACTTGACGGGCGGTAAAGACAAATTTGCCAATATTTTGACTTTTCTCGACCCGCAAAAGTATCTGCTTCTGCCGAATACCAGTGGTGCACGCACGGCTGAGGAAGCGTGTCGACTTGCCCGGCTCGGTCGGGAAGCGACTGGCTCGGCATGGCTGAAATTGGAAATCCATCCTGATCCACGCTATCTTCTGCCGGATCCAATTGAGACCATGAAAGCCGCTGAAACCCTCGTCAAAGATGGGTTTACTGTTTTACCGTATATTAATGCCGACCCCGTCCTGGCAAAGCGGTTGGCTGATGTGGGGTGTGCAACGGTTATGCCGCTTGGATCACCCATCGGTAGTGCCCGTGGGATTGAGACCCGGGCAAGTATTGCAATCATCATTGAGCAAGCCACTGTGCCGGTTGTTGTCGATGCCGGTTTGGGCGCACCCTCGCATGCGGCGGCGGCAATGGAAATGGGTGCGGATGCTGTGCTTGTCAACACAGCCATAGCCGTTGCGAACGACCCGGTTCGAATGGCCGAGGCATTCAAAACCGCTGTTATGGCGGGGCGGACTGCCTATGAAATCGGACTAGCCCCACAACGGCGAGAAGCTGATCCGACAAGCCCGTTGACTGGGTTTTTAAATCAATGAGTTTTGTTGACACATTCAATGCGTTGCCGATTAATGAGTTGCGTAGGTATTCTCAAAATGCAACGTGTGAGGATGTCGAAAGGGCACTTGATTCCCAGAGTTTAGAAAGTTTTGCAGCATTGATTTCGCCGTCTGCCGATTTGGAACAACTGGCCACAGTAGCCCAAGCGACCACACTCCGTCATTTCGGGAGGGTGATTCGCTTGTATGCGCCGCTTTATCTGAGCAACGAGTGCATTAATATCTGCCGGTATTGTGGTTTTTCTCGTGATAACCCGATTTTACGCGTTACACTGACGACGGACCAAGTCGCCACCGAAGCTCGCTACCTTCGGAATGAAGGCTTTCGGCACATTCTATTGGTTGCCGGTGAGCACCCCCATTTTGTTTCAAATGGCTTTCTTAGCGAATGTGTAGCGAAATTGCGACCTGAGTGGCCAAGTATTTCGTTGGAAGTTGGACCGCTGGAAGCAGATGAATACCGTCCGATCGTGACAGCCGGAGCCGAAGGATTGGTTATTTATCAGGAAACATATAACCGCAGCGTGTATGCGACGATGCATGAGAGTGGTCCAAAAACAAATTTTGATTGGCGCCTTGAAACTGCAGAACGCGCTTATCTGGCTGGTTTTAGAAGACTTGGGATTGGTGCTTTACTCGGCCTTTCGGATTGGAGAACAGAAGCAATTGCTGTGGCGGCACACATTCAATATCTATTAAAACATTGCTGGCAAGCGCAACTTACCGTCAGTGTTCCAAGAATTAGGCCAGCGGCTGGTGAGTTTCAGCCATTGACACAAGTATCTGATCGAGAGCTTGTTCAGTATGTATGTGCGATGCGAATTGCATTTCCAGAAATCGGGATTGCACTTAGTACTCGTGAAACATCGAAACTTCGTGATGGGTTAATCCCGTTGGGAGTTACAATGATCAGTGCTGGTAGTCATACTGAACCGGGTGGTTATACAGGCCAAGGGCAGACTGACCTGCATTTAACCAAGGGTGGACGAAGGATTGAATCAGCAGGTGATCATGCAACGGTGCAATTTGAGATTGCCGACAACCGCTCGCCCGCACAGGTCGCTGCCAAACTTGATGCAATGGGTTATGAGCCGGTTTGGAAAGATTGGGACATGGTATTAAATGGCTAAAATCATTGCCAACGGAAATCAGGTTGAGATTGGTCAAGCATGCCGGCTGTCTGATTGGCTGACTAATATTGGCTGGAAACCGACTCAAGTTGTAATCGAATTAAATGGTGAAGTAGTTCCAAGAAGCAAAGTTCAAGATGTTGAATTAATTGATGGCGACAAGATTGAGGTTGTTTTTCCCGTTGCTGGTGGATGATTTATATTTGTAAAATGTTTATGTTAGGACATATATACATCTAAATTAGATTTTATTTTTTGGTGAATTTAAAGGTCGTATATGTCTGTCGAAATGATTTAAAATAGTTCTTGCAAAATATTGGAACCCAGATTATTTTTTTGAGCCTTAAGGATTCAGGAGTTTGCACGTTCTTCAGAGGGGTTCCCCACCCCCACCTCCTTGGCGTGCAACTCCTGAATCTTTTTGTTTTCAAACGGCATTTGACCTGCACTGCGGTCGGAGCTACTAGTAACTACGAATGAATCCAACTTTTCTTCCACCAAACAAAGGTGTGATTGATTTTACGTCCCAAGAACCTTGGCGATTATTCCGGATCATGGCCGAGTTTGTTGAGAGTTTTGAAGAACTGAGCAAAATTGGCCCAGCCGTGACTGTCTTTGGTAGTGCCCGCATGCCGGCTGCTGATCCGTGGTACTCCAAAGCCAAAGAAGTTGGTCGGTTGTTAGTCGAGAACGGTTACGCAGCTATTTCAGGCGGGGGCCCCGGCATCATGGAGGCCGTCAACAAGGGCGCCTTTGAATCAGGTGGGATCTCCGTTGGGTTAAATATCGAGTTGCCGCACGAACAACAGCCGAACCCATTTCAGAACCGGCAGTTATTTTTTCGATATTTTTTCATCCGCAAGGTCTGTTTTGTCAAATACGCGACCGGGTTCATTATGTTTCCGGGTGGGTTTGGAACACTCGATGAGCTGTTCGAGGCCATCACGCTGATCCAGACGGAACGGATTTCTCGATTTCCGGTTGTATTGATGGGGCGCAAACATTGGGGTGGGCTGATCGACTGGATGGATCAGGAATTACGTGCGACGCGGCTGATTGGGAATGGCGATATGCAACTTTTCACTGTTTGTGATGAACCCGAAGAAGCGCTGGCTTTCATTCGGGCCAACGACCCTGCCCGGTCCGCCCAAGTCTGACCATGTACAACGTCACCACACTGCCGGGTGGGCTGCGAGTCATTACGGCGCCGATGCCTCACATGGAAAGCGTTTCGGTTGGCATCTGGATTGGCATTGGGGGCCGATTTGAATCGCGGTCGCGGGCCGGGATTTCGCATTTTCTTGAACATCTCCTTTTTAAGGGCACCCACCGGCGCTCTGCCAAGGAGTTGAGCCAGACCGTCGAAGGAGTCGGGGGGTATCTCAACGCTTTTACCGGTGAGGAAAATACCTGTTACTATGCCAAGGCCAGCTACCGGCATCTCGATGTGCTCCTCGATGTGCTGGCGGACATGTACCGGCATCCGAAGCTCGCCGCCACCGACATTGCCAAGGAACGCCAGGTCATCAAGGAAGAACTTCTGATGTACCGTGATCAGCCGGATCATTATGTCCAGGAATTGCTTGCCGAAACCACCTGGCCCGGTCATCCGCTCGGACGTTCCCTCACCGGGACGACGGAATCACTCGACCAGATCCAGCGCGGCACCTTGGTGGACTTCAAAAATCAACATTATGTGCCGGTCAATACCGTGGTTGCAGTTGCCGGCCACTGTGACCACGCTGAAATTGTCACCCGAGTCGCCGGTCAGTTCCCGGTGGCCACGCCCGGCAACCCGGCACGGTTTCAGGCGGTCACCGCGGTCCAGCGGACGCCGCAGTTTCGGTTTTTGACCAAAGCCGTCGAGCAAACGCATTTAGCGATTGCCATCCGCGGCTATTCGCGCCACGACACGCGGCGGTATTCGTTGAAATTGTTGAGTGTCATTCTCGGTGAAAACATGAGTTCCCGATTGTTCCAGACGATCCGGGAAGAGCATGGCCTGGCCTACTCGATTCAATCCGCCACAAGCTATTTTGCGGATACCGGTGCGTTTCTGATTTCCGCGGGTCTCGATACCAAACGCTTGCCAAAGGCGCTGCGCTTGATTTTAAAGGAACTCGGCAAACTCAGCCGCCGACCACCGCCGGCGGAGGAACTGCGGCGTGCGAAAGATTACGCGATCGGCCAGATGCGGCTGGGAATGGAAAGCACCAGCAACCAGATGATGTGGTGCGGGGAGCATCTGTTGGCCTACGGTTGCGTGCAAGCACCCAACGAAATCGAGCAAAAGCTCGAAGCGATTACGGCCGCGCAAATTCAGGAAGTCGCGGCGGATTTATTTCGTGATTCACGGTTGAATGCCGCGGTGATTACGCCGGGTCAAAACGAACAAACCACCCGCCAGTTGCTGACTTTTTCCTGAGCCGGGGGAAGCTGCCGTGGCACCGGCCGGCGGTTGATTTCCCGGATCGCCTTATTCCCGGTAGGCGGCAAACGAGGTGGGCGTTTCCCAGAGCCGGACTTCTGTGACCGGCAATCCTTTGGAGCGAGCGTAGCGGAAGATTAATTTCGCCATGTTTTCAGCGGTCGGATTTTCATCCAGCAAATAGTGTTTCTCGCCGCGCTGCTGGAGCACGGGCACGAGCGGATCCTCTTTGCACAACAACATCCGATGGTCGAGAGTCTCGTCAATCCAGGTTTTTAGGATGCGTTTGATGTCGGCGAAGTCCACCACCATGCCGCGCCCATCGAGCTGTTCGGATTTGACATCCACTTCGACGCGCCCGTTATGGCCGTGGAGGTGGCGGCAGGGCCCGTCGTATTGCAACAGCCGGTGCCCATAACAAAAATCAATATGCTTGGTAACGGTATACATGGTGGTGCCAACATACTCACCCGGCCGCCGGACGCAAGGGAAACGCATTGCGTGCCGGCCGGGTTACCGGTATAGTCCAGTCATGAAAGCGAAACTGCTTGGCATTTTGCTCCTGGCATTTGCCCTCGTTGCCTCACTCGCACAAGCCGGGACGGACGACCCGCCCACCGGCCATAATCCGCTGCGCAAACTCGGCCGGGGCTTTGCCAATGTCTTGTTCGGTTTTATCGAAATTCCCAACCAATACACAAAAGCCGTTTCCGAACACGGCGGCGCTTCGGGAATCACCTATGGCGTGCCGAAAGGCTTCGTCCGCTGGATCGGTCGCGAATTTGTTGGCGTCTTCGAGATTATTACATTTCCGGCCCCCGTCCCGCCGGGATATAAGCCGGTCATGCGACCCGAGTTTCCGAACGAAGACTACGAACCTTAGTGAACCGGTAGCGTTCGCTGGCCATCTTTAGCCGGTGCGATCGCATCCATTAGAACTGCGCACGTCATGACGGTTACACCCACTCAAGTGATCTCGGTATCGGAGTTGACTCGCCGCATCAAGTCGTTGCTGGAAGGTCAGTTTCCGACGTTGTGGGTCGAAGGGGAAATTTCCAATCTCGCCCTCGCAGCTTCTGGTCATGCTTACTTTACGATTAAAGATTCAAACGCGCAATTGGCGGCCGTCATGTTCCGGGGAGTTGCCAGCAAGGTTGCGTTTAAACTGGCGGACGGCCAGCAAGTCATCGCCCGTGGGGAAGTCAGCGTATACGAACGGCGCGGCCAATACCAACTGATTGTCAGCCAGCTTCTGCCGAAAGGATTGGGGGCGCTCCAACTGGCCTTCGAGCAACTCAAACAAAAACTCGCCGCCGAGGGTTTATTCGATTCGGCGCGCAAAAAACCGCTGCCGCTTTTACCCGCTCGGATTGGACTCGTAACCTCGCCGACGGGCGCGGCGATCCGTGATTTTCTCAACATCCTCGCCCGCCGGTACCCCAATCAGCACATCATCATTCATCCGGTTCGCGTCCAAGGCCATGGGGCGGCTGAGGAAATTGCTGCCGCGATCGATGACTTGAACGCCCAGGATCTCGTGGATGTGATCATCGTGACGCGCGGGGGTGGGTCGCTTGAAGATTTATGGGCGTTCAATGAAGAAGTTGTGGCGCGGGCGATTGCGCGATCCCGGCTGCCGACCATTTCCGCCGTTGGTCACGAAATTGATTTTACGATTGCGGATTTTGTGGCCGACCTGCGCGCCCCCACGCCAAGCGCCGCCGCGGAGTTGGTGGTGAAAGCGAAGTCCGAATTCCAGGCCGAACTCCGCCAATTCCAACAGCGGCTCGACAAGGATTTACGCTACTGGCTCAGCGAATCCCGGCGGCGGTTGGCCGGCTGTGCACTGCGGCATCCGGCGGAATTGGTTCGGCAATTGCAGCAGCAGCTCGATGACCTCGGGCACCGGCTGACGCAAGCAGCCGGGGTAACCGTGGCGCGTTGTCGATCCCGCGTTGCGGAGAATAAGCTGTTAACTCCGCGCGATTTCATTCGGGGACAACGCCAGCGCCTCAACACTCAGGCGGATCGGTTGACAGCGAGTACTCTGCAATACCGGCAAACGGCCCGGCAGCGGCTGCAGGCATTGGCAGGCAAGCTCGGATTGCTCAGCCCGAACTCGACGTTGGCCCGCGGCTACAGCATTACCCGACTGGCGAATGGAAAAGTCGTTCGGACTCTCGACCAGGTTCCGCCTGGAACCAGCATCCGAACTTTGGTGACTGACGGCGAGTTTGAGTCAGTCAGTCAGAAATCCTAAACACCCAATTCCGCCGCTGGCACGCACTCGTGCACCGGTTCCAGAGACAAGGGACGGTTGATTAGTGCTTGGCTGGAGACGGCGGTTCAGACTTCAGCAATTCTTTGGAATACTTGGCATACCGGGCCGGCAACCCTGGCGGCGGGTCGCCCTGCCAGCGCACCGCGATTACGTTGACGTTGGGGTGAAACGCTTCCGGATTAAAGCGATTCACCTGAGTGATCGAGGCTTGTTTTGCTTCGGATCCCGAATCACTTGCGCTCAACCCATACTGCGTGCTGAAATAAATACCGCCGTCCACGAGGCAGAGGGCGTCCGCCCCCAACTGAATGGCGCGCTTCACGAGCATCGGGAGATGGCCTTCCTCCGGCTGGGCATAGAGCGGACTGTTAATTCGTAATTCAGCAATTACTTCGTACGGCACCGGTGGCAGCGTTGTGAAGATCGGCAAATCATACTTGGTCGACACAATGGAGCCGGTCGCGGTTGGCCAGGCCTGTTGGACGCCGACATAGGGGCGGACGATGGGTGTTGCACACCCGAGAGTCAAAACCAGTCCAAAAAGACAAATCGCATTTTTCATGGAGCACTCCACTGTTGTTGTCAACCGTTGTTAGGTTCAAACCGAATGAACGTTTCATACACCAAACCAGGGCCAGTTGTGAAGCCTAAATTGCCAATCCGGCAAGCGCTCGACAGACTGCGGCAATTCTGGTAAGCAAATTCCAGTCATGAAATTACGCCGCGAAATCCTCGCCAATGTCCGCCGCCTCGTGGTTAAGTTCGGCACGGGGCTGTTGACCGACGATCACAATCGGCTGGCGCTACCGTCGATTGAACGACTGGCCCGGCAAGTGGCGGCACTCCGGGCCGAGGGCCGCCAGGTGACGCTCGTCAGCTCGGGCGCCATTGCGGCCGGCATGGGCGCACTCGGCTTTACCAAACGGCCGCAGGAATTACCTTCGCTGCAAGCGGCGGCGGCCATCGGCCAGGGGAAATTAATGGCTGTTTACGACCAGGCCTTCGGCAAGCTCGGCCTGCACGTCGCCCAGATTCTGTTGACCCATGACGATTTGAAAACCCGGCCGCGGCATCTGGCGGCTCGCAACACGCTCGACACATTGCTGGCGCGGGGCATCATTCCGATCATCAACGAAAACGACACTGTTGCGGTGGATGAAATTAAATTCGGTGATAACGACCGCCTCGGGGCCCTCACCGCCACGCTGATTGATGCGGATCTGCTCATCATTCTTTCGCACGTGGCTGGCTTGCTCGACCGAAACCAACAAGTCGTTCCGGTCGTTGCGGAAATCACCCGCGAAATTGAAGCGTTGGCGGGCGGGACTGATCGTGTCACCAGCGTGGGCGGCATGAAATCCAAAATCGACGCCGCCAAGATTTGCGTCCGGTCCGGCATTCCGTTGATTATTGCCGATGGCGACCGTGCCGACGTGATTACCGAACTGGTTGCGGGCACGGATACCGGCACGATTTTTCTGCCGAAAACCCACAAGCTCGAAAGTCGGAAACGTTGGATCGCATTTTTCCAAAAACCAGCCGGCGTTTTGGTTGTGGACGAGGGTGCACGCACGGCTGTCTGCGCCGCCGGCAAAAGTCTGCTGGCCAAAGGTGTGGTCCGGGCCGACGGTAAATTCGCGGCCGGCGATATCGTGAGCATCCACGACACCGCGGGGAACGAGTTTGCGCTCGGGATTGTGCGGGACGGGAGCGTCATCGTGCACCGGGATGATCTGGTGGTGTTATAATTTTGGAGTGCGCCGACTTGTCGGCGTTTTGCGGGACAGGATCAACGGCAAAGCGGTGACAAGTCATCGCACTCCATGACAACGACAAAATTCAAATGGACATGAAACAACAAATGACTGATTTGGCCCGCTGCAGCCGGGCCGCTGCGCGCGCCCTGGCCAAGCTTGATACCGCAGCGAAAAACAAACTCTTGCTCGCGATGGCGGAGGGCATTGAACGGGCGGCGGGAGCCATCCAAGCCGCCAACGCCAAAGATCTGGCGGCTGGACAAGCCGCGGGTCTCGCGCCCGCCATGCTCGACCGGCTCAAATTGAATGACGAGCGGATTGCTGAAATTGCCAAGGGCGTTCGGGACGTTGCCAGCTTGCCGGATCCGGTCGGAAAAACGATCAGCGAATGGACGCGACCGAATGGGATTCAGATTCAAAAAATTCGCGTGCCCATCGGCAGTATCCTGATTATTTATGAATCGCGGCCGAACGTGACAGCCGACGCCGCCTGCTTGTGCTTTAAGACCGGGAACGCCGTCATCCTGCGCGGTGGCTCGGAAGCGATTCATTCAAATCTTGCGCTGGCGGCGGCGATGGATGTCCCTGGCGTGCCGCCGCACAGCATCACCGTTGTGCCAACGACCGACCGGGCGGCCATTGACGAGTTGCTGAAGCTCGACGAACTCATCCAGCTTTGCATTCCGCGCGGCGGCGAAGGTTTGATCCGCGCCGTCGTCGAGAAGTCGCGAATTCCCGTCATCAAGCATTACAAAGGGGTCTGCCACGTCTATGTGGACCGGGCGGCTGACTTCGACATGGCCGAGAAGATTGTTCTCAACGCGAAGTGTCAACGGCCCGGTGTTTGCAATGCGATTGAAAAGTTGCTGGTGGACGAGGCGATTGCGGATACTTTTTTGCCGCGCATTGCCACTGCGCTGGCTGCCAATAAAGTTGAACTGCGTGGGGATGCGGCTGCCCAGCGGCGCGTGCCATCGATCCACTTGGCGACCGAAGCCGACTGGTATGCAGAATATCTCGACTTGATTATTGCGGTTCGCGTTGTCCGTGGAGTGAGGGAGGCGATTGAGCACATCACGCAATACGGCAGCGCGCACAGCGATGCGATTGTGACCGGTCATCGGGCGACCGCCGAGCGATTTCTCCGGGAAGTGGACAGCAGCAGTGTGTTCTGGAATGCCAGCACGCGGCTGGCGGATGGCGCCCAGTACGGATTTGGCGCCGAAATCGGCATCAGCACCGATAAGCTTCACGCGCGGGGTCCGATGGGCTTGGAAGAGTTGACCAGCTACAAGTTTGTCGTGACTGGCACCGGCCAAGTTCGCGTGTAATTGGGCAACTCGACGCTTGCGCTCGGCGCCTGCGCTGATGATAATCTACCGATGGTGGCGATCAACATCAATCCCGAGTTAATCCGGCAGGCGCTGGAGAAGTTCCAGCCGGCGGTCGTGTATGTTTTTGGATCGGTGGCCGGTGACCGGGTCCGTCCCGACAGTGATCTGGACCTGGCGTTTTTGCCGGCGACACCGGCTGATCCCTATGCGGTTTTCCAGGCCGCGCAGGAACTTGCGGGGGGAGTGGGTCGGGAAGTGGATTTGGTGGACTTGTTGGGTGCTTCCGCGGTCATGAAAGCGCAAGTGTTGCAGACCGGTCAGCGGTTGTTCGTCAACGACGCGCGGCGCACCGCGGAGTTTGAGATGTATGCGCTCAGCGATTACGCCCGCGCCAATGAGGAGCGCCGTGAAGTGCTGGCGGCGTTTGGAGATTTGGTCCATGCGCGATGATGTGGTGTTCAACAAGCTGGCGGTGATCGAGCGTTGCTTGCGACGCGTGGCTGAGGACTATCAGGACCAGCCGCACCGGTTGGAAAATTTCACCGTGCAGGACGCCATCATCCTGAACGTCCAACGCGCGTGCGAAGCCGCCATTGACCTCGCCATGCATGTCGTGGCCCAACGCCGCCTCGGGATTCCGCAGGATGCCCGGAGTGCGTTTGATCTGCTCCACCGCGACGGGTTGATCGACGCCGATCTCTCGCGCCGGATGAAAGCGATGGTGGGTTTCCGCAACATCGCCGTCCACGATTACCAGACGATGCAGGTTGTCATTCTCCAACGCATCCTTGCCGAGCGCCTCGGCGACTTGACGGAGTTCGGCCAGCGGGTGCTCGCGCTGTGAATCCACGACGCGCGCCAGCAGTTCTGATCAGGGGCAGCTTCTTCTATGAGTAACCGTCCGGTGGATTTTAACTTTGCGGTAGACGTAATGGACGTTTGGGCGCAGCAGCAGCCAGCGGCTTGCGCGTTGTGGTGGGTGGGGGAGCGCGGGTCTCCGGAAAAGCAGTTTACCTTTGCCGAGATGGCGGAAGAATCGCGGCGGGCTGCCAATTTTTTTCGGAACTGCGGCATTCAGCGGGGCGAGCCGGTCTTGGTGATGTTGCCGCGGATTCCCGAATGGTGGATTACCATGTTGGGATTGATCCGGCTCGGGG